>Ga0307508_10005316_pt1 | contig 12275 bp, 14 predicted proteins | sample 9_EM_MG_FD_203089 | JGI IMG/M metagenome (GOLD analysis project Ga0307508, IMG submission 203089) | Populus trichocarpa ectomycorrhiza microbial communities from riparian zone in the Pacific Northwest, United States - 9_EM | ecosystem: Host-associated > Plants > Roots > Unclassified | place... | reverse complement strand
GCGCCCGCCCGCCCCGCCCCGGTCCGGGGATGATCAGGGTCGACCCTGATGTCCGGAACGCGGAGGTCGTGTGACGATCGGGGCATGACCGCCGCCGCACCCCCGACCACCCCCGCCGAGCCACCCCCGCGCAAGCTCTACCGCAGCGCCGAGGGCCGCCTGCTCGGCGGCGTGGCACGGGGGCTCGCCGGGCACCTGGGGCTCCCGGTCTCCTGGGTACGGATCGCCTTCGTCGCGCTGATCATGGCGGAGGGCTTCGGCACCCTCCTCTACGCGCTCTTCTGGTTCATCGTCCCCCTCGGCGTCGGCGGCGTAGGGGAGACGAACCGCCCGCTCACCACCGTGGGCCCGGACGGGCGGCGCCGAATCCTGGCCCGCAGGCCGGAACGCGGCCAGATCATCGCCCTGATCGCGCTCTTCATCGGCATGGGCATCTTCATCCAGGGCTTCAAGCTGGGCCGCGCCAACACCTATATCTGGCCGCTGCTCCTCGTAGGGGCGGGCGTCGCCCTGTTCTGGCGGCAGGCCGACAACGCCCGCCGCGCCCAGTGGGTGGAGCTGAGCCGCAGCAAGCGGGTGCTGCCGCTGGCCCGGGCGGGGGCGGGGGTGGTGCTGGTCGGCGCGGGGGTGACCGGCATCCTCGTGCTGCAGGGGTCGGCCCGGCACCTGGGCGCCGTCCTCCAGGCGGCCCTCGCCGTGATCGTCGGTATCGCCCTACTCGCGGGCCCGTACGTGATCCGGATGACGCAGGACCTCTCCGAGGAGCGCCTGATGCGCATCCGCGCCCAGGAGCGCGCCGAGGTCGCGGCCCACGTCCACGACTCCGTGCTGCACACCCTCACCCTGATCCAGCGCAGCGCCGAGGACCCCCGCGAAGTGGCCCGGCTGGCCCGCGCCCAGGAGCGGGAGCTACGCGCCTGGCTGTACAAGCCGGAGGGCACCGGCAAGGACGAGGCGGACGAGCCGGACACCCTCGCCGAGGCGGTCAAGGCGACGGCGGCGGAGGTCGAGGACCACCACGGCGTCCCGATCGAGGTCGTGGTGGTCGGCGACTGCCCGCTGGACGAGAGACTGAGCGCACAGCTGCAGGCCGCACGCGAGGCGATGGTGAACGCCGCCAAGTACGGTGGCGACGGCGGCGCGGTCCAGGTGTTCGCCGAAGTCGAGGGCGCCACGGTCTTCGTCTCGGTACGCGACCGCGGCCCGGGCTTCGATCTGGACGCGGTGCCGGACGACCGCATGGGCGTCCGGGAGTCGATCATCGGCAGAATGCAGCGCAACGGCGGCACGGCGAGTCTGAGGCCCGCGCCCGACGGGGGCACGGTAGTGGAGCTGGAGATGGAGAGGGCGGCGACGACATGACCGAGGCAACGGACGGCACTGGCGGCACGGACGGTACGAGCGCGACCAACCCGACCGGTGCGCCGGACGCCCGCCGGGTCCGCGTCGTCCTCGTCGACGACCACCGCATGTTCCGCACCGGCGTCCAGGCCGAGATCGGAGAGACGGCCCGTACCGGCGTCGAGGTGGTCGGCGAGGCGGCCGACGTCGACCAGGCCGTCACCGTGATCACCGCCACCCGCCCCGAGGTGGTCCTGCTCGACGTCCACCTCCCCGGCGGCGGCGGGGTCGAGGTGCTGCGCCGCTGCGCCGCGATGATGGCGGCCACGGAGCGCCCGGTCCGCTTCCTCGCCCTGTCCGTCTCGGACGCCGCCGAGGACGTCATCGGCGTCATCCGCGGCGGCGCCCGCGGCTACGTCACGAAGACGATCACCGGCAGCGACCTGGTCGACGCGATCTTCAGCGTCTCCGAGGGCGACGCGGTGTTCTCCCCGCGCCTCGCCGGTTTCGTCCTCGACGCCTTCGCCTCCACCGACGCCCCGCCCGTGGACGAGGACCTCGACCGCCTCACCCAGCGCGAACGCGAGGTGCTGCGCCTGATCGCGCGCGGCTACGCCTACAAGGAGATCGCCAAGCAGTTGTTCATCTCGGTGAAGACGGTGGAGAGCCACGTCTCGGCGGTCCTGCGCAAGCTCCAGCTCTCCAACCGCCACGAACTCACCCGCTGGGCCACCGCCCGCCGCCTGGTCTGACGAGGCCCGGTCAGCCGACCAGATGCGCGGCGATCGCACGTGGCACCCCCTCGCGGCACGCCTCGGCGTCGTCCGCCGCCCAGCAGACGTAGCCGTCGGGGCGCAGGAGCAGCACCCCCGCGCCCAAGTCGGCCGTGTCGGCCGTGGACTTGGCGCGTACGAGGTCGACGCGTCCCGGTAGCCGTATGTCGTCCGGGACGAGCCCGGCCAGGTCCAGCAGCACGGCGTGCCCCGCGCCGGACAGGGCCGACAGCCGGGTCGGGCCGGTAGCGGTGACCAGTTCGGCGTCCGGGACCCGCTGCCCGGTGAGGGGGTGCGCGCCGGGTACGTCGTAGCGGAGGGCCAGGCCTGACATCAGGCCCGCCAGGTGCCGGTTGGCGTCCGGCAGGCGCAGCAGGTCGGTGACGATCTCGCGCAGCGCGGTCACGTCCTCGTTCTCGCGCATGTCCGCCAGCACCCGCTGGGCCGCGGTGTGGTGCAGCACCTGGGCCGCGACGGGGTGCCGTTCGGCGTGGTAACTGTCGAGCAGCCCGGCCGGGGCGCGGCCCTGGAGCGTCGCGGCCAGCTTCCAGCCCAGGTTGATCGCGTCCTGGACGCCGAGGTTCAGCCCTTGCCCGCCCAGTGGCGGGTGGATGTGCGCTGCGTCCCCGGCGAACAGCACCCGGCCCTCCCGGTAGTGCTCGATCTGCCGGGTGGCGTCGGTGAACCGGGAGGAGTTGTCCACCCCGCCCAGCACGGTCTCGTCCCCGTACACGGCCCGCAGCGCTTCGGCGATCTCCTCCGAAGCGACCGGTGTGTCCCGGGTGAGGTCCGACCGCTCGTCGGCCCCGAAGTGCCCGTAGGTGAGCCGGTAGCGGTCGTCGCCGAGCGGGATGAGCATGGACCAATAGCCGTTCGCCCGGCGCGTCATGGTGCTGATGTGCCCCTGCTGCCGGGGCACCAGCGGCGATACGGACGACAGCCGGATGTCGGCGAGCACGGCCAGATACGTCCCGGGCCGCCCCGGGAACGCCACCCCGAGCGTCTTACGCACGGCACTGCGGCCCCCGTCGCACGCCACCACATACCGCGCCCGCACCCGCGTGCCGCCGTCCGCCGTGACGGCCACCCCGTCGTCGTCCGCCTCGACCGACGTCACGGCGGCACCGCGCCGTACCCCCGCGCCGAGCGCGGTGGCCCGCTCCTCCAGCACCTCTTCGATCTCCCACTGGGGGAGCATGATCGGGGACGGATGCCGGGTGTCCCAGGGCCCGCAGTCCAGGGGCACCGGCAGCATCGCGAAGTGCCCGCCCCCCGATTCGCGCGGCATGGCCCGCCGCAGCATCGGCTCCAACAGCCCGCGCAGCTCCAGCATTTCGGCCGTACGGGGCTGGATGGCCCCGCCCTTCACCTGCTGGAGGCGCTGCGGGAGCTTCTCCAGCACCAGCGTCCGGACCCCGGCCAGCGCCAGTTCGTGCGCCAGCGTCAGCCCGGTCGGCCCGGCCCCCACGACCACGACGTCCGTCTCGGTCTCGTTCATCCCACGCTTCCCCTCGCTCACTGCACTGAGTATATTTCTACACCAGGTGCAGAAATATTCCAAGTGCAGTTTGGTGGGGTAGCTTGAACGGGTGACGACGACCGACCAGCCAGGGCTGCGCGAACGCAAGAAGCAGCGCACGCGTACGGCGATCTCCGACGCCGCCATCGACCTCTTCCTCGACCGTGGCTTCGCCCATGTCTCCGTCGCCGAGGTCGCCCATGCCGCCGAGGTCTCCAAGCGCACGCTCTTCGCGTACTTCCCGACCAAGGAAGACCTCGTGGTGCACCGCATGGCCGACCACGAGACGGAAGCGGCGCGCGTGGTACGCGCCCGCCCCGCGCACGCCACCCCGCTGGCCGCCCTGCGCGACCACTTCCTCGACGGCCTGCGCCGCCGCGACCCGATCACCGGCATCAACGACCACCCCGCGGTCCGCATGCTCGCCGAGCTGATCTTCGGGACGCCCGCCCTGGTCAGCAGCATGCAGCGCTTCAAGGCGGGCGGCGAGCGCGCCCTCGCGGAGGCCCTGTGCGACACCACGGACGCGTCGGACCTCATCGCCCGCGTGGCCGCCGTCCAAATCATCGGCGTCCAGTGGGCGCTGTCCACGGACAACTTCGAGCGCCTGGTGCGGGGTGAGAGTGCCGACGGCCGTTACGAGGGCGCCGTACGCGACGCCGAGCAGGCCTTCGACCTACTGGCGAACGGCCTCGCGTCGCTCACGTAACCACGGTCAACTTCAGCTCGAACCACACCGTCTTGCCGATGCCGCACGCCCTCGGATGCGCGTCCCACGCGTCCGCGAGCGCCGCGATCAGCTCCAGCCCCCGCCCCGACTCGTCCTCCGCCGTGGCCTGGCGCGGCTGAGGCATCACCTCGCTCGCGTCCGACACCTCGACCCGCAGTTTCCGGTCACGCACCACGCAGCGTGCGCGGACCTCCCGGCCTGGGGAAACGCGCGCGTGGCGGCAGGCGTTGGTCACCAGCTCGCTGATCAGCAACACGGCGACCTCCGCCTGCGCCTCCGGAACCTGCCACGTACGAGCCTGCTTACGCAGCAGCGCCCGCGCCCGGCCCACGCTGCGGGGGTGGCGGGGGAGCCGCCATTCGATGTCCATCGGAAGTGGGGGAGTTGGTGCATTCATGGCCGGAATGCTGCTGGTCAGGCGTACTGTGCCGCAGTAACGACGTCGGTACGCAGCGTATGCGTACCGCAGGTGCCTCAGGGAGAGAGGGCGCGATGAGTGTGATGGAGGGTGGTTCGCAGACGCTGATGTCCTGGCGGTACTGCGGAAACCAAATCAAACTGTGGCGTATGCAGGCCGGGGTCAGCCGCGAGGAACTGGGCAAAGAGGCCAACTACGAGTACGAGACCATCAAGTCCATGGAGCAGGGGCGCCGTAAGCCCGCGCTGCGGCTGCTCCAGGTCGCGGACCAGATGTTCGGGGCGCGGGGGTTGTTGCTGGCCGGTCAGGAGTACCTGAAGCCGGACAAGTTCGCGTCGTATTCGGAAGACTTCATCCGGTACGAGGCCGAGGCGATCGTCCTCAATTGGTTCGAGTTGCTGGTCATCCCTGGACTCCTTCAGACGAAGGAGTATGCGTCGGCACTGATCGGCGAACACTGCCCACCATTGGACGACGAGACCATCGAGGCACGCGTTGCGGCCCGGTTGGAGCGTCAGGGCGTGCTGGACGAGCAGACCAGAGCGTTCAACTTCCTCATCGGGGAGTCCGCGCTGCGCTACCCGATCGGCGACAAGGACATGCATGTACGGCAGTTGCACCACTTGCTGGAGATGGGCAAGCGGCGCAACGTGACGATCCAGGTTGTGCCGTTCGGGGGCGCCCACCCGGGACTTCTGGGCCCCTTCGTGCTGCTGGAGACACCCGAGCACGAGCATCTTGTGTACGAGGAGGGGCAGACCACGGGCGTGCTGTATGCCGACCCGCCCAAGGTCAGCGTCATCAACCAGCGCCATGCCATGATCCTCCGGCAGGCCCTCAGCCCCGAGGCGTCGGCAAACTTCATCAGAAAGTTGGCGGAGGAGCTATGAGCGACGAGCTGGCATGGTTCAAATCCAGCTACAGCAACAGTGAGGGCGGTGCCTGCGTCGAGGTCGCCCTGTCCTGGCGTAAGTCCAGCTACAGCGACACCCAGGGCGGCAACTGCATAGAGGTCGCCACCTGCCCCCACACCGTCCACGTCCGGGACTCGAAGCTCAAAGCCAGCCCCCAGCTGGCCTTGGCCCCGGGCGCCTGGGCGGAGTTCATAGCCTTCGTCGCCGTCAGCCCCGCTTGAGCGCCACGCCTCCGTACATCGCGACCTCCTCGTCTCGGACCCCCTCCGTGGCGGCGTCCGGGCGCCAGTGATGGAGCAGGGTCACGCCGGGGTCGATCAGTTCCAGGCCGTCGAAGAATCGCTCGGCCTCGGCCTTGTCCCTGATCTGGAGCGGGATACCGCGCTCGTTGTACTCGCGGCCGACCCCCGCGACCTCCTCGGGGGCCGTGTCGCCGGTGAAGATGGTCATGGCCAGCGCGCTGCCCGGCGCCAGCTCGTCCATCAACTGCCGCACCAGGCCCTGCGGATCGTCCTCGTCCATGACGAAGTGCACGATCGAGATGAGGGACAGCGCGACCGGCTGCTTGAGGTCCAGCGTGTTGCCCAGTTGGTCCGCTCCGAGGATGGAGTCGAGGTCGCGGATGTCCGCGTCGATGTACTCGGTCCGTCCCTCCGGGGTGCTCGTCATCAGGTGACGGGCGTGGGTGAGGACGATGGGGTCGTTGTCGACGTACACGACCCGCGCGTCGGGGGTGATTTCCTGCGCGACCTCATGGAGGTTCGGAGGGGTCGGGATGCCGGTGCCGATGTCCAGGAACTGGCGTATGCCGTGCTCCCGCACCAGGTCGCGGACCGACCGGTGCATGAAGTGGCGTGCCTGCTTCATGGACGTCGGCAGGCTGGGCCAGGCCCGCGCGGAGGCGTCCCCGGCGGCGCGGTCCGGCGGGTAGTTGGTCTTGCCGCCCATGAGGTAGTCGTAGACGCGTGCGGAGTGCGGTATGTCGGTGCGGAGGTCGACCGGAGGCTGGGCGAACTCCGACCTCGATGACATCCAGTCTGTTCCTGACATCTTCAGCGCCCCGATCGTCAATCTGCGGCAATCAGCTGACCATTTGTGGTCGTACGTCATCGTAGGAGGCGTCGGGTCCCGGGCGCTGAGACCTGTGCGCATTTATCTAAGGAACGGTGCGTCGGCACAACCTACGCACCCTTTCCGTGGGCTACACGAGCGACGTGCCCGAGTCGAGGATCATCAGGCTGTCGGGGTCGGGGAAGGGCACGAAACCGGCCTTGGCGTAGACCCCGTGGGCGTCGAGCGTGGCCAGCAGCACCCGCTTGAGCTTGAAAGGCGCAAGGTGGTCGCGGACCGCGGCAGCCAGCCATGTGCCCAACCCCCTGCCGCGGTGCGGGGGTGCTACGTACACGTCGCAGAGCCAGGCGAAGGTCGCCTGGTCCGTGACGACGCGTGCGTAGGCGACCTGGGCTCCGGTGGGGTCGTAGATGCCGAAGTTGAGGGAAGCGCGGGCAGCTTGCTCGACCGTTTCACGGCTGCGGCCGAGCGCCCAGAACGCGTCGGTCGACAGCCACTGGTGGACCAGGGCCAGGTCGATGCGGCTGGGATCGGTGGCTATCTCGTAGCCGTCTTCTCTGCGTATGGGCATGGTCAGGGATGGTAGAACCCTGAGGTCACGGGGTTGAGCTTCGGGCGCCGAGACCTGAGCGCTTTATCCAAGGAACGGGTGGGTTGTACAACCCACCCACCCTCCCCCCTGCACCCCAAGTGACCGACTTGCCACGCGCGGTGGCGGCGGTCTAGCGTTCGCGACAACAAGCAAACGGCCCCGGCGGTGCGCCAACACCAATCCGGGGCCTGACCTACAAGATCGAAAGAGACTCGATCTCATGGCTTCAGCCGACTTTAGCGTTGCCCCGCACGCGCCCGCACACCCCCTGGCCAACCCCGGTTACGGCAAGCGGAGCGCACCCCGCCAATCCCCGCGTCGTGCCGACGACTTCGCACATCTGACCAGGCGTGAGGCGGCCGTCGCCGCGTACATCGACCGGTTGCCGGACGGTGCCGCGATGGACGCCAAGACGCTCGCCAGGTGCCTCCCCGACTACGGCCAGATGGCCTGCGCGACGGCCCTGCGGCGGCTGTCGGAGGCCGGTCATCTGCGGCGCGTCCGCGAGCACATCGTCGCGGAGGACGGGGCGCGCTGGGTGACCCGTACGTTCTTCTCGCGGACGGCACGCGGGGAGGCGTGGTGGGAGGCGTTCGTACGCGGCGACGACGCGCCAGAGCCCGCACCCGAACCCGCAGCCGGGCCTGCCGCCCCCGCACCCGCGCCCGCACCCGGGCCCGCAGCCGCACCCGGGCCTGCCGCCCCCGCCAGCAGGACCCCCGCGTACACCGTCCTCGCGTCCCTGGGGCGTACAGATCCCCGGATGACCCTCTCGGCCGCCGACTGCGCCCGACTCGAACCCCTCGCCGCGGCCTGGCTGGCCCGCGACGCCGACCCCGCCCGCCTCGTCCAGGCGCTGACGTCCGGCCTGCCGGTGCCGGTGCACAGCCCGGCCGCGCTGGCCCGAACCCGGCTGGAGGCCAAGCTGCCGCCGGGGCCCGTGCCGGGGCCCGTACCGGAGCCGCGTGCGGAGATCACCATCAGCCGCTTCCTGGAGTGCACCGACTGCGGCCGCCCCGGCCCGCCCGCAGCCCTCCCCGGCGGCCTCTGCCGCCCCTGCCGAGGCGAGCCGGAACCGCCGCCGCCGGGCAGCTTGTCGCCGACCGAGGTCCGCCGTCGCGCGGCGGCGATCCGATCCGATGTCCGTACGCACGAAGGCTGACCCCATGCCGAAAACCGTGCCCCCCGCGCCGCCCCCAGATGCTGGTCGATGAGTTCGAAGAGCTGGCCCGTGTCGCGCCGGAGACGGTCTGGCTGGAGTTCATCAACGGGAAGCTGGAGGTAAAGCCTGCCCAGGACGGAAATCGCGCGGAGATCGGCACTCGACATCCAGCGCCAGGCCATCGCCAAGGGGAATCATCGGGCCCTCTCGATGGCCGGCCTTCTCATCGCCGCCACGGCCCAGCGGCTTGGGGCGACCGTCCTCCACTACGACGGGGACTACGACCAGATCGAGGCCATCACCGGCTATCCCTCACGCTGGGTAGTGGAACCTGGGACGGCTGATTAGCGAGAGGGCGGCGGGCTCGGCCGGGTGCCGGTCTCTCCGACGAGCCCGCGCCCGGGGGCGAACGGCTGGGGTTACGCGCTCAGCCCCAGTTGGTCGAGTACCTCGGCGACCTCGGTGCGGGCTTCGGGGGGTAGGCCGCGCAGGGGCCGGGGGAGGTTGTGGGGTGGGGTGAGGGCGAGGTGGGCGGCTGCCGCGGCGACTACGCGGAGGGAGCCGTGGCGGGCGAAGAGGTCCCACAGGGGCTGGAGGCGCTCGGACTCGGCCCGGGCCCGGTCGGGGGCGCCGGACCGGGCGGCACGGGTGATCGTCAGGGCCGGTTCGGGGAAGGTGCCCGCGATCACCGAATACCAGGCGTCGCACCCGGCGTTCAGCCCGGTCGCCGCGAAGGCGTCGCCGCTCACGCCCACGGTCACCGTGTCGGGCAGGAGCTGCCGTAGCCGCTGAACGCGGTCGCGGGCGGCCTGCGGGTCGGCCGGGACGCCGGGGATCTTGATGGACGCCACGCGGGGCAGCGCGGCCACCCGCGCGTACAGCTCGTCGGTGAAGGTGAAGTGGGTGGTGCCGGGGTTGTCGTAGACGACGAGCGGGACGGAGAGGTACGCCGAGACGTCCTCGTAGAGCCCGAACACGTCGTCGTCGGTGAGCCGCTGATACGACATCGGCGCCAGCAGCACCCCGGCCGCGCCCGCGTTCTGCGCGTCCTCGGCCGCCTCCAGTACGTGGCGGGTGCGCAGTGCGCCGATGCCCACGACGACCGGAGTCCCGTCGGCATGTTGCACGGCGACGCGGGCCGCGCGGGCCCGCTCCTCGCGGCTGAGGTAGGCGTACGAACCCGTGGAGCCCAGCGCCCCGATCGAGTCCACCCCGGCGGCGGCGAGCCGCCGGACGAGGGCGGCGAAGGCCCTCTCGTCGACGGCGTCATCGGTGATCGGGGTGAGGGGGAAGGCGCTCAGGCCGGTGAATCCGGTGAATCCGGTGGACATGGGCCGCTCCTGCGTCAGTGGGAGGTGTCGCGCAGCCAGGTCAGCACCTGGTCGGCGTGCTCGTTCGGCGGGAAGACCGGGTAGAAGACGTGCTCGATCACGCCGTCGCGGATGATCAGCGTCAGGCGTTTGTAGAGCGTCAGCCCACCGGCCTCGAAGGTCGGGAGGTTCAGGGACCGGCCCAGGCTCCGGGTCGGATCGGAGAGCATGTCGAACGGCAGGTGGAGCCGTTCGACGACCTCGCGCTGATAGTCGGTGTCCTGGCTGGACAGGCCGAACACCCGGACCGCGCCCGCGGCCAGCAGCTCCTGGTAGTGGTCGCGGAAGCCGCAGGCCTCGGGGGTGCAGCCACGGGCGCCGGGGATCGCGTTCCACCCCTCGGGCAGGTCGGTGCCCGGGCGGCCGGTGAGCGGGTAGACGTAGAGCACCGTCCGGCCCGCGCCGAGGGCGTCGAGGCGGACCGTCGTGTCCCCGCTGCCGCGCAGCTCCAGGGGCGGTATCTGGGTGCCGGGCAGGTGGGCGGTCGCGCCGTCGTCCTGGGGGACGGGCAGGTCGGCGGGCAGGCTCAGGTAGTCGTTCATCGGGTCTGCTCCTTCGTCGTCGGAGTCGGACGGAGAGACACGGCTGTTGCGGTGGGCGGCCCGCTGGAGGTGCGTGATCAGCGCCGTCCGGCGGGCCGTGAGCCCCGCGATGCGCTGCGACAGCTCGTCGATCGCCTGCCGGTATCCGGCCAGCGACGCCGGGCAGTCGTCGGCGTGCCGATGGCCGACCGCGAGGCAGTCCAGGAACGGCCGGGTGCGCTCCACGGGGATGCCGAGGCCGCTGAGCGCCCGGATCTCCCGCGCGAGGCGTACGTCGTGCTCGCCGTAGTCCCGGTAGCCGTTGGCCAGCCGCGCGGGCGCCAGCAGCCCGAGCGACTCGTAGTAGCGCACCGCCTTGGTCGTCACACCGGCCTGGCGGGCCAGCTCACCGATCCGCATGTCTCTCACCTCGATGAACGCTAAACCTTGCCCCTGAGGGTAAGGTCAAGCCGCTGCGAGGGCGGTCCGTCATGAGTGCTTGACCTTGACACCGTGTGAGGCCGTGGACTGAGGGACATCATGTTCACCATCGGAGATTTCGCCCGGCACGGGCGGGTGTCGGTCCGGATGCTGCGCCACTACGACGCGACCGGACTGCTGCGCCCCGCCCGCGTCGATCCGGCCACCGGCTACCGGTACTACACCGCCGCCCAGCTGGCCCGCCTCAACCGCGTCATCGCCCTCAAAGACCTCGGCTTCACCCTTCAGCAGGTCCGGGAGATCCTGGAGGAGAAGGTGGCCACCGAGGAACTGCGGACCATGCTGCGGGTGCGGCAGGCCGACCTGGAGGCCGCGATGACGGCCGCGGCGGCCCGGCTGGTGCGGGTCGAGGCGAGGCTCCGGTCGATCGAGAGCGAGGGACAGATGTCGCACGACGATGTCGCGGTGAAGAGCCTGCCGAACATCCGCGTCGCCGAGCTGACCGGTGTGGCGACCGGGTTCGACGCCATCGGACCCGTCATCCAGCCGCTGTACGCGGAACTGATGCCGCGCCTGGCGGCGGCGGGGATCGCGCCGACCGGGCCCGGGGTCGCCTACTACGAGGACGCTCCGGACGGCGGTGTCCTCATCCACGCCGGTATCGAGGTCGCGGCCCCGGTGCGGGACGACGACGGCCTGCGGGTCGTGGACCTGCCTCCGGTCGAACAGGCGGCGACGATCGTCCACCGGGGGTCGATGGAGACGGTCCTGCCGACCATCCAGACCCTGGGCCGCTGGATCGAGGCCAACGGCTACCGGTCGGCCGGATACCCCCGGGAGATCTACCTGGAGTGCCCGGAGAACCACGACGAGTGGGTGACCGAACTCCAGGAGCCGATCACGGCGGGCTGAGCGCGGCGCCGTCCCGTGCCGCCTTGAGGTTCGCCTTCTTCACCCGCTGCGCATGCCCGTCCTCGGCGTCGCCGGAGCCCGCAGCCAGGGCGAACGCCTCGGCGCCCTGCTCGGCCCGGTGACCGAACGACTCGACAGCGTCGTGCTTCCGGACTGCGGGCACTACGTGCCCGAGGAGAGCCCGGAGGCTCTGCTCGACCACCTGCTGCCGTTCCTTTGCCCTTAGACAGGTCCTTTGCCTTTAGACGGGCCGGGCCGCGCCCGCGAAGGGCATCTGGTCGATCGGGGCCACCCGGACCGGGGCGCCGGGGCGCGGGGCGTGGATCATCATGCCGTTGCCGATGTAGATGCCGACATGGCTGACGCCGGAGAAGAAGACCAGGTCACCGGGGGCCAGCTCGCCGCGCGAGATACGGCGGCCCGCGTTGATCTGGGTGTAGGTCGTACGCGGCAGGGACACCCCGGCGGCGCGCCAGGCGGCCTGGGTCAGGCCCGAGCAGTCGTACCCGGA
>Ga0307508_10005314_pt1 | contig 12280 bp, 9 predicted proteins | sample 9_EM_MG_FD_203089 | JGI IMG/M metagenome (GOLD analysis project Ga0307508, IMG submission 203089) | Populus trichocarpa ectomycorrhiza microbial communities from riparian zone in the Pacific Northwest, United States - 9_EM | ecosystem: Host-associated > Plants > Roots > Unclassified | place... | reverse complement strand
ACCATGTCAGACATTTGTATGTCCTCCGCGTCTGCCGCCATTACCGCTGGCTACATTCGTACGCGCTGCTCGTCTGCCGTCAACATCACCGACCTCCGTTCGTACGCATTGCAGAACTCCGGTATGAACCGCTGTCAGACATTTGTATATCCTCCGCGTCTGCCGCCATTACCGCTGTCCTACATTCGTACGCACTCTGTTACACTGGAATATTTCACGGAGCACACAGAGTATCTAGATTACCTAGCGACGGAGTAGTAGGAGGACTATCGGGTGACAGATGAAGGATCAAGAGTCTAGGCGGGAGTTAAGGAGCCGGAGATGAACTCTCGGCCGAGAGATCGAACCTTGCGGGGAGAGATCGAACCTTGCGGGGATCGGCCCAGAGACCTCCGAGGTGAGTGCAAACGAGCTGAGGGAATATGGCCGAACTAGTCCCCTTGCGGGGGGAGGACACGTACGCAGAGAGACTGAGTCCCTGCGGGGACTGGCTTGGATCCTTGCGGGGGGAGCCACGTACGAGGTCTAGATGCCAGTTCCCCGCTCAGGCGCATAAGACAGCTCATCTCCCTTATCATCACCCCAGCCAGAACCAATGATCCACCCACGGGGTCCATGCACCTCGGGGGAATCCAAACCCGAGTCACCACTTCTCACGCCGGGTCATCAGATCTCACGACGACTCTTTCCCTACAAAACAAAGGAGATTTTCCCCTCGACGAGAAAAATCAGCACGAACATCCTCACCAAACACTACCACCGAAAAACCGACACTCAAGATCTAAGATTATTCCGTTGTGAATTATCGAAAGTAGCCTGATTACCTTTGATTCTCCCCGCACTCCGGTTACAAGACAACCCCAGTGTCACACTATAATCTTGATCTCAAAATCACCCTACTTTCATGCCCTCATTCGAACAAGATCACTTCTTCCTGCTCAACTTAGCCACGATTCTCGAGCCCCAGTCCAGCTACCAGTTTGACTATACCTTCGGCGCAATCGACGAAGAAATACCAACCACCAAAGAGAATGGGTGGGACGAGTACGCCGACGGACCAGCCCCTGTCGAACTCGACGATATCACACCGTGGCACTGGTACACCCAATACTGGTCCACTTGCGCCCTGCTTCGACAAAGCACCGATCTTAACGGACTCGAATTTCGAGAAATCTGTGACTACGACTTCCAAGACGACGAAACCATCTACACGGGACATTTCCTGGACCTATACTAGACCCGCGAGATGGCTTCTACCGACTTCAACATGCTCCGGCTCGAGGCCCCTCAGGACCTGCTCCAGATCACCAGCGGGACACCAAATCCGGAACAGGCAGTGGAGCTCGCCAACCCCGCGGTCTGGGTCAGAACCTTGGTAAACCAACAGTGACAGGCCGAGAGCGACCTCCAACGAGTCACGGAGCTATGTGGTGATGCCTACGACAGAACCAACCAACGAACGCGGGAAATTGAGCGCGCCTACCAAACTTTGGCGGAAGGCACTAGGTACGTATATGACCAGGTCAATGCTAACGAGAAAATAGCCGAAGAATGGATACGCAGCGAACTGTCAAATGCCGCAAACGCGTACCAATCCCTTGCCAGCAATATCTGGCAGGCCATCCTTGAGCACACCAACGAGGCCAACGAACGACAAATATGCCAGGCCACCCAACTGGCCCGGGTAATCGATGCCCTATCCTTTTTGGCGGAGGCTAACGCGGCCCGCAATCAACACCTGGCCAACTTTCAGGGAAACATAGAGCTATGGGCTGCAGACCACCAAAGTCGGGTGGCCTCCCTGGAAAACCAACTTCGGGAAGCAAGGGCAGAAATCCAACGCGTTGCAGCAAGAATTCCCCTACCCGCAACGCCACCGGCATCCCCAACATGGAGAGGTCCGACCCGACAAACCAGCACCAGCGCCCCTTCAGCGCATTCCCCACCGGCACTGGGAAGCCCACTACGCTTAAACCTGGGACCACCTACCCGTCGGCAGAGACCCCCAGCGTTACCCCCGACGCCGGAAATGAGGCGGCGACTGTCGGAACTTCGAGGCCACATCCCTCCAAGACCACCAACGCTTGAGCCCACGGGCGGGCAAGGAGGGAACCGCCCCTCAACACCCCCCGGATCATCCGTGGGACCGCCTTCGGGCCCGCCGTCTGAGCCACCCCGCCCGCCTCTCCGGCCGCGCCGCTCCCCCTCGCCGCCTAGGAATCCAACACCTACGATCACCACACAAGAATTGGTGCGGTTAGTAGCGGAAGGAGTGCACAGGGCCAGACAGCTGGAACAACCCACGGGCGAAACACGGGTACACACGTCTCGACTAAAGATGGAAAATCCCGAAAAATTCGATGGAAAAAGCCCAACCGCATTCAACCAGTGGTGGGAATCGGTCACAATGTATTTGGGATTCTACCCGGACTCCAACGACCGACAGAAAATCGCTTGGGTTGGAACCCTCCTGACAGACACGGCCCTGGTATGGCACCTACACCGGTACCGAGAGCTGCGAGAGAACGATACGTGGGCAAATTACTCGGCGGCCATCCGTGCGGAATATCACAACGAGCGTGAGGCGGCCGACGCTCAGCTGCAACTAGGCCAGCTCAAATACCAGGGGTCCATCCGCGCCTATCTCATGGAATTCCGGTCGCTAAACAACTTCGCCTGCGCCACAGTGGAAGCACTACGAGAAAAAGTCGACCTGGCCATGCCGGACGCGATACTGGACATGCGCTTCGCCCACTACCTCGAAGACTTCGCGGACGACGAGGGATTCCTGCTGGCTACGCCTCAAGCAGGCCTTCAGGTAGAGAAGAAAAAGGCGCTGAGGCAGGCCCGAGAACAAATGAAAGGAGCCAACGGGCGGGGCGACGACAAGAAGAAGGAAGAAAGAAAGAAGGAGGAGAAGCGGACGCCCGCCCCGCAGCAAACACGGGAACCAAGGAAAAGCGACGCCAGAACCCCGAAACAAGAAGGATGGGGAACAATGGGAGCAGCGCTGTAAGGGGTTCCCCAGAAAGAGATCGAGGCGCACAAAAAAACCCACGACGGCTGCTGGAGATGCGGCAGAACAGGGCACAGAACCCACGACTGCTATTCCTTCCAAACCATTCAAGGAACAGAGCTGCCCCCGGCCAAGTGGAAGGTTGCCACGGTAAACCCACCAGCACCGGAACTAGCCTCTGGGAAACGGAAGAGAGAAGGCGACGAAGGAAATGCTACGGCGAAACAGCAGAAGGTAGCAGCAGTGGAGGAAATGGACATCGAGCCACCAGCATGGGCGGACGCAGAAGACTCGGATTTTTGAGAAGTTCCTTCCCGGCGCCGAAAGGAACGATCGAACTAATATGCGGTGCCACCAAACGAAAAACACCACCGGAAAGGAAAGATGCTTCGGATAACAAGAAACGACGGAGAAATGATCGGCCAGTCATCCTGATGTTGCTACACTGGCAGGGGAAGAACCACCCAGTCCGAGTCCTCCTGGACACCGGGTGCTCAATCAACCTGATAAACCAACAAACAGTCGAACGCTTGCAACTGGCAAAGCGACCCCACAAAAACCCAAGAAGCATCGAAAATTTCACAGGAGAAACCGTCGAAAACGCAGGAAAATATCAAACAGGACCCCTGCGACTGCAACACCGAAAGCACTTCACGACGGAGAAATTTGAAATATCCCCGATGGAAAAAGGGGTGGACATATTTTTGCCGTTCAGATGGATAGAACGGCACCCACCCCAAGGAGCATGGACCCAGGACGAAATAAGGTTCAACAGCGCCCCGTGTATGGAAACCTGCACCAAATACGAAAACAACGACTTCTCCCTGAGCTGGGACGACTCGGTGCCAATGGACGAAGATTCCTGGGTCATAGGACACACATTCGCGGTATCAGACGACCCCCTAAGCAACGTCCCAATGGAATTCCGTCAGTATCTGGGGATAATGGGAAAGGAGGCAGAAGACGCACTACCTGAACACCGCCCCTACGACTTCAAGATCGAGCTCAAAGAAGGGGCAACGGCGCCTTGGGGACCCATCTATCCACTATCCGAGGAAGAACTACGAACACTCCGAGAATGGCTAAAAGAAATGGAAAAGACGGGGAAAATAAAGAGATCTACATCCCCCACGGGATCTCCAATCCTCTTCATTCCAAAACCCAATGGCCGAGGGTTAAGGCTATGCGTCGACTATCGGGGATTAAACGCGGTAACCATCCCAAATCGATACCCACTTCCGTTAATGCAAGAACTGCAGGACCGAGTATGCGGCGCCCAATGGTTCACAAAAATGGACCTAAAGAACGGATTTAACCTTATCCGAATCAGAGCTGGGGATGAATGGAAAACGGCGTTTAGGACGCGCTACGGGCTGTTCGAATTCCAGGTTATGCCATTTGGTCTAACCAACGCACCATCCACATTTCAGGATATGATGAACCACGTCCTCTCGAACATGTTAGATGTGGGCGTACTGGCATACATGGACGACATACTCATATACGGCGTTACGGAAGAAGAACACGACGAACGAGTCAAAGAAGTACTCAGAAGGCTCACAGTGAACGGACTAGCCGTCTCTCCCGAGAAATGCGTCTGGAAAACCCAGGAAGTGGAATTCCTGGGTTACATAATAGGAAGAGAAGGAGTCAAAATGTCAAAAGACAAGGTGGACGCGGTCCTGAAATGGAAAACCCCCGAATCCTTGACGGAGGTACAGTCCTTTTTAGGATTTGCTAATTTCTACCGACGGTTCATCAAAGACTATTTCCGAGTCGCTAGGTCTTTGACGGAATTGACAAAAAAGACTGCGGGAAAATGGTCCTGGAATCAGGAAGCGGAGGTGGCCTTCAAGGACTTAAAAGAACGATTCACCACTGCCCCCATATTAGCCCACTTCGACGCCCAACGAGCAGTCATCATCGAGACCGACGCCTCAGACTTCGCAATAGGAGCAGTGCTGTCCCAGCGGGACGAAGAAGGACGCCTACACCCGGTGGCATTTCACTCGAGAAAATTCACACCGGCAGAAATCAACTACGAGATCCACGACAAGGAACTCCTCGCGGTGGTGGATGCCTTCAAACACTGGAGACGGTATTGTGAAGGAGCAACCCAGCAAGTCCAGGTGTTCTCGGACCACCAGAACCTGGAATACTTCACGAACACAAAGGTACTAAACCGTCGGCAAGCAAGGTGGGCACAGGAGCTAGCAGGAGTCGATTTCAGAATCTACTACCGACCAGGTACCCAGAACGGCAAACCAGATGCTTTGTCTAGGCGTTCGGAGTACCGCCCAGAAAAAGGGGGGACAGAAAACCAGCCGATAACGACGGCTTTGAAAAAAAGACACTTTGGAAACTTCGAAGAAGAGACCAAGGAAAGAAGGGCAAGCTCGTTCATCTGTTCATCGGCCAGACTCGCCTCAATCCCAGCAAGAAAATGGAGTCCAATGTTCCTCGAGGGAATCCGGGAAGTGGCAAAAAACAACCCAGGGTATCAAGCAGCGCTGAAGGACCAGGGGACCAAGGAATGGGAAACAAAAGAAGGATTGCTCTACAGAAAGAATAAGCTGTGGATCCCAGAAGAAAGAATCCAGTCGGTTATGGAATCAGAACACGATACAAAAGTGGCCGGGCACATGGGCCAGGATACAACCATCGAGCTAATCCGACGAAATCTTTGGTGGCCAAAAATGAATGAACGAATCATCGATTTCGTCAGGAGCTGTCCGGAGTGCCAGAAAAATAAGGCGGCACGACACCGACCCTACGGTCTATCATCACCACTGGAGCTTCCGTACGCACCATGGCAATCAATTGCCATGGATTTCATCACGGAACTACCGGTCTCAGGAAAATGTGACTAGCTGTGGGTGGTCATCGATCTCTTCACCAAAATGGCCCATTTCATACCACTACCACAGGACGGAAAAACGACTGCAGACCTAGCAAGAGGCTTCGCGAGAGAAGTATGGCGCCTCCACGGTCTTCCCACTGATATCGTGTCAGACCGAGATTCCCGCTTCACCTCGGAAGCTTGGCAAGAATTTTTGAGCCTACTGGGAATCCGACCCCGGATGTCGACAGCATTCCACCCGCAAACGGACGGTCAGACAGAACGACTCAACCAGACGATTGAATCTTACCTACGAGCCTTTGTGGGGCAAGAACAAGATGACTGGATACGCTTGCTGCCAATGGCAGAGTTTGCCTACAACAACTCCGTTACAACGGGAAACGGAATCTCCCCCTTCTACACCAATTACGGGTTCCACCCCCGAACACTGAATCCCCTGGAAGAATCGGAGGAACCGGTCAATCCAGCCAGCACCGTATATGCACACTGGATGAAGGCCATTCAGGACGAGGCCCGGAAAAGCTTGGAAGCGGCTCAGGAACGAATGCGCCGATATACCGACTCGGCCAGGAAGGAATCCCCGGCCTACCAGGTAGGGGACCTGGCAATGCTCAACGGACGCAACATAAAAACGCGCCGACCCTCTAAGAAGTTGGACCACAAGAATCATGGTCCCTTCCAGATCGAGAAAATCATCTCCCCCTTCGCGGTACGCCTGACGTTACCCAGGAAATGGAAAATCCATAACGTCTTCCATGTGTCCTTGCTGGAACCCTACAGAACCAGCGAACACCGGTCACCGCCGGACCCCACCAAAGTGCTGCGAGAAGCCGACGACATCGAACAATCGGAGGAATATGACGTCTAGGAAGTAATGTCAGCCCGGAAACAGGGACGGCGGATCCTCTACCTGGTCAAATGGCTCGATTATCCGGAACGGAAGGATTGGACGGAAGAACCATACGACAACTTTTCGGTAGGCGGCCGGGAGAAACTCCGGGAGTTTCACCAACGAAACCCAGACGCGCCAAGGGACTACCGGCTCACCGAGGGCTAGACCAGATCCACCGAGGACCTGGCGGTAGTGGGCTGAAGGGGCGGAGGACTTCAGCACCAAAAACCCCACGACCAACAAAAAGACCCGCTTCACGGGCAACCACGAGAAGCCGCCGACCGGGCGCCCGGCGAGGAGTGCACGCGACAGGAAAACCGTTGAGAGTCAGGAAAACCGTTCAGAACAGATGTATCGACCCCTCGGCGACCAGCTTGGACCGGCGGAACCGGTGCAGATGGCACAAAATCGGTGAAGTGAGTCCCCGACAGCGCAGTCACTGCTCCAGCATACTAGTCTCCCCCCGGAAGGACGTGGGCGCGGTCACTGCCGAGCATACCGGTTACTAGCACGAAGGACACCATGCCTCTCCCGATTCCCTGTACGAAACTGTGACCCCGGAACCCCACCAAATTGGCCAAAGCCTTGGCGCAGCACGGCGGTGAGTACGAGTCAATATGACACGACAAGTATGAGTACGCATCGGCCTACTCAAAGGGCCCAGCAGTTCCGACGGATTACAGAGAAGGATGCCCTGATCCGGCGGCTGGGAGGGCTGCAGGGGTGGAGGACTGCAGTCCGTGACGCTGCAAGAAACTCAGCGTTGAAAGAATCTCACGATCCAAGAAAGAGACGGGCTACTTAGATAAAAAACAAAAAAGATCAGCACTCGGGACGAGGCTAAGAGGGAGGGGAGGTAGTGTTACACTGGAATATTTCACGGAGCACACAGAGTATCTAGATTACCTAGTGACGGAGTAGTAGGAGGACTATCGGGTGACAGATGAAGGATCAAGAGTCTAGGCGGGAGTTAAGGAGCAGGAGATGAACTCTCGGCCGAGAGATCGAACCTCGCGGGGAGAGATCGAACCTTGTGGGGATCGGCCCAGAGACCTCCGAGGTGAGTGCAAACGAGCTGAGGGAATATGGCCGAACTAGTCCCCTTGCGGGGGGAGGACACGTACGCAGAGAGACTGAGTCCCTGCGGGGACTGGCTTGGATCCTTGCGGGGGGAGCCACGTACGAGGTCTAGACGCCAGTTCCCCGCTCAGGCGCATAAGACAGCTCATCTCCCTTATCATCACCCCAGCCAGAACCAATGATCCACCCACGGGGTCCATGCACCTTGGGGGAATCCAAACCCGAGTCACCACTTCTCACGCGGGGTCATCAGATCTCACGACGACTCTTTCCCTACAAAAGAAAGGAGATTTTCCCCTCGACGAGAAAAATCAGCACGAACATCCTCACCAAACACTACCACCGAAAAACCCACACTCAAGATCAAAGATTATTCCGTTGTGAATTAGCGAAAGTAGCCTGATTACCTTTGATTCTTCTCCACTCCGGTTACAAGACAACCCCAGTGTCACACACTGCTCGTCTGCCGTCAACATCACCGACCTATGTTCGTACACGTTGCAGAACCTCGTTGGTACGCACCGCAGTTAGACATTTTTATATCCTCCGCGTCTGCCGCTATTCCCGCTGGCTACATTCGTACGCGCTGCTCGTCTGCCGTCAACATCGCCGAACTCCGTTCGTACGCGTTGCAGAACCTCGTTTGTATGTGCCGCTGTCCTACATTTGTACGCGCTGCTCCTCTGCCATCTACATCGCGGACCTACGTTTGTACGCGCGGCAGAACCTCGTTGGAATTCACGGCTGTCCTACATTGGTACGCGCTGCTCGTCTGCCGTAAAAATCGCCGACCTCCATTCGTACGCGTTGCAGAACCTCGTTGGTATTCACCGCTGTCCTACATTCGTACGCACTGCTCGTCTGCCGTCAACATCGCCAACATCCATTCGTATGCATTGCAGAACCTCGTTTGTTTGTGCCGCTGTCCTACATTCGTACGCGCTGCTCCTCTGCCATCTACATCACTGACCTACGTTCGTACGTGCGGCAGAACCTCGTTGGAATTCATGACTGTCCTACATTCGTACGCGCTGCTCGTCTGCCGTCAACATCGCTGACCTCTGTTCGTACGTGTTGCAGAACCTCGTTGTTATGCACCGCTGTCCTACATTCGTAAGTGCTGCTCGACTGGCGTCTACATCGTGACCTACGCTCGTACACGTTGAAGAACCTCGTTGGTATTCACCACTGTCCTACATTCGTACGCGCTGCAAGTCTGCCATCTACATCGCGACCTATGCTCGTACGCGTTTCAGAACCTCGTTGGTATTCACCGTTGTCCTACATTCGTACGCGCTGCTCGTTTGCCGTCAACATCGCCGACCTCCGTTCGTACGCGTTGCAGAACCTCATTGGTATTTACCGCTGTCCTACATTCGTACGCGCTGCTCGTCTGCCGTCAACATCGCCGACCTCCGTTCGTACGCATTGCAGAACCTCGTTTGTATGTGCCGCTGTCCTACATTCGTAAGCGCTGCTCGACTGCCATCTACATCGCGACCTATGCTCGTACGCGTTGCAGAACCTCGTTGGTATTCACCGCTGTCCTACATTCGTACGCGCTGCTCGTATGCCGTCAACATCGCCGACCTCCGTTCGTACGCGTTGCAGAACCTCGTTGGTATGTACCGCTGTCCTACATTCGTAAGCGCTGCTAGACTGCCGTCTACATCGCTGACCTACGTTCGTACGCGCTGCACGTCTGCCGTCTACATCGCAACCTACGCTCGTACGCGTTGCAGAACCTCGTTGGTATTCACTGCTGTCCTACATTCGTACGCGCTGCTCGTCTGCCGTCAACATCACCGACCTCCATTAGTACGCATTGCAGAACCTCGTTGGTATGCACCGCTGTCCTACATTCGTAAGCGCTGCTCGAGTGTCGTCTACATCGCTGACCTACGTTCGTACGCGCTGCACGTCTGCCGTGTACATCGCGACCTACGCTCGTACGCGTTGCAGAACCTCGTTGGTATTCACCGCTGTCCTACATTCGTACGCGCTGCTCGTCTGCCGTCAACATCGCCGACCTCCATTCGTATGCGTTGCAGAACCTCGTTGGTATGCACCGCTGTCCTACATTCGTAAGTGCTGCTCATCTGCCGTCTACATCGCGACCTCCATTCGTACGCGTTGCAGAACCTCGTGGGTATGCACTGCTGTCCTACATTCGTAAGCGCTGCTCGTCTGCCGTCTACATCGCTGACCTCCGTTCGTACGCGTTGCAGAACCTCGTTGGTATGCACCGCTGTCCTACATTCGTAAGCGCTGCTCGTCTGCCGTCTACATCGCTGACCTCCGTTCGTACGCGTTGCAGAACCTCGTTGGTACGCACCGCTGTCCTACATTCGTAAGCGCTGCTCGTCTGCCGTCTACATCGCTGACCTACGTTCGTACGCGCCGCACGTCTGCCCTCTACATCGTGACCTACGCTCGTACACGTTGCAGAACCTCGTTGGTATTCACTGCTGTCCTACATTCGTACGCGCTGCTCGTCTGCCGTCAACATCGCCGACCTCCGTTCGTATGCATTGCAGAACCTCGTTGGTATGCATCGCTGTCCTACATTCGTAAGCGCTGCTCGACTGCCGTCTACATCGCTGACCTACATTCGTACGCGCTGCACGTCTACCGTCTACATCGCGACCTACGCTCGTACGCGTCGCAGAACCTCGTTGTTATTCACCGCTGTCCTACATTCGTACGCGCTGCTCGTCTGCCGTCTACATCGCGACCTCCGTTCGTTCGCGTTGCAGAACCTCGTTGGTATGCACCTCTGTCCTACATTCGTAAGCGCTGCTCGTCTGCCGTCTACATCGCGACCTCCGTTCGTACGCGTTGCAGAACCTCGTTGGTATGCACTGCTGTCCTACATTCATAAGCGCTGCTCGTCTGGCGTCTACATCGCTGACCTCCGTTCGTACGCGTTGCAGAACCTCGTTGGTATTCACCACTGTCCTACATTCGTACGCGCTGCTCGTCTGCCGTCAACATCACCGACCTCCGTTCGTACGCATTGCAGAACCTCGTTGGTACGCACCGCTGTCCTACATTCGTAAGCGCTGCTCGTCTGCCGTCTACATCACGACCTCCGTTCGTACCCGTTGCAGAAGCTCGTTGGTATGCACCGCTGTCCTACATTCTTAAGCGCTGCTCGTCTGCCGTCTACATCACGACCTCCGTTCGTACCCGTTGCAGAAGCTCGTTGGTATGCACCGCTGTCCTACATTCGTAAGCGCTACTCGTCTGCCGTCTACATCGCTGACCTACATTCGTACGCGCTGCTCGTCTGCCGTCAACATCGCCGAACTCCGTTCGTACGCATTGCAGAACCTCGTTTGTATGTGCCGCTGTCCTACATTCGTACGCGCTGCTGCTCCACCTTCTACATCGCTGACCTACATTCGTACGCGGTGCAGAACCTCGTTGGAATTCACGACTGTCCTACATTCGTACACGCTGCTCGTCTGCCGTCAACATCGCCGACCTCCATTCGTACGTGTTGCAGAATCTCGCTGGTATGCACCGCTGTCCTACATTCGTACGCGCTGCTCGTCTGCGGTCTACATCGCTGACCTACGTTTGTACGCGTTGCTGAACCTCGTTGGTATGTACCGCTGTCCTACATTCGTACGCGCTGCTCGTCTGCCGTCTACATCACTGACCTACGTTCGTACGTATTGCAGAACTCCATTGGTACGCACCGCTGTCCGACATTTGTATGTGCTCCGCATCTGCCGCCATGACCGCTGGCTACATTCATACACTCCACTTGCCTGCCGTCATCATTGCTAACCTACGTTCGGATGCGTTGCAGAACGTCATTGGTATGCACCGCTGTCCTACATTCGTACGTGCTGCTCGTCTGCCGTCAACATCGCCGACCTCCGTTTGTACGTGTTGCAGAACCTCGTTGGTATGTACCGCTGTTCTACATTCGTACGCGCTGCTCGTCTGCCGTCGACATCGCTGACCTCCGTTCGTACGCGTTGCAGAATCTCGCTGGTATGCACCGCTGTCTACATTCGTACGCGCTGCTCATCTGCCGTCAATATCGCTGACCTCCGTTCGTTCGCATTGCAGAATCTTGTTGGTATGCACCGCTGTCCTACATTCGTATGCGCTGCTCGTCTGCCGTCAACATCGCTGACCTCCGTTCGTACGCGTTGCAGAACCTCGTTGGTATGCACTGCTGTCCTACATTCGTACGCGCTGCTCGTCTGCCATCATTCTCCACGCTGTACTACTTTGCGTACGCATTGCTCCTTTGGCCTCATTTTCACTGACCTACGTTCGGACGTGCGTATAAACGCTGGGGTATGCGTCATTGTCCTAAATCTCGTACGCGTTGCTCGTCTGACCTCATTCTCTTTGCTGGCCTACATCTCATACGCGTTGCGCGCCTTCCAATATGTGCTGCTGTAGCCCCTTT
>Ga0307508_10005313_pt1 | contig 12280 bp, 10 predicted proteins | sample 9_EM_MG_FD_203089 | JGI IMG/M metagenome (GOLD analysis project Ga0307508, IMG submission 203089) | Populus trichocarpa ectomycorrhiza microbial communities from riparian zone in the Pacific Northwest, United States - 9_EM | ecosystem: Host-associated > Plants > Roots > Unclassified | place... | reverse complement strand
CAGTCTTTGGCAGTCCGTCCAAATCCTATCCCAGGACGGACTAGGGCAGCGGGGACCCTGCCTGGGACGGGACCGTCCTAAAAGACTGCCGGGCCCGGCCGGGCAGGACGGACTATTGCGAGGCCTGCGCGGAAGCAGCGCTCAAGTGTGCGGACAACAATGGAGTGGCCATTGACCACGGCGAGAAGGAGGCGGCCCCACTCCGAAGGAAAAAGATCCCTCCCGTGCCGTCCGTCAAGGCCGGCAGCCGAGACGCAGTCTTCCTCAAGGAGGCTACTCGGCGGCTGGGGATCTGGCTGGACTCGCGGCTCACCGTGAAGGAACCCATGCATACAGGACGAAGAGCGGCAAGAAGGCCCTCATTCTTGTTCCTCTTGCGTAGACGCCAGAAAGGAGGGCATTGGGAAGGGCTGCAAGCACTCCGCAACCGCAGCCCCCAACTGCCCGGCGTCTTACCTCTTGTCCTCCCCGCGACGGAGCGTGCCAGAGCTCTCGTCGACGGCGTCGCTCGTTGGCTCGCTGGTCCGCGCGCCCGTCGGATTGCGTCGGATTGCTTGTTGGCGACTTCGCACGGTCGCGTCACTCGATGGATCGTGACGGATCCCCCGCCGTCGGCTTCGCTCGAGCCCGCTCGACGGGTGCTTCTCGGGTGAGACTGGAAAGGAGTCAGCTCACGCACGTGCAGAGGTTGACTCCCTTGCGCCAGATGTCCGCGATAGGATGCGATTCGGCCGCATAGCAGCCGCAATTCCTTCCGACCTTGGCAGTCGTGTTCCTTATCGTGGGGATTGTTCTCTCGGCCTTTCCCGGCGTCGCGTCGCGTTGCAATTTTCCCCGCTCGTGTCTCCCGTCTTAGACACTCAACTCCTTGCGGCTCCCCTCACCTTTCTCGCCGGTCGCTTGTTCGCCGGATGGCTCGTGTCGCTCCGCGTGTCTCTCATCTCACTCGTTTGATGGTTGACTGGGCTCATGGATTCCTTAACGAAAGTTCATCACGTCCGTGGCGACGGGCCTGCTGGGTATCAGAGTGTCAAATCTATCGTCTCAGAAAGCGTGATACTACTTGCACGGTTATACGAGTCATACCTGTTCGGGCGCAGCATGCGGGGCCGCTGCACTGTCCCACTGAGATAGAACGCCTTTGCAACGGCAATCGCTCAGTTACCCAATGTATCGTCTCGCACTAAACTCTTGAAGACTCGTGACTGCGTTACTACGTCATACACTCGATAATGCAGGATAGAATTTCGCTCGGGGAAGGTGCTGATTGGAATGGCGAAAATGGAAATGGGTGGGTGAGTCGGCAAGCATAATGGTGCATGGTGGGCAACCACAATCGCCGCAACACCTTCCCCCCCTCTCTGCGATGTTTTTCGCCCACGACTACTAACACCACATCACAGCGTTTACTACCACCTAAGTTACCGAACCTCCAACTAACCTCACGATGGCGGCTAGGCGAGGAGACAAGCGCCAACGGACTGACTCAACATCGGATGAACGGTCGGGATCCCGGCCACGGGTCCAGCTGCTACCTGACGAGCGATCAGGTTCGTCCAGGAGCGCACAGGGGGACGCACAGGGCGGCCGGGAGCCAGATATGACGGTCAGCATTGCCTTCCTGAAACTATCGAGAGACCGGTGATGACTAACAGTGATCTCTCCACAGTCGGTACTACAGCAAGATAACGTCGACGTCGAGTGCGTTGCCGGACGATCTCTTCTCGCTGGGCGAAGCATCGGTCATACAGCTGACAGCCTCGAATCCACTTCCCGAAGCAACAGTGGGGTTGCTGGGACAGCGAGCGGCGCTGGCACAAACAACCCTCATACCGTCTATGACCGCGCCAGGCACACTGAAATCCCGAACGCGCAATTTTATGGTTCCGTATCATTCGCTCACTCTTCACAATCAACCGCTCGAACACGCAAGGACATGGAAAATCTAGGTAGATGGTCTTTTTGCGAGACGCGAAGTTGTGTTCTGGTTCTCACAACTGACCCCTATTGGCCAGTTCAAACACAAATCGATTGGAGTAATCTCTTGAGCGAACTGTCAGTCATCAGCCAGGACGAGTACCGATCCGCGATCTCTCCGTTTGACAATGACAACCCGAACTAGCGTTGACATCGCCTACATCGATGTAGTCCAGTTGGGGGGGCAGTTGCGGAGCATACTTGCCACATTTAACAGATCGACTTTCATATTGGGCTGGCGGTTGGTACCTTGCGAGGACGGTTACCAGTAGACTTCAGCAGTCGTTTGTTGGAATATATGGATCGATAAAAGGTGAAGATTTTATTACAGTATTATGCGGGCACAAGATCTCTATATATACAGGAAGGCCGTCAGGACAAAGGACGGAAGACTGCCCCCCGAGCCGGTGCTCGGGGACTCAGTCATCTCTGGACGCCTCCTCATCTCTGGACGCCTCCTCATCTCCGGACGCCACCTTATTCTGACATCGTTCATCGCGACGCCATTTGTATCAGACGTTGCTACGTGCTGTACACTGGAGAATAGTGAGATCGACAATCTTGATCATCCCCTCAATGATCACCCAGGTTGTTAATTGAGCAGATCCGCAAGCGAATTAGGAAGCAAAGCAAGCTGACCGCCGAGAAGGAAGGCCAATGCCACTCGTACCAGATCGACGAAGACCTACGGCGGAGACTACGAGGAACGGGGAAACCTACGGAGAGCCTGGGAGCGAGCGCGCGAGCGAGGTGATTCGGGCGAGGGACAGTGAGGAGGATAGTCAGGAGCAGGTCCTGCAGAGTCTGGTGGTTCGCCTTGAAGAGATGCAGAAAGGTGCAAGATTACGGCACACTACAAGCGGGAGTGGGCTCATTTCCGTGGTTGCAGCGATTGACGTGAAGTCGGAGCAAACCAGCGATGCCGGCGAGGAAAACTAGGTCGCGACGGAAAGGCCACGGATGGGGTTACCGATTTCGGGACTAGACTTCAATACTGAAGAGACAGCAAGGAGATGCGGGAACACCCGACTGTATTTTCGACGGCGGGGGGAAATCTTTCAGACTTTTTACCCCTCCTTGAAATATATAGGAGGTACCAATTCTACCAGATCCAACATTGGGGACACCCGGCCCACAACAGAGCAAAAATCCCACCACACCGGAACCACAACGAGAAAATTACCCAACGACCACCGACAAACAAACAGAAAAAAGCCACCAGATATGCGGCCGACAGTGACAAAAGAAGAAAAGGCCCTCGGAAGCTACGAAAAGAAATAGACACTCCACCAGAGTACGCAACCGCGAATGAAAAAAATGAACACGAACTGCAGAGCACCCAACCCACAAAACACAAAGGTAATGAACATACCCTCTAAGCAGGGAAACCCGCTGCCTCCCTTCCGACGCCGCTCCCCTCCGCATTCCGAGTTTGGGAGCAAGCAACGCTCACCGACTATTAGCTGCGGTCATCCGCCCAATGCCATGCCAAAGGCGATCCCTGTAATAGGCCGCAATCCAGATGACCCCCAGTGGTCCTCCAATGAGAGCCAGCTTGGCGAGCGCGTTCAGCGGGACAAGGCAGTTTGCTGGTATTGCGTCGTTGGAAACGAGGTCCGGGGGGCAAAGCTCGGCACCAATGAGCCCAGTGACGGCGCTGAGCCAACTGGCTGTATAGACAAACGCAGACCGTAACTTCGAATAAGTTAGCTTTCGAGCGCCCTCCTCCGAAAACCACCCTACCTGAGAGCTCTGCGAGGTCTGGAGCTTTTCGACTTCCATCCGCACGAGTAACATTGCAACGCTAATCGACGCTAATTCGCGTTCGGACGCATTTCTGAGAAAATTGCCACCACGATTCCATTCATTATAGATTCTGACGATTTCTTCGCGATAGATTGGTAGTAGGCCGTAATCCTCCATGCACAAGACATGAAGGACAAACTCGCGGGTTTCTGCAGGCGTTGCGGATGCAGGGGGAAGTGCACCAGGGGCCACCTGGCGAACCGAGATATTCTGGACCAGTGGATTAGATGCGACTCAGCGATGTGTGACGGAGGGGTGTTACAGGTACGGGAGGTAGCAGCACCTCGAGCTCATGATCTCCCTGAAAAAGATGAATCAGAAATTGACCACTTAGGCAGCTTGTGAAATTAGGAATGAAAATACCGACTGCGGGGCAGGAGCGACTGGTTGCTGACGATCTGGCCTAGCGCTGAAGCCGATGTCTGTTTCAATCGGGGATTGCTGCACGACATCAATTGGGGCTCAGTAGGGCAAGCCAGGGTGGTAAAGGGGGATCGGCGTACCGACAGTCGGGAAGCTAGGCCATCGTGCGTGCGTTCTGGCCTGGCACTCATGGCAGCACCGGTTTCTGCAGGCGGTTCCTGTGCGGTAACATTTAGGACTTGGAAGCAGCAGTAGGCGTGGAAAGAGGATCAATATACCGACTGCGCGTCAGAATGGCTGCCCGATGGGAGCTCGAACCTCACGTCCATGGTGCGGTTGAGGTTAGGCGGGGATACCTACACAATATGTTAGTGTGTGAATTGAAGGGCTGCAGATCGGTACCGCATAACGGTCAGAAGAAAGCGAATGAGCTCGCGCAAGGGAGAAATTGTAATGCCGAATATCACGTTTTTTAGACACGCCCAGCGAGTTGCTGCAACACGATCGGAACAGAGGCGTTTCACTTGTAGGGGGGGAGAAGGGAGGTGCGGTGTAAGATGAGGACGAGGGGGAGGGGAAGCGGGAGGGGAGGGGAGCGGAGAGGGAGGGGAAACGGGATTAAAGGGGAAGAAGGGCGTGAAGTGGAGGATGGGAAAGGGGGAGGAGGTATGTGGGGAGGAAGAAGGAGAGCAGCAAAGATCGGACGCTGTTTAAACCCGCTGCTGCATCGCGCTAGACTAGATTGGGTATCTTGCCATTTTCGGCGCCATTGCAGGCTGCCTAATCCAGGCCACCACTGCATCCTGCATCCTATCAACTATTGCCATCCTGTTGCACTCAAATCTAACCAGTGTGGTGGAACAACACGTACAAGTACTCAATCCCAATCTTGGCTGACCCTAATGTGAACTCTCTTGACGTGGATTAGCGGCACCTAAAGGGACCAGAGTATTTGGGATCCCGACGTCAAAGTCGGGTGAGAGTCTGAGAGTAGGTAGGAGAAACCACGGCGGCTCACCCTCTCTGATTACTAGTGAAGTGAGATTCAGCAGCAGCGGAGAGAACAAAGAACAGTAGAGTATTCCGAGAACCCGAGCGCCATCAGCTCTGCTTCTCCTCGCCACCCACCCCCAGTCGGGAATCGATTTCAACCATGCCACCATCCAATGGTGTCAACGAAACGGGCTCCAAAACTAGCTGGAGATGACGCCCCTGGCAAACCAGCGAAGATTTCAGAGAGCACCACCTCTGATGGCTTTCCTGATCCGATTTTCACCCCTTTCGCTCATCGCAAGCCAGTGCAAATGGCTGGGGCATAGGTTCTCGACGAAACTCCGTTGTCACGCATTGAAATATCCTCACAGCACCAACTGTGCAAATAATGGGCGTCTGGAGATGACAGACCGGAGTCGGTGTCCAGCGATGACGGCTTTCCAAGTCTCCGCTCACCCGCTTGGGAGAGAGTCTTTGATCTTCCAGCTGGGTGAGTCCCTGATTCCCATTGTTTATAGAGAGAATGTTCTGCCTTTGCCTATGTATCAAGCAATCAAAATCGCTATCTTCATCTCTATCGATCCCTATATTCCATCACTGGGATGACGTAAGGTTATTACGCAGATCTCAAGTGGAAGTTGTTACCAGCATACCTTGATGCTTCAGCAAATGGAAGCCTGGATCGAGTGGCCAGTTTTACTATAACTGTTCTAATGGGATACGAACGAAACCGGCGCGGAGCAACTACTGGAAGCCGGCTTACGGTCGTAATGGATACTTGTTGCCTATGTGCTCGCGGTCGAAGGATCGGTACCAGCAGACCAAACAGTCCCTTCACATATCCTCTCCATTAACGACCCCACTGGCGAAGAAGGAGAATTGCATGTAGCGTGAACCGCCGCCACCACACACGCAATAGCGTTGCCAGGAGCTGTATCTGCCAGGAACCCTTGTGTTGCCAAATGTGTTCGCGCCGAGGATTGCTTTTGACATCACTCAGCATTATAAGAATTCTATTTCAAACACACTGCTGGCTTAAATGAAACGCTGAAATGGGGATCATAATACCGTCTGAGAAGTAGGAATGTGGTTACCTGAGATACCTCCCATTGTGTCACGGCCACGCGGTTGACCTATGTCGTTGCTACCATAGAGGTAGTGAAGCAGCGTGTATCAATACGGTGAGTTGATAGCCGCACAAAATGGTGATAGGTTGGTTCTGCAGTTGCACACTAACGCCGGCCGAGTGAAATGCAGCGAGTACCAAGGTGGCTGGTGGAGCCGGTATTTCTGCGTGGGAGTCGTCGGAATTATTCACACTCGGTCTGGCAAGGTTCCAAGCAAGAATCAGCGTCTTGGTGGGGCAAAGGATGTAGATATCTGGACACACCTGTCGCTGTACTCCGACAGTTCAGTTTCCATCTCCTTTCCCAACCGTCGTTATTGTAGCGTACAGAAGTCCGCCGTCATTTTGGCATCATCAACGACGGCCTACCGCGACGGGGTCTGTCAATGCTCCCTAAAGAAATAACCTTGTGGGATATCAGGATGATGATGGGGAATAGGATTGACTGTACGTAGTCGTGGACGGACGATTTTCAGGAGAAAGAACTATCCACGGGTATCCGACAGGGGGCCGGCAGAAGACAGCTGCACGAGAGACTGGGCGATGACTCCGTCAGTTTGAAGGTTAAACATTTTGAAACTAGCTCGTTCCCCACCTCCGCATCAACAATATGGTAGGTTGCCCATGTCGCACTTCACCTGAGCTAAGAATTGGAGATACTTCCCTCTGCCACGATTGTGGCGTTTTTTTTTTGTTTCCTTTGTTTATTCATACTCGCATGCGACCTAGATGAATCATGGCAGCGGCCACGATTGTGGTGTAAGTAGTATAGACTACATACTTGTTCTTGCTGTTTCACCGCGCTAGTGAGAGCTGGGCACAACAGGATAGCTAGACTTGATAGGACGCAGTGTCGGCCGATGTTTACCGGATTCGGTACCGACTGCAAAGGCGGCGAAAATGGCAAGTCACCCAATCTGGTCTAGCGCGATTCAGCAGTGGGTTTAAACGGCGACCCATCATCGCTGTTCTCCTTCTTCCTCCCCACGCACATCTCCCCCTTCCCCATCCTGTACCTCATTCCCCTTCTGCCCATCTTCCCATTTACCCCACTTTCCCTTTCCCATTCTCCCCCCCTTGCCCCCCTCTTCCCCTTACGTTCCTCTTCCCCATCTTACACCGCCCGCCGCTTCTTCCCCACTGCAAGTGAAACACCGCAGTTCCGATCGCGTTGCCTCCTCTCACTGAACGTGTCAGCTAGAGAAAGAGATAACCGGCATTACGCTTTCTCCCTCGCGCGAGCGTGTTCGCTCTCCTCTGACCAGTATGCGGTATCGATCTGCAGCCCTTCAATTCACACTCTAACATGGATAGCTATCCCCTGCCGACGGCAATTGCAGCATGGACGAGAGGTTGGAGTACCCATCAGGTAGCGACTCTGCCACACAGTCTGTATATTGATCCCCTTTCCACCCCTGCTGCAGCTCGCGAGTCCTAAATGTTACCGCCCAGCTACCTCCTGCGGAAACCGGCGCCGCCATGAGCGCCATGCCGGAACCCACAAACGTTGACCTAGCTTCTCAGCTGTCTGTATGTCGATCCCCATATACCGCCCCAGCTTGCGGTACTGAGCCCGAACTGATGTCATACAGCAATTCCCGAGCGAAATCGAGATCGGCTTGACCACCTGGCCAGATCGTCAGCAGGCAGTCGGCCCTGCCCCGCAGACGGTATACTCATCGCTGATTTCATAAGCTGCCTAAGGTATCAATTTCTGATTCATCTTTTTCAGGGCAATCATGAGCACGAGGTGCTGCTACCTCTCGTACCTGTAATACCCCTCCGTCACACATCGCTGACTCGCATCTAATTCACTGGTCCAGGATGTCTCGGTTCGCCATGCGGCCCCTACTTCGCTTCCCCCTGCATCCGCAACGCCTGCAGAAACCCGCGAGTTTGTCCTTCATGTCTTGTGCATGGAGGATTACGGTCTTCTACCAATCCATCGTGACCGAATCGTCAGAATCTATAATGAATGGAACCACGGTGGCCATTTTCTAACTACTGCATCTCTACGCGAATTCATTTCGGTCGATATTTTGACTCTCGTCGTTCACAGAGAGGTCAAACAACTTCAGAGCTCGCAGGTATGCACACTGACGGGGAATGGCGCTCGAAAACTAACTCATGCTAAGCTGGAGCCTGCTCTTGGCTACCTGGCTACTTGGCTTTGTGCCGTCACTGGGCTTATTGGTTCGAAACTGTGCCCTCCCGACCTGATTTCGAACCGTGCTATACCTGACCACTGCCTCGTTCCGCTAAACGCACTCGCAAAGCTGGCTCTGATTGGAGGACCGCTGGGGGTCATCTGGATTGTGGCCTACTACAGGGGTCGCCTTTAGCGTGGCTAATAGTCTGTGAGCGTTGCTTGCTCCCAAGCTAGGAATCCGGAGGGGAGCGGCGTCTGAAGAGAGGCAGCGGTGTGCCCTGCTAGGGGGTGTTCATTTCCTTTGTGTTTTGTGGGTTTGGTCCTCTGGACTTGGTGTTCATTTTTGTCTTTCCTGCTTGCATGCTCTAGTGGGGTTTCTATTTCTTTTCGTGGGGTCTTTTCTTCTTTCGTCTCCGACGACCGCATATGTGGTTGCATTTTTCTGTTTGTTGGTCGCGTGCACGCGGCATATTTTTCTCTTGTAGGGTCCGGCGTGGTGGGATTTTCTTCTCTCTTTGTCGGTGGGCCGGGTGTCCCCAATGTTGTATCTACAGTACTACAATTGCTACCTCCTATATATTTCAAGGAGGGGTAAAAAGAACCGTTTTTACCCGCTTGGCACATATTGCTATGGTATGAGGTCCTGAATAATACAAACAGTTGTCAGAATAATGGGCGTCCGGACATGACGGACCGGAGACGGCGTCCGGAGATGACAGCTGCCTTAGTCTCCGAGCACCGGCTCGGGAGACAGTCTTCCGTCCTTTCCCCTTGGCGAGTCCCTCAGGCGCGTTGTATATAGAGAGAATGTTTTTCTTTCGACGTTGCATCAATCAATAAACTCACGATCTTCATCTCTATCGATCCGTATAGGTATTCCAACAACAGTAGCAAAAAACGGGCAGTTTTCAGTCCAGCAGGAATATTAGATTAGTGCTGTGTCGTACTGGCAATACGCGTTTTCACCTAACTGCTGTCTTACTACTGTCTGCAAATGAATGCAGTAGTACATATCATACATGCTAACTGAACATCACGTATCGAAATTGATAGTCAAATTCTTTTAGATCCCGCAGCGATGCTGGTGTCATCCTGCTCCGATCTCTGGGTCCGAAACGGGCTGGATACCCTATCGGTACGCATCAATTTCCAATACTAGTATAAAAAAATAGGATTTTTTTTCTTTTTTGATTTCCTTTTTAATTTTCCTCTATTTTTTCTGTTTTTTTTCTTTCCTTTATTCGGGTTTCATGTTTTCTAGGAAATTCATGATGCGAGCCGTGCGGGATTCGAATACTGGTTCTATATTAGAAATCACGATTTTTATACCATTAAGCTAAATATTCTGTCTATAATGGCTGAAACAATTTTTGGCAATCATAACCCGGAAACCAGCTTTCCACAGCCGCGACGAGGCCGCTCCCGTTTATCTACTGAGTAAGCGGTCGGGTCCTCCTATTTACAGGCACCAATCGCGCAGCGCCAAAAATGTTTCGCGTGGCCTGCCTAGGACATCAATAGTCGCGCTCTTCAGAAGGTGCTCAACATATTTTTTCCCCAGTAATCTCTGACGTGTGGTAGGGCGGCCCGCCGCGTAGCCTGCTCGGGTATTGGGAGATTAGAGCACCAACGGCAGCAGCCTTGCTGTGTTAAAAAATGGTGTTGGGTGGGAGTTGGACATCGTGGGCGTGATGGCGTGGTTTACTCGGGGCGCCACGCTGGTATGTACTGGTAGATTTTGGTGGAGTTTAGTTATATATTGTGGCTCAGTCGACAACATGCAGTTTTCTCAAATCATGAACTCCGGGTGGTGTGCAGAACGCTCTCCCATTGCACAGAAACCAAGGGTTCCAAGCAGCATCTAAAATTTGTGTGGTAGATTGAAAATGCAGCTCGCAACCGAACAGTCTTTCAGAATCTTAGTAGACGGTGGAAACCTAAGACCGTGCTGCTCGACCAAGCCCAGTGCAGAACGAATATGGCAACAATTTTACCCCATTTTTGTTATAGTATTCCGTGTTATGATCGGATTGGCATCCGAGATGTATTACTCGAGCATTAACAGGAATTGCGTAGAGATCCAAGGAGCACTCGAAATGGTATCTGGTATACGACACACGCCATATGGGTGCCGTATCGTTATGGTACTCAGTTCTTCTAAAATACAGAGCGGGTGTTTCGCTACTACATTCTAAAGGTATGTGCTTGAGTGCTATAAGGATCCTACTTCAATCCCTGTCAGATGCCAATCAATCATTTGACACTCATCTGACGCTCCAAACGCATCGGCTTAGAATGATGTCCTACGGTATTATTTTTGATAGGAATTTACACGAACACCAGAGTCAAGCTCGATACAAATTTACGTCCTGATTACATGAATACTTGGCTACATCGAATGCCGTATTGCTGCTTGATTGATAATACCCTGTTTTTTACTAGCCACTGTACCTATTTTTACCGCGTTGATACAATATCACTACCATTTGCGCCACGATATGCTAGAAATACTGCAAGATTGGTGTCTCTTGGGTATACGTAGTCTACTCCCGAAATCGGTAACCCCAACCGCGGTCTTTGGGTCTTGTTAGTTTTCATCGGCGGAATTCCGGTTTTGTTCCGACTGCACGTCGATCGCTGCCACCATGAAGTTGACTACACTCCCACTTGTAGGGTTCCGTAATCTGGCTCTCTTCCGCAAGTTTTCCAGGCGAACCACCAGACGTCTTAGGACCTGCTCTTGACTAGCCTCCTCACTGTCGCTCGCCTGTACCAACTCGCTCGCGCGCTTGCTCCCATACTCTCGGTCTTTAAATATTTATCGGGGCTGAGAGAGTAGTGAAGAGAGATAGTAATGGGTATCTTGAGTAATGATTGAAGCGATCAGGAAGATACGAGACAAGGAGAATAAAGACATTGTGTACACCAGCCTGCCGATGTTGACCTTCCCAATCATCCGTTCCGATTTCCTCATCCATTCCGGCCTCGTCATCTATTCCGGCCTCGTCACCCATTCCTGCCTCTTCATCCATTCCAAGCGCAGCAGCGAGAAGTATTTCCAACATCCGTAGGTTTCCTCGTCCCTCCTTGTCTCCACCGGTGGTCAGGAATCTCAATAGTCCGGCCGGCGCGCGGGCAGCCCGCGGGCTTTTGGGACGGTCCAGTCCGTGCAGTGCCTTCTGATGACCAGTTCCGGCTAGATAGGCGCAATGGCCGGTCTTCAGCGACGCAGGTTGGCCCGCGGGTGCCCGAGGGTCAACGCTAGTACTAGTGGTTAAGAAAAAATGTCGCCACGCGGAACCACAAGTCAACCACCTGCAGAGCGATGAGGCGGACGCCAGTAGAGGATCGGTGTTGGAATATAGGGATCCGTAGAGATTTTTGTTTTTCTTTGATCGTGCTCGCATTCGGCCTGTCTAGGCTATGGAGGGGTACATTTTTTGTGAGAATAATGGGCGTCCGGAGATGACGGACCGGAGGCACACATCCGGAGATGACAGCTGCCCGAGTCTCCGAGCACCGGCTCGGGAGACAGTCTTCCGTCCTTTCCCCCTGGCGAGCCCCTCAGGCCCGTTGTACATAGAGAGGATGTTCGTCCTTCGAAGTTGTATCAATCAATTAATTCACTGACTTTATCTCTATCGATCTTTATTTTTATCCGTTTTTCCCGTCCGCTGTCCGCGCGGTGGAGGGATGTTGCAAGCTCCCCTTTGCCCTCCACCCAGGCCTTTCCACGGAAGAGGTAGAGCGAACCAAGGAAACTACAAAGGAAAAGACAAGTGAAAGAAACAAAGGAAAACCGCACCCTCCCCCCTACTCCTCTTCTGCTGACGCCATGAAGTCAGGCGTGGGCAGGAACAGTTGTA
>Ga0307508_10005312_pt1 | contig 12286 bp, 10 predicted proteins | sample 9_EM_MG_FD_203089 | JGI IMG/M metagenome (GOLD analysis project Ga0307508, IMG submission 203089) | Populus trichocarpa ectomycorrhiza microbial communities from riparian zone in the Pacific Northwest, United States - 9_EM | ecosystem: Host-associated > Plants > Roots > Unclassified | place... | reverse complement strand
TGTACACGGTCGGTTTCGGCGGCGCGCCATTCTACGTGTTCGTGCTACCGACGCCCTGAGCCTTCCGTGCTAGCGTTGGCCATGACTTCGCCGCGGTCCCTGCCTCTTGTGCTCGCGCTCGCCCTCGCGGCGCCCGCCTGCGGTTCCACCAACAATAACCCGCCCGGTACCGCTGGCACGAACGGCGTCGCCGGCACGCCGAGCGGTGGCGGTGTGGCGGGCTCAACCACCGTTGGCGGCGCTGGGCAGTCTGGCAGCGGCGGTACGACGGCGGGTGCTGGTACCGGTGGTTCCGCGTCCGGCGCCGGTGCCGGTGGTGCCATGGGCGGCGGCGGCGGCGCGAGCGGTGCCGGCGGCATTGGTGGCAGCAGCGGCGGAACCGGAGGCGTAGCCGGCGACCCAACGCTGCTCAGCCAAACGGGCCTATTCGTCGACATCAAGGCTTCGACCAAAGTGCTCGCGCCCGGCGTGTTCAAGTTCGCGCCTGCCTACGCGCTGTGGAGCGATAACGCGACCAAGCAGCGCTACGTTTACATGCCGCCCGGCGGCAAGATCGACACGAGTGACATGAATTTCTGGAAGTACCCTGGCGGCTTCAAGCTGTGGAAGGACTTCACGCGCGACAACAAGCTGATCGAAACGCGCTTGTTGTTGAAGAAGGGCGACGGCCTCACCGACTGGTACATGGTGGCCTTCGTCTGGAATCAAGACTACACCGAGGCCACGGCGACTCCCGGGGGCTTGATGAACGCGCGCGATACCCTGCACGACGTGCCCCCGAAAGAGGCCTGCACGGGGTGCCACGGCGCGATGCACGACCACGCACTTGGCTTCTCTGCTGTGCAGCTTTCGAAACCGATGGCCACCGACGACCTCAACATCGACCAGATCGCGCAAATGGGCTGGCTCAGCGACATGCCGCCGGCCGGCGGCTACCCACTGCCCGGCACCGACGTGGAGAAGAAGGCTCTCGGCTACCTGCACGCCAATTGCGGCATGTGCCACCACACCGGTGGCCAGGTCTACAACACCAAGACATCGTTCGACGCCTGGGCGCACATCGGCCAGCTGCAAAGCACCCAGCAGACTCGCGCGTACCTGTCGCTGGTCTGCGACATGTGGCCGGCCCACTTGGACTCTGCCACCTACAACGATCCCCCGCTCGCGGCCTGTCCCGTCGGTCACGCGCTCGGCGCGCCAATGGACATCACGGACCTCGCCATGGCCAAGCGCGTTGTGCCGATGAAGCCGGACATGAGCAGCATTCGCATTCTCATGTCGCTGCGCGCGACGGGTCAGGCCGACATGATGAAACAGATGCCGCCGCTGGGCACCGAGGATGTCGACACCGTGACCGGTCTCCCAGCGATCGACGCCTGGATCAACGGACTACCCTGAAGTGTCGACCAAGATCGCTACTCCCACCATGAGTCCCATCGAAGTTTGCCGGCAGCACAAGCTGGTGCCGGTGATCGCCATTCGTGACGCCGATGCCGCAGCAGAGCTAGCGGCGGCGCTAGTCGCCGGCGGCCTGCCGGTGATCGAGATCACGATGCGCACCGAGGCCGCGCCGGCCGCGATGAGCAAGATCTCCGCCAGCAAAAGCAAGCTCACGCTGCTGGCCGGCACCGTAACCACGCCCGAGCAGGTGAACATAGCGGTCGACTCCGGCGCCGAGATGATCGTAAGCCCCGGGCTCAACACGCGCGTCGTCGAGCACTGCCTCAAGCACGACATTCCGGTCTTGCCCGGCGTGTGCACGCCGACAGAAATCGAAACCGCGCGCAACTACGGCCTCAAGTACCTCAAGTTTTTCCCGGCCGAAGCCTACGGTGGCGTGAAGACACTCAAAGCACTGGCCGACGTGTACAGCGCCTTTGGTTTCATGCCCACCGGCGGCATCAACGCCCAAAACCTCGGCGACTACTTGAAGCTGCCCATCGTCGTCGCCTGCGGCGGTTCGTGGATGGCGCCGGCCGACTTGATCAACCAACGCAAGTTCGCCGAAATCGAGAAGCTCGCCATCGAAGCCGTCGCGACCGTCAAATCCGTCGCCCCGCTGCGCTGACGTTCACTGTCGTCGACGTGGCGAGCGCCCGCCTAGTTCGGCGTTTTGGCGAGGCTTTCGCGAGGACCGAAGCGGAGCGTACTTGAGTACGTGAGCATCGGACCGCAGCGAAAACGAAGCCAAAACCCGAAATCGGCGGGTGCGATCAGGCGAGCAGATCGTAGCCGCGCCAGAAGAACTTGCTGGCAATGACGCTCAGCTTCGGCCACGCCACGTCGTGGTCGGCGCTGGCCGCCCACACGCGGCGCGCCGCCTCGTTCTCGAACGTGAAGTTGATTTGGTACTGATACTCGGTCGTAGAAGCTTCGATTTCGGCGATCGCTTCCGGCGAGTACAAGCGAAGGAGCTTCAGACTCTGAAAGCCCTTTTGCTTGGAGATCGCCGGCGCGAAGATCTCAGCGTACGCCTGCTCGAACTCGGCTTGCCTTTGCGGCTCGACTTGGAAATGCAGCTCGAAAAGGATCATGTTAGTCGCCTACCAGATGTAGTTGAGACCGGCGCCGATGAAGTTGAGCTTTTGAACCGCGCCGAAGTGCCACACCGTCTGCCAGTGTGTGAACTCGGCGTTGACGACGATGGCATCCCACTTGTGCTGGTAGGTGACGTGAAACTCGCTCTGGTGGTCGAGCACGTCGGCCTCGGCCGTCGGCGTCAGGTCGTAAGCCGTGGGCTTCACGTACAGGATGCCTCCGCCGACGGTCAGGAAGTTGTTCATGAACTCGCCCTGGAGGTTGCCGTAGTAGCCACGAAATTTCCGCAGCTCGCCCGTCGAGTCTTGGTAGATGGGATGGGTAGGATCGGTCGCCTCGAGCGGAACGCGCTCGCCGACGCCGGTGCCGAGCCAGCCGCCACCGCCCACCCTGACCGGCCCCACGCCGATGATCGCGGTGCCCATTCCGCCCCAGATCGTGTTGTCAGTCACGGTGCCGGGCGTCATGCCGGCCGGGGCGGTGCTGGTGTGGATAGTTTCGTACATGCCTTGGCCGATGATGCGCAGGCTCACCGGGTTCCAGGTCCGGTCGAAGTTGATCTCACCGTCCACGCGAGGCGTCGGCGACATCTGGTCCTTTTGGCTTATCGACGGATCGACGACCGAGATGGCAGCCTCCAAGCCTGCCAGTCGCGGTGAGATGTAACGGATGGCGCCGTCGAAACCGGCGTAGATCGGGCCGGCACCGGACGAGCCGCAGGAGATCGTGGCGACGGATATTTTGCAGGGGTGGCCGACGCCGTACTTGAAGGCCATGGCCATGACCTCGGCCGAGCCTTCGCCGAAGATGCCAAACATGCGGCCGAACCTGAGCGTGCCGTAGGGGCTGACGACCTGCGCCCAGCCTTCGCGGTAGTCGACGTCTTTCTGCAGATTCTGGCCGCGATTGCTGTTGATGCCCGCCATGTTGATAGCCAGCAGCGACTCGACGCGGACTTGGTCGTTGATCTTGCGGTTCAAGCCGAACCCAATTTGCGTGCCGATGAAGCCGCTGCGGATGTTGGAGAGCGTGATGCTGGGCGGGGTAGTGCTGCGATTGGACGTCGACTGTGCGTCCTTGACCTCTCCGCCCGCCGCCGAGGGTGAACCGCCCGATGGGCTCTTATGGTCCGGATCGGCATCGCCCTTGACGAGCTGGTAGTGCGCCGCGACGAGGCCCCTCGTGTAGAAGGTCCAGCCGTCCTTCTCGACCAACGTCACGTCGGCGTGGGCTTTGGCCGGGACCGCCAAGACTAGGGCCACCAAGGCTGCTGCAGGAAACAGGCTCGAGACACGGGATCGGTTCATCACGCTCGTTTCTCCTTCACGACGACGTTGCGCACCATGTACGCATAACGCAGGAGCGATCATTTCATCGCTACGAAAACTGCGAGTCAGCAACTGCGCAAGACCCGGGCGGCGCCACCTATAACATCGGCCAGCGAGGCACGTCTTCAGCAAAAGACGCACCCGATACAGAGAATTTTTACCCACTCGCTGGCGTCGTCCGGTAACCATCGCAGTTGCACTTGATGTACGGCGCGCCGCGATTCTGGAGCCGGACTGTGGACGATTCAGACAATGGTCACGTTCGCCGGCCGAATATCGTCGTCCTGAGCCAGAAACCTACAGTGCTGGGCGAAAACACGAAGATTTTCGAGGGGTATGCCCATGGTTGGACACCAACCGAGTTGGACGCCCTCAGCTAGGATGCTAGCTCAAACAAATCTTGCTCCCACGGGATCAAGGACCTGTCGCGACGACAATCTAAGGTGGAGGCACTTATGGTAACGGCTCGCTCGAAACGTACGTTTTCAAGATTCCTTTTAGCCGGCCTGTGCTGCTCCGCAGCAGGTGCTGTCACCGTCGCCTGCGGGTTCTCTGACTCTCCCACCAGCCCCGGTACGGGCGGCGCTGGCACTACTGTTGGCGGCAGCGGGACGATGCCCGGCGCCGGCACCTCGACCACTACGGCCGGCAGCGGCGTCGTCGGCACCGGAGGCTCCGTAACGACAACGGGCGGCTCCGGAACGATGGGTGGCGCCGTCGGTACTTCGGGCGCCCCCACGGGCGGTAACACCGCCGGTGGCACACCTCCTGGTGGGGCTCCCGCTGGTGGCACCGGCGGCGGTCCCGTCGTCGGCGGTACCAACCTTGAGTACACCGGCACCTGGCCCAACGCGCCCATCAAGTACAAGACGATGCCGGGCAAACTCAAGTACACGAAGAAGGTCATCCAAACCGAGTTCCTCGCCGAGAGCTGTTCGATCGCCGACTACAACAACGACGGCATGGGCGACGTCTCTTCCGGGCGCATCTGGTACCAGGGTCCGGACTTCACGGTGTCGCACAAATTCCGCGATGGGCACGGGCCTCTGCCCAGAAACGGAACTCCGCGCATCGAGATCAACACGGGCGTTTCTGACGACTGGGCCGACTACCCCTTCGACGTAAACCACGACGGGAACACGGACATCATCAACATTGCCCAGTGCGATGTTCCTGAGACCACCGACACAAACCCCAAGATCGGTACCGTCCAGCCGCACGCAAGCGCTTATTGGTACCAGAACCCCGGCCCCGCCGGCCAAGCTGGCGATCCTAATTGGACGCCGCACCTCATCCACGCGGACGTGCGGCTTGAGCAGCACGGCTTCCTCGATATCAACGCGGACGGTTTCCCCGAGATCTACGGGGCGTGCAAAGGCTGCACGCCCAACCAAACCAAGGGCTACTATCAAGGTGACCCAGCCAACCCGAACAACCCGTGGCTCTACCACCAAGTGACCGTGCACTACGACTTCCCGTTTGGTGGCCTTGGTTGGATGCACGGCATGGGCGGCGGCGACGTCAATGGCGACGGCAAGGCCGATATCCTCGAGCGTGACGGCGCCTGGCTGCAGCAGGCCGACGGCTCGTTCAATCAAGTCCCTTGTACCGCCAAGAACGTGCCGGCCGGCTGCGGCTTCGTCCGGCAGGACCTCTACGACGGTGTCATTGGCGCGGGCCAAAAAGGCGCCTCACACATGTACGCCGTCGACATGGACATGGACGGCATTGCGGACATCGTCGCTGCCGATTGGGCGCACGGCGAAGGCCTGTTTTGGTACAAGCAGGATGCCGCCGGCAAGTTCACGAAGTACAAAATCATGGGCAACGCAACAGACAAGGCGGCCTATGGCGTCTACTTCACTGAGCCGCACGCACTGCAAGTCGTCGATATGGACGGCGACGGTCGCCCAGACATCGTCACAGGCAAGATGCGTTTCGCGCACCCGCTCGAAGAGAATGATCCGGATCCCAAGGGAGTACCGTACATCTACGTCTTCAAGAACGTCGCCGCGAAGGACCCCAATTCGGGCGGACCGATCACACTTCAGCCCGTCCGGGTCGATGGCGTGGACGCCTACGCCGCCTCTGGCCCCGGGTCCGAGGGGACGCCTGAGGCTGGCATGGGCGTCGGCCGCCAGCTCGCCGTCGGCCACGTGAACACCGACGGCATCATGGACATCTGCGTCGGTACGAAGGTCGGTCTCGCCGTCTTCCTCGGTCAGTAGAAGTCTGAGGAGTCGTTGCACTGATGCCGCCTGCGTGGGCGGCACTGGTGCGCCGCGTCGAGGCGCGGCGGGTGCTCAGGGAGTCCCAACGATGACTCGTCACACCATCCTCGGAATATGCTTGACCGTCGCGCTCGCGGCTTGCTCGAGCAGCAACGACGGAGCCGCCAACAGCGCTGGTAGCGGTCCCGGCGCGGGCGCGACAACGGGCGGCGGAGGAGCGGGCGCGAGCGCAACGACGGGCGGCGCGGGCGCGGCGACAGGCGGCGCGAGCGGCGGCGGTGTGAGCACCGGCGGCGCTGGCGGCATGGAAATCAGTGGCGGCAGCGGCGGCATCGTGGGCGGCGGCGCAGCAGGGCAAGCAGGCTCGGGCGGCGGCGTAGCCGGAGCTGCTGGTGCTGGCGGCGCAGGTGGCGGCCCGAGCGGGCCCGTGAAACCCGTCATGCGCGGCGGTGAGTGGGCGTTCGACGTGGGCGAGCTCACGTTTCAAGTCGACGCCACGAAGGGCGGCCGCATCACGACGCTCAAGCTTGGCGCGGGCGACAACATTCTTACCGGCCCCGATACGAACCCGATCTACTGGGGCTCCACGCTGTGGACGAGCCCCGAGAGTCAGTGGACGCAGCCGCCGCCAACTCCGATCGATAGCGATCCGTACACGGCCGTTGCGACTGACACCACGCTCACGTTGACGGGCATGCCGTACGCCATGCTCGGCGTGAGCGTGACCAAAACCTTCTCCGTCGACGCAAAATTGGGCGCGATTCACATCGAATACAAGCTCAGCAACACCAAGCAAACCGCCATTCAAATGGCGCCCTGGGAAGTGACGCGCGTGTACCCCAAGGGGCTCACGTTCTTCCCGACCGGCCCGACTGCACCGACGTTCTCGGTCGGCGCGACGCTGCTGACCACGTCTACCGGCACGGCAAACGCGGGCGGCGTCACCTGGTTCAACTACGACATGAACGCCGCCACCACCGACAGCAAGCTCTACGCCGACGGAGCCGAAGGCTGGAGCGCACACGCGGTCGACGGACTGGTCTTCATCAAGAGCTACGGCGACGTGCTGGCCGCTCAGCTTGCGCCCAAGGAAGGCGACACGGAGCTTTACACCAACAGCCCCAAAACGTTGAAGGCGGGGACGAAGCTCTACATCGAGATGGAAGACCAAGGCGCTTACGGCATGATCGCGCCGGCAGCTTCGGTGACTTGGAACGTCACCTGGTTCTTGAAAAAGCTGCCTGCAGGCGTCGACGGCACCGCTCCGAACGACGCGCTCGCGAAGTTCGTGCGCGATACTATTTCTGCGAAATAGTTCTTCGCCGCCTGCGTGCCCTGCACGCTCTTGCTACCTCGAAACGCGCGCACTCCCGCCCTTCATCAACTTGAAGACTTCGTCCATGGTCGCCATGCTCGTGTCGCCGGGCGTCGTCATCGCGAGGGCGCCGTGGGCGGTGCCGCAGTCGACGGCCCATTAACGAGCCTAGTTCAGGCGAGGAAGCTGGCGAGCAAAAGAAGGGCGAGTCTGGGAAAGGCAGGGGTGCGCGCGAGACCGGAAAAGCGAATAGAGAACCGCCAGAGGTAGAACGGGCAACCAACCCCAAGCACCACCCGAATTCGAGGAGCCCTCAACCACAGAATGTGGACGAGTTGTACAGAAACTCGATTGGCGACGAGGAGGGCCGCCGCTGGGCGGTCGACAAGAACGGAGACATTCACCGGTTTTCGAAACCCGCCAACGGCGAGGGGGGCCAATTGGAGAGTCACTGGAACGGCTCCACCGCTGAACCCACGACGCCAGGGGGGCAGCAGCCGATACGGCCGGGGAGCATTCCGAAGTACGTTAGAGAGATCTTATGGGGTAAGTGAGAACGGATGTTCGTCGGAGACGCTGCAACATTCGCCGTCGAGTCCGAGATCTCTCAGGCTTACCAGCGTCTGAGCTTTCGTGGCCTAGGGTTTTTTGTGATTCACCTTGGAGGGCTCGTCTACGGGGTCAAGGCGCCGGACGCGACCTTGCTGGCTTGTTCCTTTGAGCAAGTCTGTGAGCGACTTGAATCGCGCGGAAAGCACGATGGTAGCGTTTTCTCTAACGTGGACGCAGGTGGGGTCGCCGATGCCTTTACCCGAGCGGCCTACGCGCCATCCTCAGAAGAAACGATCTTGGGTCTGTCAGAGGCCGAGCTTCGAGACGCGATCTATTCAAACAAGCTGCAGTGGGCTCCCGACGGTGACGAAGCCTTTGACGATGGGAGCTATGTCTTGCAATTTGACGTCGGGACAAGGGTTCGGCTGATTGGCTTCAAGCATGACAGCTTTCGCCACGAGCCCGCAACTCTTCGCGAAGTTTGGCTCGAAGCGGACGCGTTCTACGGCGTGTTAAGTCAGTGGCGGGACAGGTTTTTGGCCGAATGGCAAGCGGCGCCGAAGGAGCCTGACGAGTATTGACTAAGTGTTCCAGCTGTCCTTGCGCTGGCACTGCTCGACGATGGCCGACACGACGCCGAGCCCCTTCCGCTGGTGTCGGCCCTCGCCCCGAACGACGTCAGCGACGAGCTTCTTCGTCGAACATACTGTCGAGTTCTCACCTCGAAACCCGAGCACTCCCGCCCTTCATCAACTTGAAGACTTCGTCCATGGTCGCCATGCTGGTGTCGCCGGGCGTCGTCATGGCGAGGGCGCCGTGGGCGGCGCCGCAGTCGACGGCCCATTGCGGACCTTTGGCGTTCAAGAAGCCGTAGATTAGGCCCGAGGCGAAGGAATCGCCGCCGCCTACGCGGTCGAAGATTTCGACGTCCATGCGGCTTTGCGACTGGAAGAATTGATCGCCGAACGAGCACACGGCGCCCCAATCGTTTTTCGTCGCGGTCTTGGCGTTGCGCAACGTGGTCGCGACCACCTGAAAGTTCGGGTACGCCTTGCGCGCCGTCTCGATCATTTTCTTGAAGTGCGCGGGGTCGAGGCTCGAAAAATTGTCGTCGATGCCTTCGATCTCGATGCCGAGCGAGGCCGTGAAGTCTTCTTCGTTGCCGATCATCACGTCGACGTATTGCGCCAGCTCTTGGTTGACTTTTTGGGCTTTGGCTTTGCCGCCGATGCCCTTCCACAGCGACTCGCGGTAGTTCAAATCGTAAGAGATGATGGTGCCGTGCTTCTTGGCGGCGGCCATGGCCTCTTTGGCCACGAGCGGCGTCGTCTCGCTGAGCGCGGCGAAGATGCCGCCGGTGTGAAACCAGCGCGCGCCGTCTTTGCCGAACAACTGGTCCCAATCGATGTCGCCCGGTTTGAGCTGTGACGTAGCGGTGTTGCCACGATCGGAGCAGCCCACCGCGCCGCGCACGCCGAAGCCGCGCTCGGTGAAGTTCAAGCCGTTGCGCACGCTGCGACCGATGCCGTCGTATGCCACCCACTTCACGTAGGTTTGGTCGACGCCGCCTTGATAGATCAAGTCTTGCACCAAGCGGCCCACCGGGTTGTCGGCGAAGGCCGTGACGACCGCGGTATCTAGACCGAAGCAGCGCTTGAGCCCGCGCGCCACGTTGTATTCGCCGCCGCCCTCCCAACACTGAAAGCCGCGCGTCGTGGCGACGCGGCCTTCTCCGGGATCGAGGCGCAACATGACTTCACCGAGCGAGACCAGGTCCCAGCGGCATTTTACTTTCGATTTGACGGCAAGCTCCGACATGGCGGGAAGATACTACAAACGAATATGCCAGGCCTGGAATGAGATATTTCTTGGCTCATCCGGACATGGAGGAGGCGGAGAAGTGTTTTGAGGGCGATCATGGAGATGCGGAATCGAATGGCCTTCAAGTTGGGCTCGGGCTTTGCGTCTTTGCTGCTGATCTCGGGCTCGTTCCTGGGCTGCGGGTTCGACTCGACGCCGGCGGCGACGACGGGCCAGCCGATGGGCGGCACCTCGACTTCCAATGCGGGTACGGCCACCTCCGGAGGCGATGCCGTCGCCATGGCTGGGACGAGCGGCGGGCTCGCGAGCGGCGGAACGTCGGCCACGCCGATGGGCGGTGACGCCGGCACGGCGCAGGGCGGTCAGATTGCGCAGGCTGGCCAGCTCGCGACTGGCGGCGGCGGCACCGCTGGCGTTAGCGCAGGCGGCAGCAGCAGCGGGAGCGGCGGCATGAGCGTCGCTGGCGGCCCGTCCGTCTGGACCACCAAACCGCTGCTGGTCGCAGCCTATTCACCCTATCGCGACGGCCAGGCTCCGGGCGGCGCACAGCCCACGCAAGATCAAGTCAAGCAAGACCTGATGCTGCTCAAGCCGTACGTGGTCGGCATTCGCGTGTACGGCACTGACGGCGCCAACGCCTACATTCCAGCGCTTTGCGATCAGCTCGGTATCGAGCTGCATTTGGGCGCGTGGATCGACGGCATCGCTACCGACGAGCCAAACGTGCACGCGCTGGCCAAGATCGTGAACGAGAACCATCCGTCGATCAAAACGGCCGTCGTTGGCAACGAAGTGCTGGCGCGCTCCGCCAAGAACCTGATGACCGAAGAGAAACTTCTCGCGCTCATCAATCTGTTCAAAGCCGACTTGACGGCGACGACGGGCGTGAAGATCGCGGCCGCGGATACCTACCCGCAGTGGATGATGATGCGGCCCAACTTGGCGGCCGCCGTCGACCTGATCATTTGGCACACCTACGGCTGGTGGTCGGGCGTCGACATTTCGACGGCTTACAATGTCGTGTCCGGTCGCTACGACGACATGCTCAAAGCGTACCCCGGCAAGCCGATGGTGCTCGGCGAAACCGGCTGGCCGTCGATGGTCGACCACATGTCGACGGACCTGACGACGACCTCCGTGGGCAGTGAGGCCAATCAAGCCAAATTCTACACGGACGCGCTCACCGGCATGCGCGCCCGAAACCTTCCGATGTGGATGTTCTCGTCCATCGATGAGAAGTGGAAGAGCACTTCTGGCGAGGGGGAGGTCGGCGGGCACTGGGGAATTTGGGACTCCGCGCGTATGCCCAAGGCGGCCGTCACGGCGATTATGGCGACCGTCAAATGACGGCCACACGCCCCGCGTCGTAACCGGCTTGTCAGGCGCCGCGGGACGACGCGATGATGCGGACATGCGGGCAATCTCGCTGCTGTTACTCGTCGGTGTCGGCACGGGCGTCGCGGCTTGTAACAAGTCCGCCCCGCCGCCGGGCAAGCCGGTGGCGCTCGACCAAGTTTGCGGCGAGGCCGACGGTAGCCGCGTGCGCTTGAGCGGCTACCTGCGCTACCGGCGCGAGCTGCTCAGCTTTTGTGGGACCTTCGGCGGTCACAAAACCTGCGATCTGCAGCTCTATGCGGCCGCCGCGCCGCCCCCCGAGTTCGACATCATGCACCCCGCGCCGGGTCCCGAGCCGATCTCGGCCAAGCTCTCGGTGCCGGTCGGCAAGCAGCCGGGAGAGATGGACGAGCTGCCGGACAAGTTCGTCGCCGGCGACATCCGGCTGCACCTACCGAACGCTGTCGTCGCGCCGGAAGGTGGCAAGGTCACCGTCGACGGTACGCTCAGCGTCGTGCCCGGCGACCCCAAGCAGCCAAACGCGCCGAAATCTTGCTTCGTGAACGTCGACTGGGCGACGCCGTGAGTCGTTAGTCGAAGTCGCTTCCGAACGTCAGGGCTCGCTGCCCCACACCAACGTGCCGTCCGTCTTGAGCACCGTGATCTTCATGTCGTCGTTGGCTTCGGTGGCCGCGGCGTCGAACGAGTAGTCGTTGCTCTGTGTGAAATTTTGGCTGGCGCCGTTGTTGGCAGTCCAGGAAAAATAGATGCGATGGTCCGGTTCGAGGTTGCCGGCGCCTACGAAAGTGAATTCGAAATAGGCGTTGGCGCTCGGGCTCGTGCAGCTCATAGTCACAAGCGAGAATGCCACGTTCGCCTTCTTGTCGACCTGGCTGCCACCGAGAACCGGGGTGTAATAGGCCCAGTTGACGTTGGTGCCCAGCGCGGCTTGAACTTCGTTGGTCAGGTAATAGCGAAGCTTCAGCGAACCTAGGTCGACGGTGCTTTGCCCGGTGTTGGCGATAATCAGCTTGGAGCCGATGCCAGAGGCGGTGGTCCCGTTGATCTCCGATTGGTAGCGCGCCGAGATGCCGCTGATCGGACCGCTCGGGCTCGGGGTGCAGCCGCTGCCAGCGCTCCCGCCGCCGCCACTGCCACCTTTGCCG
>Ga0307508_10005311_pt1 | contig 12286 bp, 18 predicted proteins | sample 9_EM_MG_FD_203089 | JGI IMG/M metagenome (GOLD analysis project Ga0307508, IMG submission 203089) | Populus trichocarpa ectomycorrhiza microbial communities from riparian zone in the Pacific Northwest, United States - 9_EM | ecosystem: Host-associated > Plants > Roots > Unclassified | place... | reverse complement strand
CTACCCCCTCCAACGTCCCTTTTTTCCCCCCCCCCCCCCCCCCAGATACATGCAGGAGATTGGGGGTGTGGATTATACAATATGTACTCACTCGTATGCGGTACTGCGAACCCCTTCCCCCCCTTTCCGTTCTGGCAGCTAGATACGGACGGATGGACGGGCTCACGCAACAACCGGCGGAATAGATATCTATATACGTGGATCTATTGGGGGGGGGATGTCCATGTGGCGCCCCCGACGGGATGGTCGCATTCCTGCTACATACATACACAAAAGGGGGGAGGGGGGGGGGGATGGGCTGCGAGGAAGTGGGAGCAGCCCGGACAGCTAGCCAGCCAGCCAGCCAGCCAGCCAGCCATGTTCCCTGGACGCGGCGAGATGACATGTCGCACAGCATAGATGATGGACATGCACTCTTAGCCGACTTAACCATCTCGCGAGATTGATTGCGCGACCGAATTGGGCGAGGGGCGAGGGGCGAGGGGGCGAGGCCGCGAGGCAGGGCGGCGATGGACGGACGGGTGGACGGACGGACTGACGGACTGACGGGCGGCGTGGCTCGAACGGAAGCGGTCGGAGGGTGACGGCAAGCGCGCTGGGCGCATCGCTAGTTGGGTCGCATCGCTTGGGGTGCGCGAAGCGGCGGCAACCTACGGAAGGACCGAGCGGACGGTGCGGCAGCCGGTGTTCACGTGAGCGGGAACCGGACGCACGAAAGAAGGCAGCGCTGCTGCACACACATAGCGACGCGCACATATGTATGATTGCGAATCCGGCTGGTGCGCAAGTCTGGCTTCTCTCTCGCTCTCCTTTCTTTCTTTCTTTCTTTCTTTCTTTCTTTCTTTTCTTTTCTTTTTTTAACCCCCCCCCCCCTTTCTTTCCTTCCTACCTTCTTTCCTTCTTTCCTTCCTTCCTTCCTTCCTTCTTTCCCTCTTCCCTTCTTCCCTTCTTTCCTTCTTTCCTTTTTTCCACCCTCGCCGGCGCTGCCTGCGGGTCCCTTTCGCCGGCAGGAGCCGTCGCCACGACAGCGGGACCAATGGGGTTGAGCCCTGCAGGGCGTTTCTGCTCGTGGGTACCCACCATCCGCCCGCCGTCCGCCGTCCGCCGTATGGCAGCGACGGACTGACTGCCTGCGGGTTGGATGGCGACGGAAGATCGCCGAGATGACACTCCGCGCTGTGGCTGGTTGCGGACAAGTCGGTCGTGTGTCCGACGGGGCGTTGTCTGCTGATGCGTGCAGAGCGAACATGCCCATATCGGCCGCCCGATATGCGATTTCGATGGGGGGAGACCGCTGTGCGGACTCGGCAGGTGCCAGCAACCACTCCGCAGCCCCCACGGTAGCCGTGCTGGACGCTCCCGCATGTGGGCTGTCGTGTCGCCGGCCAGCAGCAGCAGCAGCAGCAGCACTCGGGCGTCCGGGTGGGGCGGGGGTGGCAGCGATAGGCGGCCGTTGCATCGTGCCGCAGCTGGGCGGCCGGACTGCATCCGTTCTAGCAGCGGCGCAGCGCGGAGTCTCTGGAACGGCTTGCGTTCCGACAGCCAGTGTGGTCGTCCGGCGCCAATGGCCCGCGAGCCTCCACCTCTGCTGCGTCCGCCGCTCACTTTCCACCGACTGCGCGGGATGCAGGGGCCAGCCGTGCAGCTGGTCGTGGGCAGGTCACTTGATTGGGGGGGGGGGGGGGTACCGGGAGAGACCAACCTGCCAGCGAGCTCGCAGGACGTGTGCCAGCCGCAACCAGCTTCGGTGCCCCCCCCCCACCCCCCCCCGGAGCGTGCAGATGCGTCGCTCTCGCTCGCTGGAGGCGCCGCTGTCGCACTCGTGGACGGGGCGCGCGAGCGGCGCTGTGGTTGGCATGTCCCACGGCTGCGCCGGCAAAGCGAGCAGAAGGGGAAAAAAAATAAAGCGTCCCGCTCCGTCACGCAGACGCCGCGGACCTCTCGCTCGCTGCCACCTCGCCGCCTGTTCGGCAGTCCGGACGTGGAGTGGTGATGTGGCCAGAGTGCAACGCTCAAACACGTGGTCCGCGGCGAGCAGATGTCTGGCTTTTTGCGTGGGGCACGGATGGCCAGCGGGAGTGCGCCGCAGCTGCCCCCGTCTACGTAGGTACACATAGCTCGGCGCGCGATCCTGGTCCTGGCGTTTCGGCCGCGTCCTACGCCGGTCCGTTGGCGATGGAGCCAGCACCCGCTCTGCCCCTCTCCCGTCCCCGGACACGCCTTCTGGTTCGCTCGCTCTATCCGGTTTTCCCCGCAGCCATCGCGGGCAATGGCGCCCCACAGCCAAGGCCGATGTTCCAGCGGTCAGCCTGTCACGCTCGGCTTTCTCGTGCAGGGAGGGAGGGGGCGGTGTGCTCGACGGCCGTGATCCGTCGATTTGAGTCCGCATGCAGCCATTCGGACTATGTGGTGCCGGTGGGAGAGCCGGATCCAGGGCTTGCCGTGTCGAGTTTTCCGCAGCCCTTCGCTTCGGATCGGTGATCTTTTCCAGCGATAACTAACTGTACGTATCGATTTCGCGAAGCCCGTCGGCCAGCACGGCCAACCACGGCCGGTAGATAAGCTGTGCGCACGAGCGAACGCTGTCCCCCCAGCGGGCTGGAGTTGGAGCGGAGAGTAGATGGTGGTGAGGAGTTTGTTGGCGCCTATCGATCTCGGTGGGCCCGGCGAACGGACGCACACTGCATTCGTTCGTCGACGGCGCAACGTCGCGCCCCCCTCCCCCCTCCCCGGGGGCTAGGACGTGCGTGGGCTTCCGCGCCGGCTCCGCCGCTGGGCACAGGATCTGTCGACCTTTGCCGCCGATTTCGGTACCGGCAAGCGCACCTACCGGCTACTGGTAGATGTCCAAGCAGCACATACATATCCTCTCGCCGGACCGTGGATTTTGTATGGGGCGGGCGCATATTTAGCCGGGGGAGCAAGGAACTGTCGCTGGGCCCGCGCATCTCCTGGTTCGCGATTCTGTAAGCGTTCGTGCTGCGGGCGGTTCTCGGCAGAGACACAGCTCCGTGCTGGGAGGTACGTACGTGCGACGTAGCTGTGTATCTGCCCCACCGCAGGCGAGACGAGAGGAGGTTCCCAGGAAGAGTCGATAGACCATGCACCCTGAAGACACCCTCCCCCGAACCCCTCCCGCGGAAGGGAGCGAGCACATACATAGGCAAGTATCTACCTACCCTCTCCGGCGTGCGGATTAGCGTCGAAACACGAGACTCGTCAAGCGTGCTCGGAGTGCATATCATATACCTGTGTGTAGTTACTGTACGTGCAGCCCCAGGGACAGACGGAACTTGCCAGCAGAGCAAAAACCCGACGCTGAAACGGCCGGGCCCTAGCTGCAACCACAGTGCGCGTGTCTGCGTGTCTGCGTGTCTGCGAGCTCGTGGCTTGCTCGGACGGATCCGGCTGCGAGGAAGTTGCCGCTGCTGCGAGTGCTCCGTGCGCGAATCCACCGGAACATGACACACGAACCCAGCCGGAGGGGGGGGGGGACTGGGGAGGGGCCCTGCCGGAGATCGGACTGAGGACCATTGGTAGCGGCGGAGGAACCACTGGTAACGGCGGAGCGACTAGTCGCTGGGCCGCCCCGTGTCTGCAGCCACGTTCTCGGGCGCACACACGTTGGAGAGCGGCCGCGGCAGCCACATCGCGGGAAGTGCGTGGCGGTTTCGCATGGAGCTGGGTTGGGTTGTCCGTCTGTGCGGGCGATGTTCCCCGAGGGACGGCCAGTGGTCGACGTTTCCCATTCTCCGGGCCGGGTACCGGGGCGCCACTCTGGCGGCGGTGCGGGGGGAAAATGGACAGACACCTGTGTCTACAGGCCGGAGATTGGAGGAGCGGGCCCGGCAGCCGCAGCCACGACGGCGACGACGACGACCGGGACGACGGTGAAACGACGGGCTGCGTCCGGGGTGGCCATCACGATGAAACAGCGGTGCTGGTAGCATGTTTCCGTTCCCGAGCTGCGTGGACACCGGCGGGTCCGTCCGGGCGCGAGAAGTGCAGTTCCGACTGCTGCGCGGCCGTCCAGCCAGACCGGATCCGTGGAGACCGCGCTTCCGACGCACAGCTGCCGGCAGCGGGAGGGGCTGTTTGAGACCTTCTCGCGAGCAGCCACTGCGGGTAAGCACGAGCAGCCAGCCCCCAAGTGCCGGACTGGTGCCGGAAGCGGATTAGCCTGGTGCGCTGGGCGAGATACATGCTCGCCTACGACCGTCCCGGCGAATTCTCATTCGTCGGCTAGATACGCGACATCCCCTTCTCCACGGTTCATCCCAACTCGTCGTTGCGGAAGAGCGGCGCAGCGCAGCGGCGGACTGCACGGCGTCGGGATGGAGGCGGAACGCCAGCAGCCAACAGCCAACAGCCAACAGCCAGCAGCCAGCAGCCAACAGCCAATAGCCAATAGCCAACAGCCAACGGCAACGCACCCGCAGCAACAACCGCGACCAAGCCCAGCGCATCACACGCGCACGGAGTCCGGCGAGAGTGGGTGGTACGTGCCCTACCCTAGCGGAGCGGAGTCACCAGCGCGGCAGCCCGCCGGAGGAAGGGTGTTGGCAGGGGCGGAGCGACAGAGAAGGAGGCGGCGGCGGGCGGCGGCGGGCGGCGGCGAGGCGTGCGGCGGGAGCGAGGGAGAACCAGGCGGCCGAGAACGCATCCGGAAAGTGCGCTGAGCTTGGAACGGGGGCGACGGCCCAGGCGAGAGGCGCTCGCTGTGGCCCTCCTGCCCTGGCGATATGCATCCGCTGGCTCGCAGTGCGCCATCGACGACGGCGATCCCCCAGCAACGGGTGGCCCGTGGGGATCTGTAGGGACCTCTCCAGGCCCAACGCCCGCTAGCGCCGAGAGCAGTTCAGCAGATGTGGTGGAGCAGACGAGGGGCCCCGTGCATCTGCAGCAGCTGTTGCGCAGGTGAGATGCTCCAAGGATGCGCAGTGCAGCACTAGGCGGTCCATCCGTGCGGAGTGGTGGGGGGGGGGTTGGTGAGTCTTGTCGCGGACGGACCGGCTGTGGCGGTGGGGAGTGCTGTGGCGGACGGACCGGCTGTGGCGGTGGGGAGTCTCCGCACGAACGGACCGGCTGTGGAGTGTGGCAGTGGGGCAGCAGCGGACGCTGGCCATAAGGTTGCGCCAGCCATCTTTCGCGGTCTGCGGCACGACTGTCCCCCCACGGCTGTCCGCGATGTTTTCGCAGACAGCCAGACGGGCCAGGAGGATCGGTACTAACTTAGCAGACACCGCTGCATGGGGCGCAGCTGCTCGCATGTACTCTATGTAGGTACGCTCGCTGCCACTAGTCCCAGAATAACTAGTGTGGTGATAGGACTGCAAGCCACTCTGGACTCCTCGCCGCCGGGGCGTCCACACCCACCACCACCACCACCACCTGGATGGCCAGCACCACCACCACCTCCTTCCCCTCCCCACTACATACCACCACCACCGCACAGCTCACCTGCGAGCGACAACCCTTGCTTTTTCGCCGAGCTGCAGTTGGCTTCGCTTCAGCTGCCCGTCCGGTCACTTGATCACTAGATCCGTCCGCCGGCCAATGGGAGCCCGCCAAAGAAAAAGTGGATGCCGGCCTGGAGAACAAACGTCGTCGATCGCAACTACTGAGGTCGGTGGCTGCAGAGCTGTCAAAACTGTGTCAAGCGCCTTGCGTCTCAAGCCTCTCCCTTACTTTCGGACAGCAACATCCCTGGTAGTCGCGGATCCTCTCATTAACCTCCACTCTCTTCGAAATCCCACCCTCCTGCAGCTGCTAGTCCCGCCATCTCCGTCCTGAGCGGCCAGATACCCAGATGCACAAATCTACTCTCCCAGCCCATACCACCACCATCCCGGCCCGAACCCCAACCCCACACTCCCCACCACCACCACCACCACCACCACCACCACCACCACCACCACCACCTACTCCTCCTCCCCACCACCTCCACCTCCACCACCACCTCCTACTCCTCCCCACCACCTCAGCACAGCCAAAAGCAGGTGCTCTCGCGGGTGGCCACGGGCTCTCTCGGCTTCTGCTCCCGGCGCGGACACCAACTTGTCCCTTCGAGCTCGTGCGATTCTTCCCAAAGCGTGCTGCGAAAAATAAAAAAAAAAATAGAATTAAAAAAAAAAAACAGCAAGAGAACGGAGTCTAGGCGTGCTCACACGGGCAGTCTGCTGCTGGGAGCTCACCTCCATCACCACCGTCGTCATCACCACCACCACCATCGTCACCACCATCACCATCGTCATCGTCAGCAGCAGCAGCATCGTCTTCACAGCCACCATCTTCACTATCGGTGATGGGATGGCCTCGGACGCTGCATGAAGCCTGTTGATACGTACCAACTAACAGACGCGCGAACCCAGCTCGACAGGGACTCGAACGCGAGAGCGCACTCTGCTGCTTGACGCCAGATATCCAATCGGTACGTTACTCGGACTGTTTCTGGTAAAGCCTGTTTTGCCAGTTCACTTATCTGTCATCTCTTTCTTTTTCTTTTTTTTTCCTTCGTTTTTTCCCGTCACGGACAACTCGCTGGAAAGAGTGTTAAGCTATCCACCTATGGTTACGGTTCTGGGGGAGGGAGGGGGAGGGGGGGGGGAAGAAGCTATAGAGGCGCAGCCTATAGCCGTGCTGCCATAATCTTGTACACTCTTCCCCGTCCAGGGCCAGTCCTGGGTGTCTGCTATGTATACCTGTCTCGTTCTTACGTGGAGCTCGTGGGTGGACGTGGTCGGTCCGGCCTTCACGCAGCAGGTGAGTGCTGTCGTTGTCCTGTTTTCATGCCTACTCCTCTCACCCAATTATCCTGAGTATTTCCCGCGATCTCACTCACCCTGGAAGGGTCCCATGCGTTTTCTTTGGTCGTACGCCCCGGAAGAAGAGTAGGAGGAGGAGGAGGCGGAGGAGGCGTGGGGAGACGTGATGAAGAAGCACCAGCAGGAGGCACCTACCCACGGCAGACCTGCCTGTCGTCTCGATCCTTCCCTCCAGACTGGCCCGGATCACTAGACGTCCTGCCTCTGCCCTGCCCTGCCCTGCCCTGCCCTGCCCTGCCCGTACCCACTCCATTCCATTCCCTTCCGGCCAACAGCCAATCCTTCATACGTCTTCGTTGGCCGCTTCGAGCAGCCCGTACCACGGCCAGTCTCACGTTTCGGTCCGATACGACTTTTGACCTACCCCCCTTTTTCACCTGTGCGAGACCACCCGTGCGTGGTCGCCCGCAGTCTGTCAGTCTGTCTATTGTTGCTGCACGGCCCAGTCCGGGGCGTGATCAATCACTCACGCGCCGTTCCTAGCCCCTTCCTAGCTCTATCTATCTCATCCGTCGCTGGCGATCCTCCAAAAGGCGGCCGACTCTTCCTCCTCCACTACCACCACCGCCTCCACCTCCATCTCCACCACCTTCTTGGTCAGCTTTTCCCCTCCTCTCTTTTTTTTTTGTTCGAGACGTCCTGGCACGACCAACGAATGAGTATCGCCTTTCGCAGATCGCCGCAATAATCATGCACCATCTTGTCATGCAATCGACTCTCAGACAACTTCTTCTTCTTCTTTCACCGCTACCCCACACGCACGAGAACTAGCCACAACCCACGCACCAGCAAGTCATAGCAGCAAGCACCGCGTCCCAGCGCGCCGCCGCCGCCAGCAACCACCGTCCCACCTCTGCCATAAGTGTCAGCATCGTCAAGCATTCGCATTATCCGCGTCAGCGTCAGCAAACGCGTTTCGGTTCCGGATCGTCTGAGCGATTGACAACATCGCACTTTAGCGAAAAACAAAGCTGCGGCTGCGGGGGAGGCCCAGATTAAACGGCTAGTTAGGGGGCCGAATTAAAGAATCCCTCACCCTGGATTGTCGAGACCGACGGACATGATTAAGGCGAGAACATCATAAGCGTAAGATCGATACGTACTGGAGGCATCAACCCCCGCATCCCAGCAGTCGGCCCGGTTTCTTTTTATTTGGGATTGACTGCCCTCCATCACCAACACACCTTCCACCCTTTTTCCGTAACCCACCACCACCCTCCTCCCCCCCCCCCCATCCCCTTCTCACCTCTCCTCCCCCCTCCCCACCCCCACATATCCCCTTCCCTCGTTTCCCGCCCGCCCGCCTGCCACAGAGCTATCTATAGGGCCTGTCTTATACCCGCCTCCCTGCAAAAACGTTATTTCGTCAGTGGTGCCTGCCTCTCGAAAAATTTCACCAGCGCCTGGATCTCCTCCGTCCCTCTTCCAAGCCACGTCGCGCCCACCCTTCATCCATACCCACTCGGTCTCCCTGCGCCGTTCGAAGTGCACGCTGTGCGTCAGATCCCTTGCGACAAGAGTTAAGACCTTCATTATATACACCCACCCGCCTCCCCTCCGCGCTATACGTACCCTTCCGCCGCGAGAACAATAGCAAAGCCAAACAACACTCGGCGAGATATCCTCAGTCACCCACCACTACCACCACCACCACCACCACCACCACCACCACCACCACCACCACTATCCTCTACTACAACCACCACAACCGCAATCCGCAAGTGGCTGGAGACTTAGTTCTCCCCCACAACATCATCCCACCACAGTGGCTGCTCCATATTACCATCAGCTTACTGGACTGAATTACTCCCGCCACCCGCCACAGCAGCATCACCTCAACCAGAGCCAGCAGGCTACGACCGAAGCCCACAGCGGCAGTGGCACTTACCACCATCATCAGCAACAGCAACAACAACAACAACAGCACCAGCACCAGCACCAGCACCAGCGGCACTACTCCCCGCAGCAGCAGCAACAGCAGGAGTACACCGCCAGCTACTCTCTGGCTCAACAGCAAGAAGAACCGCGCGGGCTCGATTCGCTCGACGATCTGAACGAACCGCTACTTCACGTCCAGCAAATGGCCCACCAACGGCCGCCAGCGCATCTTGGCGGAGGCAGCTCGCACATGTACGGCCATTCGTCGTCGAAACCACGAGCCCGCACCCACGAAGAGCTGGACCTGGAGCTAGAGCTTCGAGAAGACGATGACGATCAAGACGTCGAATCGCACTACCATCATCTGCCACCACCGCCGCAACACACGCATCACCGTCGGGCGCACCAGCCACAGCCGCAGCACCAACATCAACAGCATGCCCAGCTCACCCAGCAACATCAACAGCTCCATCACCATCATCACCACATACCCGACCATCCACCGCCTACGAAAATGGCAAGGACAGGTGCCGGATTGGGTGGAGGCGGAGGTGGAGGCGTGAGCCCGGCAATTGGCATGCCGGGCCCTTCCACAGCTGTGGCAAGCGCCTCATCGCAGGCGATGCCGTCACCCGCCCCAAGACCCAGGGGTCCCAAGTTGAAGTTCACACCCGAGGACGACACGCTGTTAGTGGATCTGAAGGAGAATAAATCCTTGACGTGGAAGCAAATCGCAGAGTTCTTTCCGGGGCGGTCGTCAGGAACTCTGCAGGTGCGATACTGCACAAAACTGAAGGCAAAGACAACTCAGTGGACCGATGAAACGGTAAGGAATATTCCCCAACTCCCGCAAACTGCCCAATTCCCCAAACCCCTTGCGCCTTGTGGCGCCCGGTTGGACTTCCAAAAGGTGGTGCTATTGGTGGTGATGCGGGTTGGTCTGGCCTGGTTGGTTGGACCGACGCGGACCATCCCCATGGCGCATCTTGTGTAGCCCTGATGCGGCAGTTGGAGCGAAGTCCCGTTATGACTTCCCAGCAACCCGGCTCCGTTTCTTCAACCCCCCGCCCCCTCCCCGGACCGCATGAGTGCCATCTCCCGGGTTGCGACACCCTGCTGGGGGGCTCGGGAATTTTCCCACCGTCGGGACCAAGCATACCTTTATGATCATCGGATGTGATGGAATTGACTGTTCATGTTTTGTTCGCTGACGACTGCGGGCCCGAGCAGGTGCAGCGATTGCGTACCGCAATCTCGGAGTATGAGCAAGATCGGTGGCGATTGATTGCTGCCAAAGTTGGAAGCGGGTTCTCGCCGGCAGCGTGCAGGGAAAAGGCCCGAGAGATCTCCGATCCTGAGCGTGAGCCATCACCGCAGCAGTGATGGCTGTATCGCTGGATTGTCACCACGGAGATCTGGGTGTTATCGTATTCCTTGTTCTTCGAGGCCCCTCCTTCTTTCCCCATTGGGGGAGGGGGGGGAGGGTGCTACCTTCGGAAGATGACGACGGACTATATTATTTTCCTGGTTGGAAGGCCGAAATTGGACGAAGCAGGTCACCCTCCCCATCATAACACGTCGTTTCCTGGGGATGCGCAAAGATATTTTCGGGATGCTGAGCGAGAGACTGACGACACATTCATGGATCTTATATGTTCTTCCTTTGTTATATTCTGTTACATCGAGTTTTTCTTTTTTTTCTTTTTTTCTTCTTTTCTCTTGCAACTGGCATACCGTGATCTGTTTGTGTTTTGTGCGCGTGGGGAGGGGATTGGACTGGATTGGATTGGAGTGGCGTTCGAGATATCGTTTTCCCTATGGAAGTTTTTTTTTCTTTTGCAGGTTTTATAAAGGCTGTGGGTGTTTTCTTTTCTTTTTCCTTTTTTTTATTGGTTTCTGTTTTCCATTTTGTTTTGGTCCGAGTTGACGATATACCGGCCGCGGCAGCGCGATGTATGAGTGTCTTTTTCCTCTCTTTGGAATTATGTTCTGTCTGTAAGTTTCGATTTCCATTCAGTGTTTTATTTTAGCTTGCACATTTCTGGGGGGTGGTTTTTTTTTGGAGGGGGGATGATCAACATACTCGGTTTTGTTGGTTGCTTGGGCGGAGGGAATTATCTCGGTCTCAACGGATCCGGTTCGGAGTTCTTTTTTTTTTTTTTGTGAGTTCTGTTGGTATGTAAGAAGTATGGTTTCTTGTCTCTTGGTGATGGAAAAAGACGGGGAGAGAAGACGGTATAAAAAGGAGTTTTCACGCCCTGTCCCGCTATCCATCCGCGTGTGCTGGCGGTGATGGGCATCTGTATTTCTACCCTTTCGCTTTTTTTTTGTTTGCAATGACATCCGGTAGTTCCTTTTTTTTTCCTTTTTTTTTTCTCTCTTACGTTTCCCTCCGCTTGAGGGAGGGGTGGCGGGGGTTTATTTTCTCCTTCCGATTGCATATATTTTCCCCTTCGGAAGGACGATGGCAAATTGAACGAGATGAGATAGCCAGCAGATGTGAGTGCGGTGTGCGTTCGTTCGTTTGCAACCGTGTGGGTGGTGGCGGTGGGGGGGGGTTTGCTTTTTGCTCCAGCGTCTTATTACTGCTGTAGTAGCAGTTGCACTATGGCGAGGCGAGGTGAAGAGTTGAAGGTGGGGATCCGTAGGTTGGTTGGAGGTTGCAGTCGTACGAGTGGAGCGTGCAGTTTCTGTGGAGTTGGAGTTTGGAGTTGGGCGGCCGAGCGCAAGTCCGGGGGTCCAGAGCTGGAGATGGGGAGGGATGGAGGATGGAGAGAGGGGAGAGAGACAGAGAGAGGGAGGAAGTGACGGCCTAGCAGCTGGGAGCAATTGTTTGCACATGGCCAGAAAGGGACTATGCACACACATCGTAACGCACATCAATCAGCATCATCTACGTACGTACCTGGACGAATTCTGCTCTCCACTCGTGTGTGTGTGTGTGTGTGTGTGTGTTTGTGTGTGGGTGCAGCTGCATGCACGAATTGCAGGAGAGAAAAAAAGCATGCGGCCTGCCGGAGATCGGGGAAGGGGTGCGTGTTTTACGGGCTGTTGTCGATTGATGTTGTTGGTAGCGAGAAATATTCCGGGCGTCCTCCCTCTCTTCCCACCCACCACCCCACCCCCCCCACGCTCTCTCTCCATCTCGGTCCCGGTTATCTACCACCTATCCGGGTATATATCCAGGTGCCGGTTTGTACGTTCGTACACACATGCGTACGTACGTACGTACGTATGTAGAGCAGACGGGCGTGGCAGGATCAAGGGACACTCACGCTCGCCGCCTCCGGGAAAAGTGCGGTTCGTCGAGTACCAAACTCGGGGACGTAGCTGTGCAGTGGGGGCCGCTCCGCTCGCTCGTTGCTTTTGCTGCGTGCAAACGGATCGACTGGTCAAGTAGATATCTGTGTGTGTGTGTGTCCCGTTCTCTGCATACGTCCGGATGGACAGATACCTGGAGTTACTCTGGATAGTAGAACACGCTGAGCAAGAAGCCGGAAAACGGAAACTGCAAGCATGCAGCGGGGGGCGGGGATCATGTTGCAGAGTTTCGGATCGGATAGGGGGGGGGGGGTTAGTTACAG
>Ga0307508_10005310_pt1 | contig 12287 bp, 23 predicted proteins | sample 9_EM_MG_FD_203089 | JGI IMG/M metagenome (GOLD analysis project Ga0307508, IMG submission 203089) | Populus trichocarpa ectomycorrhiza microbial communities from riparian zone in the Pacific Northwest, United States - 9_EM | ecosystem: Host-associated > Plants > Roots > Unclassified | place... | reverse complement strand
AAAGCTGGTAGCTTAGGGGACAATCTAATCAATCCTGATTTCGTCCCTCGCACGTCTCTTGCCCGCGCTCGAGCCAAACTTCTATTTTCACATCTTATCTATTTCTTTATCTAAGCTGCTCAATACACTATTACGTCCCTATCAAGTTTGTTCGATGCTGTTTGCCTCAACGGCCTCACATTTTCACAACTCACAGCTTAGGACACTCAGGCTGTTGCATTTGATTTACCAGGATCAGGTCCCACAACGAGCCGTTGTCCGTGAAATACATAGTTGAGTTCGGCTATCGCAATTGCTCCCTGGCTAGTGTGTAACTTGAATGTGTCGTTACAGCTGTGTTTCATATATGCTAAGCGACATTCTTAGACTCGGAATTCCACACCAAACAACTGCCCAGCAAGGCAGCATTGCCCAACGGTTCGGTATCACTGACCGCTCCGGGCCGCTCGGACTTGAAATGATCTCGATTTCGAAGATGAACAGATGGGCGGACTGTGATTTGTCGATCAGTCTTTTTGTGTGTGCGTGGGAGGGACGCTCGGGCCGCCGAAATCGTATTATACCCACCCGTTGGACAGCTCTCCAAGGATTAGGGTCAGGCCACCACGAGGGTGTATGTACAGCATCATAGGGCAGAGATGGGAGACGGGATGGGCACGGTTTCGAGCCTGCGAAAGCTCTCGTCAGGGGGCTACCGCGCGCTACCCCAACCGCCGCCCTTCCGAGACCGTGTAGGGTACCAGCTACCAGCCTTACGCCCTACTGGGGAAGTTGCCCAAGCCCGGTGCGAGCCAAGGGACATGCGACCTCCAGCAGGCTGGTTGCAAAATGGGGGATATGAGTGGGGAGGTGGGAGGCTTTCAGCTAGACTGGGACGCCTGGTCACTATACCTGGGGCTGAGACGCCGACCGTGGGTACACACCCACAGGCAGTGCTGCCCAACGGAGCCCTTTCGGGCATCCGTCGGGACAACTGTGAGGTCCGCTCCCACGTGGCCATCCATGCGGATTCGACGAGCAACACAGATCTGACTCGGAGACCCCCGCCATTTAAAAATAAATCCTGTTGATAGTGATGACTTAGGGTCACTTGCCGTTTGTTCCAACAATAGCAAGGTGCGCATGACGCAGTCGGATCCCATTAGTGAGGCGACAGTGAAGAAGCAATAGCCATGAGTTCCTTCCGAGATACTTGACTTTGCCCTGGAGCACTTTCGTGAGCAATCCTACTGTGGAACCCGCTTTCTCCCCGCCCCCCCTTCTTGTTCTTGTCCCTCTCGCCTCCGTGCCCGAGAGCGGACCGTCTCTTCTCCCCCCTGCATCCTGGCAGGCACGTGCAAACACTGGCGCAGTCTGCAATGCGATATATAGCAGGCATCGAGAACCGTTTCCTCCGTCGTGTAGTAGCTTCTCTCGAAACCACACCGTCGTCCACTGCACCCTGCCACGCGCCAGCCCTACACTCTTGCGAGTGGCCGTCGAAAAATGCAGGGACAGAAAATCCCCCGCGTGGCCGATCACGTAGGCGGACTCCGATCCAAATCCTGTCCTCACCTTCGTCCCCCTCATCTTCGTCTTCCTCCTCTCACCGAACCAAGACCGGGGGCGCTTGAAATCGAGGAGGGTATACTGAGACCACGCTCTTGCAGAGTGAAGTCTTCGAGAATGTCGTGGTTGGGGAGGGACATACATACCTACGTGGTCCTCTTGACGGTTGTCCTGATCCACACTTATCTGATGCATCTTCGACGTGCTGGGCGGGCAGAGAGGAAAGCGGTTTTGAGTCCGAATCCTCGGAGGAGATGAGGGAGATGTGTGATACGCCAGGGACCCCATGCACCTGAGTGTGCTGGTCCCTCAGTGGCCTGCTCGCTTTGTAGGCTCATACTATGACGTGATTTTCCGGGGGGAGGCGCTGCTGCGTGAGGGGCTGGCACTGAGTGCCGCTCGCGAGGGACTCCGGCTCAGCGCACCCATAGTGGGACTGAGACACATCACCACCAGATCTTCCCCAATGTCCTTGCTAGCTACTTGACGAGATGGGATAGATAACCACGGTCGAATGCCACGGATCGTAGCGGGGTCTTCGTCGGCTTGGGGCGTGGATGGCCGGTCTGGTGGTGGACGGCTAGAGGAAGACGGCCGCGTTGCGGACGATGCGGGAGAGAATGGCTCAGGGCCAGTTGGAGATGGTACAATGAGCGAGAATGCTGCTTCGTAGTACTCCTCGCAAGTACGAACAGGTTTCGGTTTCTGCATTTTGTGTGCAGGCGATGCATCCTCATCGTCGTCTTGGGGTATGTAAAATGCCCTGTGGAGACCCATTAGCGCTCTCGGGAGCGGGGTAGATTCGAGAGCAAAATTTACCTGGCCAGAACACGCCGCACAAACGACACGTCCACAAAGCCTCCAATGATCCTTCTCCAAGCGCCACCACCTCCCACCTTTTTCCCGACTTGCTTCTCGTTCCCGTCTTGTTCGGTCTCCGACTTCCGCTTGCCTTCAGCTCTACCAGTAATCCCCTTTCCGAGCCCCCACCCAAAAATGTCACCTAACATCAGGTCTAACATAATTTTCTTCTGCCTGTCTGGATTCCGGATGCAGGAACGGATACGTGCATGAGGTGCCGACCAATTGTGCGCGACGGGGGTCCCGCCCAACGACGAGCCTGCCTACGGACGTCCGAGAGACGTCTTCCATCTCCTGCTTCTTCCAACTTGTGTTCATAGTCAATATCGTCCTCACTCGCAAACGCGCGCGGTGCGCGCTTGAAGTGGGGACTCGAGGTGCTGGCCCAGAGGGTCGAGTCGGGGTTTGACGACGCGAGTGTCGCTACGTGCAGTCCAGACGACCCAAGAATTGAGCCTGTCAGAAACCTCCAGGTTGAACGGGGGGATGAACATTAACAAACAGGCGCGTGACGGCGGATGAACTGACGAAGTAATAGTAGTGCGTACCACGATGCAAGGCAAATGACCCTTCCGGGCGTAGCACTTTGACTCTCTCCTCCTCCATCTTTAGATCCCACACCGTCGAGTCGATCGACGACCATAGCTACCTCCGTGTCAACAAGATTCATGTAACCCTTGCACCACCACTTCTCTCGATCGTTGCCACCGAGCGCGTTTACCGACACCTTCCCCTTACGAGGGCTCAGTCTGCCTCCATCATGAATACGTCCATACTGATTTCGAGCCATGATAGGTAGTCACTGAGCAGTAAGAACTCGAACGGCTTTCGTCCAGTTCCTTCGCCTTCGCCACCTGGTCGTATCAGCGTACCACGCTTGACGAGTCGCTTTCCTAGCGCCGCAAGTGGGGTAAGCACAGGTGGCATGTCGCGAGTGTTGCGTTGGAAGGATATCAACGCGAGCGTTGGTGCATGGGCGGCGAGCGACGTGTTGAGAAAGACAGTGACTGTCCGTAAATCAGTCAATGATATGCGTGCCAAAATCACAGATCCGCTGGCCTACTCTTCTCAACCAACCCTCAAGCTTCTTGTAGCTTCTCCCATTCAGGTTCATCAGGATCGGTGGAATCGAGTAGGCCATGGAGCAATAAGAAATATCGCGGACACCGTTGCATGGGTGTGAGAGGGAAATCTGTCGACGATATGCGCACACAGGGTGAGATTCCCGGGCTCGCTGTAAGGCTGCAAAGGCTGGGTTCGGTGAGGAAGACTGAGAGCGAGGTCAGAAAGGCTGATGCGGTAGGAAAGGCCGTGATGAACGGGGCATATAGAGAATGATATGAGGTACGCCAGAGGCAGGGACGAAAGCGGGGTGTTATGGTTAGATGTTGGCGCGGAAGGGTGGGCAAGTCTGAACAACGCAGCAAAGAATGTATGATAAAAATTCCAGATGTCGATGAAGCTTCTTGAGAAGAGTGCCGTTACCTCGTTTCGTGTCAGAAGTGGTTCCGATGTACATACATCATATGTAGGCCCATCTGCAAAGTAGACGAGTAACGTTATCACTTGATGACTCTCTGACGGCCTAAAGTTGGCTGGTGAGCATCCAAGAAAGTGCATCTAGGTCATGCCAGCCGCGTACCTTCCTAACCAGAGACAACTTTTTTGTGGCTTTCGGGTTGTCCAATATAAGTACCCAGTGATCGAAAGATGGCCATTAGAAGATGCTCCCTGATAAGTACGATCAGGTCAACTTTCGCGAGAAAATCATAAAGCCCACATGGACCACTGCTAAAAGCATTGAACCAGAAGGTCGAGAAGGTCGAAACAGTACGGAAGGATTGGCCGGAACCTTTGATTATATCTATATTGTGACGAATGGTGCCGATTCACGGGTTGCGGATCCTAGGGAGGCCCTGCACGATCTTGGGGGGCGACATATAGAAAGTAATCGGGATCTGTGCTTGACCTGGGAGCAAAGATTCGTTGCGCGAGCAGTCAATATGTTAGTGGCACAGAGCCTGAGAGACGAGTTTTTGTAGGGAACGATTACAATGTTTGACCAATCGATTTTAGTAGCTTCTCCGATCGAAAAACATATATGCTCTGTATGGGTCATGATGGAAAGCCTGCTAGGGGCGGTTTGTAAAAGGCTTTCAGAATACTTGTATAGTGATGCGTCCAAACGTGCGTTGGGTGTAGTGGAACATTTTGTACAATGTTTTTCGCTGCTAGGACTAAGCTTAAGGAGTTGAACGTCCAAGTATTGGTGAAGAAGTAAAGCAACTGAAGTGATTTACCTCGTTTGGAAGGGCACAGCAAGGAGTCGCCCCTCAACCAACGTTACTTCACCCCTTGATCTTTACTCCTCAACGTTGACCGCTTTCCATCGCAATCCGTTGGCACTGGCTTACAGCTAACTGGTCGTTCGCAAACACTCAACGTCTACACCCGCCACATACTCGCTGGAAGAGAGAGCTCACAGGTCGAAGGCTACATCTAGACGTAGACATCATGTCCACGATATCAACCCAACTGCGGAATTTCAAGGAGCCCTCGAAGGAACAGTTGCTCCATCTCTTCTTCTCAATACCTGAAGTGCCAGTTACGTCGCGTTCCAACGATGGTGACAAGCACAGTACCCCAGAGGCTGAAAGAATGGATATTAATGCAGTGCTTAGTTTTGGCGAACACGGCGTCGAGGATTCGTATGTGAGTTTGTTCGCAGTCGTCCCTTCTTCCGAGCAAGTGAACGAATATTATACGCCTAGGCAGGGAAATTACATCTCATCCCCCCATATCTAGCGTTTTCCTCACTAGACCGCAAATCAGTCCGGTTCACCCTACCTTTGTCGACCGTACGACGCGTGGAACGACTCAATGCTCGGGCTGGTGTCTATGCGCTTAGTTTATCAACATGGCATGGCATGAAGATCGTGAGATCATCGTCAATATTCACGCGACATGCTGACATCTCTTGATAGATTGTCCAGCTGACTTCTCTGCGGCCAACAGCGGATGCATTCTGTACTTTCTTGCGCGAGGCACTGAAAGCCGAGCTTCAACGTGGTCAGATGAAAGTCGTGAAAGGATTCGTAAAGACTTGTTATTCCGAAGCACTTGTACCAACGACATCTTCGGTGGCCGATCAAGAACGAGAAGACGGCAGTTTGATCGCAGAGACAAAGGAAGGATCTCCGCCTCCGGAAGCTGAGTTCCACGGAGGTCTCGGCCTGAGGTTCAGGTTTCCGGGTGATCCGAAGAAGTGAGCTCTCTCCTTTTTGTGTCATTTAACCCCTGAGCGCATCTAGATTACGAGAAGCCTCGAAAGTCAAGCTCTGGACAACTTACCTACGCAGTGAGTGCTTTTTTTCGGAATAAATTCAATGATTACACCTAGAACAGCCCATGGTCGGAACCTGACCCTATTGAGATACCCCCAATGCACGCGACTTGTGCAGGTTGGGTTACCCAATCGGCTCCGTGGCGAGATCTGGGAAACCCTGTCTGGCTCACTCTATCTCCGGTATATGCATCCAGGTTTGTATGATCAGCTTGTCGAAGACATCCAAGGCAAGCAGAGCACGAGCTTTGAGGACATCGAGAAAGATCTACACCGTAGTCTTCCTGAATATGCTGGATACCAGTCAGAGGAGGGAATCGATGCGCTTCGTCGCGTCTTGCAGGCTTATTCGTTTAAGAATCCCGAAGTAGGGTACTGCCAGGTAAGTCGACACCCTATTTAGACGCCTCTTGCATCATGCTTTTCCCCTAGGCAATGAATATCCTTGCTGCAGCGATTCTCATGTAGGCACAACGGTCTAAATTTTCCTACTTGCCTCATCACCAAACCCCAGTTACATGTCAGAAGAACAGGCCTTCTGGCTCCTTGAAGTTTTGTGTGATCGTCTTTTGCCCGGATACTACAGGTGTGTCTGCAATCAAATGCATCCTGACTAGATTTGATTGGTCTGCTAGTCCAACCATGCACGGAACACTCCTCGATCAGAGAGTCTTCGAGTCACTAGTCGCGCGGTGTCTCCCTATGATACATGATCACTTTTCGGTTGTTGACGTGCAGCTTTCGGTAGCATCTTTACCATGGTTCTTGAGTTTGTCAGTATAATCCTGGCATGCATTTGTCCCATTCATCGGCTCATTCCCCTCTACAAGATACATCAACAGCATGCCGATGATATTCGCTTTTCGGATAGTGGACTGTTTCTTCTGCATGGGCCCAAAAGTCCTGTTTCAAGTTGGGTATGATTTCTCCCTACGCATACGATGGGACGTTTCGCTGACCCCTCTACAGACTTGGTCAGTGCATTCATCCTGTCTACACCCCGTCTTATTCCCCTTCCACTCCCTAGCGATCCTCAAGATCAATGGGGAAAAGCTGTTGCAGATTCAGGATGATGGAGGGTTCTTGAAGTAAGCTTGTCACGTTCTGCATCGGGACAGTTCCTAATCCTCTGCAGCTTGATGAGAGAGTACTTTGCATCTCTCGGAGATTCTGCACATCCAGATTCAACAGACCCGAGGGCACGTGCCATCACGCGCTTCCAGGAACTTCTTTTAGTATCGTTTCGCGAATTCGCAGTGATCTCGGATGAGACGATTCTCTCCGAGCGACGCAAATACCGTAACGAGATTGTTAACAGCATCGAGATGTTCTCAAGACGGGCCGCCATTCGGAATCTCAAGACGCTTGAAAGGTTTACAAAAGAGCAAGCAGGTTTAATATACGATGCGCTGTACAAAGCGATGTGTATGGAGCCACCCCCGCCGACGGTCGCCCCGCCGCCCTCGCTGCTTGTCAGCACCGATAGCATGCAGGAAAGACCTGAAACAAGGGTCGGGCTAAAGACTTTCAGGGTATTCTTGAGTGAGATCTTGACCTGGGCGCGGGATGAAAAGATAGTGCTTAATGGTTTCCAGGTGTGTGGACCTCACCTTGATATTTAGTGGTTCGTCACTTATTCCGGGCTAGCAACGTATCGATCGCGAGGTCGCAGAGCATGAACTTGTCGATAGGCTTTTCTACTTCTGGGATACTGCTTGTAAAGGGTCTTTGTCACTCCAGGTAGGTCTCGAGGCTGAGTTGGCTTTCTTTGCGTGCTTACCTTAGCACTAGGACCTAGTTTCTGGGTTGGACGGCGTAATGTTTAACGATCTGATGGACAACATAGAATGGTTCTTCAACCTACATGACAAGAACAAAGATGGATATCTGACAAAGGACGAAGTTCTGACGTTATCTGAGTCTTTCTTGGTGAGCATGTTGGACTATTGTGTACTTCTCTAATGGTGCACTTGCAGTTCATTTTTCGCCATGAAATTGGCGATGCCTATCTGGGGGCGGTTAGCCGCTTCATGACGAACGCCTTTGAATACGGCGATACCCTCTTGCCACAAGAAACGAATAGTGAGACTGGGAAAACTGAACCGCAGCAAATAGGCCACAATCAACCATACCTTAATCTTGCAACGTATGGCATGGTGCAGTAGGCCTCAACCACTTTACTGACTGTAATTGAATAGTTTTCGAATGGTCGTTTTGGCTGATGAAATACTGGAATCATTCTTCGAGACTGACTTGTCAGCATCATTCAAGCTGGAGTTGGTCCCAGATCTGGAATTGCCCACCTCGAGCGGAGGCTTCTTGGAAGATCTCTGGTCCAACATCGCGACAGAGGATAACAAGAAGATATTCCACAAAATCAGCGACGAGCTCGGAAAGACGATCGGCAAACACCAGGTCATTTATCGGCCCAGGATCGGGCGTTACACGAAGCTGGAAGAGCCTAGGGCACGCGAGTCGCTCGTCTCACCTGCGTCCAAGTCGACCCTTGATAGTTCGGACGCCCTGACGACGTCCCAGAGTTCCTCGTCGATGCTCACAATCGACGCCATTGCCGCGCAGGATAGCGGCCCTGGCTCGGTATTGTCGTCTGTTTTCTCTCCCATGCCACACGTCAAAGCAGTCAACGCGGCGTTCATGGAACGGACACCGTTTGCCATCGATGATGCGGGAGACGACGACGACGATAGTGACCTGGATATGGTCCATGGAGAGGATGACGACCAGGTTATGGATGAAGTCGACGCTTTCCTGGAAGCACATGAATCCGGACTCACAGATGCGGACAAGGAGGCCGCAAAGGGTGAGCATCGTTGCTTCGTTCGTACCGAACGTTGCCTTGTTCTAATATCTATGTTCCGGACCAAGATCTTCTTAACGCGAAGCCCGTGTGATGGACGAAATTCCGCCCAAACGTGCTTCCACGAAGTTTTTCTTTGTACTTTTATTACGCGCGTCTACCATTGTATCCGCTGCAGAGTACGGCAAACAAGATATATTGTACAGGATCATCAGGGAACTACATAGATAAACCCACATGAAATATTTCAAGTAGGCGGCCCTCGATCTGACCATATTCGAATTGCCAGATCCGGCTCTATTGAACCGGACGCTATCATGTTTTGATGAGGGTGTGTCTGGAGAACATCGTTCAGATTACAATCTGGTAAGATGGAGATATCTCACAGCCACAGCAACAACAACACCTGGGAGTGCTTATGAACGGAACTAGCGTGACACGGAGACGATCTACATACCGGAATGGGCTTCCAAAGTTTGTGCGACTTCACGACTCTGGAGGTCCCATATATACACCTTGTTGTCTTCGCTACCGGACACGATCCATTTTCCGCCCGTAACACTGAAGCAGGCTGCGATGCAGTACTTTTCGTTTTTATGACCCATGTACGTTTTCAAACACCGGGAAGTGTGATAATCCCAGAGGCGGATTGCACTGTCGTGCGCCGTCGACAATATATATTTCGAATTGGGTGAGAATTGCACGTGCTGACTGGCACACAAGTCAAGTGAAACTCGCGCAGAGGGGAGCGGGGGAGTTGAATGTAGTTACCATACTGCGTCATTTCCCTCGGTCAGCGTCTTGAGGCATTGTCCTGTAGTGGTATTCCAGATCCGACTGCGAGCCCAAGTTGAGCGATCGCGATCGTGGACGGACAAAAGCGCGGCCAACTCACATCAGTCCATCAAGCGCACAGGAGACGACGAGCGTCGCATCTCGGTTGAAATGCACGGCGGTGACATAATCCATGTGGCCGTTCAATGTCTTGGTACACTTTCCTGAAAAAAGAGAGGCAAAAAAATTGAGCGGCTAGCGGCGAGAGCTCGTGATGTACAAAGACCTCTGGCAATATTCCAGATCCGAACGTCACCATCGCAACCCCCAGATACCAATAGATCGGACGCAACACTGTAATTCACGCAAAACACAAAGCTCGAGTGACCTCGCAGGTGTTTTGTGGTTAGGCCCTAGCTTGCACCATGTTTTCAAGACGGGTGTATTGTGTGAAGATAAACGCACAGTGTCTACGTTCCATATCCGTATGCTCGTGTCGTCTGAGGCGGACGCCAGGTAAGTGCCATCTGTGGACCAGGAAACGTCAGAAAGCCCCTTCGTGTGACCGTTCAGGTTCCGTATAAGATCGCCAGTCAACGGGGACCATATTTTAATCAGGTTGTCGGCGGCTATATGTGAAATCCTACTCAAGGCGAGAAGAAATGAGTGAACGGGGGGCATACCGCAAGATGCGAGAAGGGTCCCATCAGGGCTGAACTTGACAGCTGAAATGGATTGAGTGTGTCCACGAAGAGTGTGTCTAAGTTGGTAATTTGGTCGTTCGCGATGGGAAGTAGAAGGTTGAACGACCTGGGTGGGCGGTGGTTGCACGGGTGGGGGCGGGACAGGGACGGGAGGAGGATTGTCGGGAACTTGGGGGTCGTCTTCTGTAGTCTGTGATGCATTATCTTCGTCCGTGGTAGATTCATCCAGTGGATCCATCGTGGAAAATAGAATTACAAAGAGAACTTGTTATCAATCTGGTAGATGTCGCCTATCAACGCTAGGACGAGTATGCGCGTGTTTGGCAAAGGCTTTGAGAACCAACAAAGCCAAACAGTCTCGCCTTCGCGCATATGCTTCAAGGCTGTCTCAGCCATGTCGTGGCTGCTGTCCCGTCGCTGCACAATTCGGGTGACCTCGCGTGTAAAAAGCAACCTTTTTCCATTATCACGGAATGTCTCCACGAGCTCAAAGACGATATTCCAAACCTCCAGTTCCGCCGAGTTTCTTGCCTCTGTAACGGACGTAAATTCGTTTCCGCGATTCAATCGACTACCAGAAGTGAGTCGAGTCTCTTGCTATAAGATGATCTTACTTCATGCTAAAAAGGTGATTGTAACCGGTAAGCTAGCGCAATGTAGGGCTACTACGGGATGTTCAATCTTCCGCTAGGTAGAGCAAATGTAGGCAAATCATCGTTGCTCAATGCCGTTCTTGGACGCAAAGATCTGCTTTTTACGAGTAAGAAGGCTGTTAGTAACATAACCATTCCCGCGTCTTTCTTGTAGTTCACAATCAGTTCGCAGGGTCGCACCCAAACCTTGAACTTCTTCAGAGTTGGGCCCCATCCCGGTAAGTTGGTTGTTGTCGACTCCCCTGGATATGGTTCACGGGGTCGCTCGGAATGGGGCTCTATGTTCAATCATTATGTTTCAAATCGCGAGGAGTGAGTGAGATATCATCAATATGTACGCCTTTCCTTGACTGATCGGCAATACTCCAGGCTACGACGGATATACATATTGTTTTCTGCCCCTCATGGCTTAAGATCCACCGATGAAGCCATGCTTGCTGAATTGGACACTCAAGTTCAACGGTTTGGCGGAACAAGGTTCACACTGCAAGCAATAATCACGAAAGCAGACCAACTTGGGGACTTGGGTCGGGAACACGTAGACCAGATGAAAGATGCCATATTTCAAGCTGCGCCGACATGTCTACCGCCGATCATCACCGCTTGCCCCCAAAAGGGCTCCAAGTTTGGTATCGAGCTGGTCCGTAAATCGATATCTGATTGCTGTGGACTATGATCATACAGTCAGCGCCGTCTTGTATTATATCAATAAAACCACATTAGTTCTACTGGGTCGTGTGCCAGTCGCGTCACGAAGTTACCTCCCGCGATATCAGCAGAAGCCACTCCCAACAATAGCAGCAACCCTGACTAACAGTTCTGCCCATTTGGTCTCCATCAATCACTGTGAGGACGCGTCTTGATCCATCAATCATAAATCTTATAATTTCCCTTTCGTCCATACGAAGTCGACACGGATCCCATTACCAAGCAGAGTCGCCCTGGATACGCCTTCAGTCTTCTTATCTTGTTGTCTTTGGTGGATTGATGATACCAGTGTCGCTCATTTCTCATCAGGTAGAGCACCCTGAGAAAGTCCCACACCATTAGGTGACCTTCACAAGCTGGACAGATCGAGGGACTCCGATGGAGTCTAGGGGAAGAGTTATCTGAAAATCCCAAAGATGGTTATATTCGATGAACTAACTGCGATGTCAAAGTACAGGGATGTCTGTACTAACCCGGGTCTATTGACGTCCCCAGCTTTTGGCAATATTTCACAGTAACTCGTAATGCCTTGTGCCGTTCCTCTACAGACCCCTACAGACTGGTTGATATACAACCTCGTCGCGTGCAACTCGTGCTTCGATTCATTGCGCGCAAGGTACGTGTGCTCACGCCGTCAATCCGATGATAAGCAAATCGGCCTTCCTGACTCTCACTCTTATCGCATGACAGGACGGTTGCAAGCCAACAGGGCTGGACTTGGTGTACTTTCCCCAAGAATTCACAGCAGATGGGTGAGAACCCCATAGTGCGTCCCAAAGGTGTTGTGGCTGATCACGCCAAGGTTCACTCGAAGAGAGCAAATGACTCGGTGGATTATCAACTATACTAAGACTGAGGGAAAGAGACGACAGACGACT
>Ga0307508_10005309_pt1 | contig 12288 bp, 12 predicted proteins | sample 9_EM_MG_FD_203089 | JGI IMG/M metagenome (GOLD analysis project Ga0307508, IMG submission 203089) | Populus trichocarpa ectomycorrhiza microbial communities from riparian zone in the Pacific Northwest, United States - 9_EM | ecosystem: Host-associated > Plants > Roots > Unclassified | place... | reverse complement strand
TGGGTATTTCGGGCTTGCGCCACCAGTTTCCGCGCACTGCTCCACCATCGCTACTGCTATTGACAGAATTTTTTGATAACCTTGTTCTCCCACTCTTTCTGCTACTCTCGAATGTGCACATGTTTTTCTGAGAGTTCTTGTGGTGGTGGCCAAAAACTCCCAGTGCAGGACTAGCTGATAGCTGGCCGCTAATCACGAAATACCCACCAGATTTAATACCCACCAGATTTCGCCCACTGCTCCGCCATCCCTACTGCTATTGACAGAATTTTTTGATAACCTTGTTCTCCCACTCTTTCCGCTGCTCTCGAATGCGCATACGTTTTTCTGGCAGTTCTTGTGGTGGTGGCCGAAAGCTCCCAGTACAGGCCAAGCTAATAGCCGGCCGCTAAGAACGAAATACCTACAAGATTTAATACCCGCCAGATTTCGACCACTGCTCCACCATCGCTACGGCTATTGACAGAATTTTTTGATAACCTTCTCCCACTCTTTCCGCTGCTCTCTGATGTTCATACGTTTTTCTGGTAGTTCTGGTGGTGGTGGCCGAAAGCTCCCAGTACAGGCCTAGCTGATAGCCGGCCGCTAAGCACGAAATACCCACCAGAATTCACTCACTGCGCCACTATCGCCATAGCTAGCGAGGGCCTTTCAACCTTGTGAGTCCGTCCTTGATAGATAGTCCTCTTTCACACTTCATTGACTGGTAGCTCATTTTTCATTATCCGTCACGAATCTGCACAATGTGTAACGCAACCGAAGTTTGCTCTCAATGTTTTAAGAAATTCAAGATGACTTCATGGCTACAAAAGCACATTGCTAAGATACATCCGGAATATAAAAAAGAGATCGACTTGAAGAAGAGGCGTAGGGATTCCACGGAGGATGACTTACGACCTTCCAAGCACCGTGTTCAGCCTCCTCCGTACGCCATCTTCCAGAATCACGACTCGGACCCCGTACTCTTTGATTGCGATGCCATTGCCGACGCTCCTCTCGAATCCTCTGACTCCCAGTCACCCGATTTTCCCTCCGCATTGAGGTACCCGAATGCCGGCCTGCCATGCACGTACGTTCCTCAGGAAGGTGAATGCATCACGTCCAGCGACAACCCATACTACCCGTTTGCCAACGAAGAAGAGTTTAACTTCGCTGAAGTTGTGACGACAAAAGCACTCGCTGGGAGTGTGATTGAGGCTTTACTGAAGGGTGACTGCGGTCTCAAAGACGATTTAAAGCATTCGCTTAAGTCCAATTACCACCTCCGGAAGAACATTGACCAAATGGAGGATGGGCTCGGGGTTGACTCATGGAAGAAGAGCCGGCTCGAGAACATTACTTGGAATGAGCAACACGCCAGAGAACCTATCGAATTCTGGCACCGGGATATTATCGAGTGCGCGAAGTGGCTTCTACGGCAGCCGGCGTATGCGGAACACCTTTCGTACGCCCCCCAGCAGCGGTTTGATGAGCAAGGAAGACGAGTCTACAATGAGATGCATACTGCCGACTGGTGGTGGGAACGGCAGGTGAGAATCTCTCCTCCGCTGGGCTTCAACGCCACGCCCAGAGCTGTCTACGGAGTGCTGACAGCAATACAGACCTTACTAGACGACGGGGATACCGTGATACCGATAATCTTCATGTCTGACGCCACCCATCTTACGAATTTCTCCGGCGATAAGAAAGCGTGGCCTGTATACATGACGATAGGGAACCTATCCGCCTCGGCTCGCATGGCAACCGCAATGCACAGCGTGCTGTTGGTCGCTCTGCTTCCGATCGCCATCAAGATGCGCGACATCCCTCTGAGCCGGTACAACGAACAGAAGGAACACAACCGAATGATCTTGCAACATGTCTTACGCCATATCTTGGGACCTTTAATGCGTGCGGATCGCCGGGTATTCTTCGCCTGGTGTTCGGATGGCCACTTCAGACGTTGCGTTGCTTCGCCAGCTGCTTGGATTGCCGATTATCCGGAGCATCGGGACCTTCATAATATCAAAAATGGCGTATGCTACTGGTGTGAATGCCCAAAAGCCGAGATGGGCCAACTTCCTGTCCGACCGTATCCAATACGTGACCACGACAAATACAGGGCGCTCAGCGTCGCTAATACCGCTACAGCAAGCGCAAGGCTCGCAAGTTTTGACGTACATCAAGGCTCTAATGTCTTTTGGGATCTTGACTGTGTGACAAGCGACCTTCCGAAACCCGACTTGCTCCATACAATGCAACTGGGGATGTTGAAGCACCTTCTGGGATGGCTTTCGGTGTTCCTGAAGCAACATAAGCGCTTCGAAGCGTTCAACAATATCTGGCTTTCTGTACCTGCGTATCTTGACATGGCGCAACCCCGGCGGACGTACGAGGAGGTGTCAAGCTGGCAGGGGAAGGAAATCAAAACCATGTCGCGTTTCCTTGTCGCCGTCTTACGCTGCGCTCTACGTGCCCCATTCGCTTCTCAGCGTGACGTTTTCAACCAGGCAATCGAATGCAGTCGAGCACTCGTGGAGTTCTACTTCTACTCTCAATACGACTCGCACGATGAGCAAACATTGGGACTGATGAGTACTGCTCTGTGGAACTTTCACCACTTCAAGGATGTCTTTTGTCAATTTCGTGCTAGCAAAAGGGTCCCTCAAGAAGGTAAAGTTCACCGAAAGGACTTGATCACGGAGAGAGACGACGAGTTGAAGTCGATGAAGTTCAAAACTGCGGCCCACCATGACCGCCAGCGCAAGTCATGGAATGAATTCATAAACGCCGAAATGGTTGAACACCATGCTGATGGCGGCGATTTCAACTTTCCGAAGATTCACCAGATGCTGCATTTCTGCAAGCAGATCCAACGTTATCGATGTCTGAAGCAGTGATCTACGGAGACCGGAGAAAGTTCCCACCGTACGCAGATCAAGATTCCGTACAACAAATCCAATCGGTCTGGCGACATCTACAAGCAGATCCTCGAACACTACCTACGCAGCGATGCATTCACTGTACGGAGGCGTAATCACAATGCCCATGGCACCGCGAACACCACTGGGTGCGGCGAAACCGGCCTTCCAACCGTCAAGGGCTTAAAGTTCGTTTCTGTGCAGGGTTCCACCACATCGAAAAGCAATACATTTGCTACCGTATTGGCCTCAGTGGGGGACTTGTACCTTTGGAGGGAGCTCGAGCACGCCACAAGCAGCTTTCTGGTTTCGCGGAGGGTAGAAACCACCTTGGAAGTGCTGATATGTTGTATCACACGGGTGTACCACAGCATTCAAATTCCTGTCACCAATATGCATGGAGATCAAGTGATCCAGACCATTCGATGTACCGGGGAGTAGAGATGGCATGGGCAAGATCCCCGGAATGACTGGGTATGGGTGCAGACGTCACGCCCTACAGAGGGCCAGGAACCAGCATACAAGGCTCTTCGGGGACGCATACCGTACTGTCTCCTGAAGCTGTTCAACCTTGAAGTCTTAGGTGGTCTGGTTTGGTGTGCGTTTGTACAAACGACGATACCCAGTGTGGACGGCATGCCTGAGAGGGCATCCGGGATGGTCAGAGTGATGGAGACAACAAAGGGGAGTGGCTATGTGGTGATCAGCAGAGGAAACATCACCGGTGCAGCGTATCTTATTCCCGAGGAACCTGGCACCTCGGAAACGATGCGGAAAGCATGGATGGTTAACAGTCATATCGATTTGATAACCTGGAACGAAGTGTATTACATGACGGATGATGAGTTGGATCACGTGGCGGCGGGAATACGCCGCTGAGAAGGGTATTTACAGTTACTATTTAATGTATTACAACTCCAAGGAGGGCGTATGACAGGTAATGCGAGAACTGGCATGGTATGCACCTCGGGTACGGGTTAGACGTGTTGTGAAATGAGAACAGAATGCCGTATCAACGGCACCAGGGGCTGCGATTATGGCATGTAGCCTGGCTTGAGTACAGAAGGTTGCGCTGGCAAGTCGTCCAGGAGGCATTTCCCTGGAAACGCTTCATCACAAGAGCAACTTGCCATCAAACTCTTCGTCCGGGAGAAATATGCACAGACATGTATCGTCAGGACGCCATTTGCCTTGACCCTCGTCACCCAGAAGGCAACTGCGGTGCCCATCTTCGTCGAGTACGCATACACCCAGTTGCCTCGCGTTGGTAGCGGCATGTACACTGACAAGCATAGTCCATAAGATATACCCGTAAACATGCGCGCTGCGGCCAGAAGGCAAATGCCATGACGTGCGTCGTCCGGAGGCAACATGCCTTGGCACTCGTCATCTGGAAGAAATATGACCTGACACTCGGCATGTGAAAGACATATGCCATGGGATTCGTCGCCCAGTAGGCAGATGCCATGGTGGGCATCGTCCAGACACCACATACCTAGACATTCGTAGTTTGAAAGAAAAGGCTAGGCTATGACACTCATCGACTCGAAGGGTAATGCGGTGCCCATCATCGTCTAGTGCGGATACGCATGGCCACCTCGTATTAGGAGTGGCATGGGCGCTGACGAGCCTAGTCCGGAAGGTAGAGGCACAGTCACGCGTCGGACGATATGCCTTGGCGCGCTGCGTCCAGAAGGCAAATGCCCTGACAATGGTAGTAAGGAAGAAATATGCCTTGACACTCTGCGTCTGGAAGGCAAATGCTCTGGCACTCATCGTATGGAAGGCATATACCGTGACAGGCGTCGTCCGCACGCCACATACCTTGACACTCATCGTCTGGAAGAAATATGCGCTGACACTCTGCGTCTGGAAGGCAAATGCCCTGGCACTCGTCATCCAGAAGGCATATGCCGTGGCAGGCGTCGTCCGGACGCCACATACCTTGACACTCGTCGTCTGGAAGAAATATGCCTTGACACTCTGCTTGTGGAAGGCAAAATGCAGTGGCGTGCGTCGTCTGGAAGAAATACGCCCTGACACCCGTCGTCCAAAAAGCACATGCTGTGGCGAGCGTCGTCCGGACGCCACATGCTATGGCACTCGTCGTCTGGAAGAAATATGCCCTGACACTTGTCGTCTGGAAAAATTATGCCTTGACATGCTGCGTCTGGAAGGCATTTGCCCTGACACTAGCTGACTGGAAGGCATATGCCGTGGTGTGCGTTGTCCGGACACCACATGCCTTGACACTCGTCGACAGAAAGAAAAGGTGCCAATTTGACAATTGTCGCCCGGAAGGCTACTGCGGTGCCCATCTTCGTCTAGTACGCATACGCACGGCCGGCACGCATTGGCAACGGCATGTGCATTGGCAAGTGCAGTCCGGAATTATATGCGGTGGCACCCATCGATAGATATGCCTTGCAGCACCGTGTCCAGAAGGCAAATGCCCTGACACTCATCGTCTGCAAGAAATATGCCTTGACACTCCACGTCTGGAAGGCATATTCCCTGGCAGTCGCCGTCAGGAAAGCACATGCCGTGGCGTGCATTGTGCGGACAACACATGCCTTGACCCTTGTCGTCCGGAAGAAATATGCCCTGATACTCTGCGTCTGGAAGGCAAAATGCCGTGGCGCATGTTGTCCGGAAGGTATATGTCCTGGCACTCGTTGTCCGCAAAGCACATGCCGTGGCATGTGCCGTCTGGAAGAAATACTCCCTTACACTCTGCGTCTGGAAGGCAAAATGCCCAGGCACTCGTCATGTGGAAGGCATATGCTCTGGCACTCGTCGTCCGGAAAGCACTTGCCATGGCTTGTGTCGTCCGGACGCCACATACCTTGACACTCGTCGTCTGGAAGAAATATGCCCTGACACTCTGCGTCTGGAAGGCAGAATGCCCTGGCACTTGTCATCGGGAAGGCATATGCTGTGGCGTGTGTCGACCGAACGCCACATGCCTTGACACTCGTCGTCCTGAAGAAATATGCCCTGACACTCTACGTCTGGAAGGCAGAATGCCCTGGCACTTGTCATCCGGAAGGCATATGCCATGGCAGGCGTGGTCCGGACGCCATATGCCTTGACACTCGTCGTCTGGAAGAAATATGCCTTGACACTACTTACCTAAACACTCGTATATAGTTTGGAAGAAAAGGCTGTGCTTTGACACTTGTCGTCTGGAAGGCTAATGCGGTGCCCATCTTCGTTTAGTGCGGATGCGCACGACCGCCTCGTATTGCGAGCGGCATGGGCGCTCAACAGCGTAGTCCAGCAGGTAGAGGCACAGTCACGTGTTGGAAGATATGCCTTGGCGCGCTGCCTCCAGCAGGGAAATGCCCTGACACTTGTCGTCTGGAAGAAATATGCTCTGACACTCTGTGTCTGGAAGGCAAAATGCCATAGCACTCATCATCCGGAAGGCATATGCCATGGCAGGCGTCGTCCGGATGCCACATACCTTGACACTTGTCGTCTGGAAGAAATACGCCCTGACACTCGGCGTCTGGAAGGCATATGCCGTGGGATTTGTCGTCCAGTAGGCATATGCCGTGGCGTGCGCCGACCGGATGCCACATGCCTTGACACTCGTCGTCCAGATGAAATATGCGCTGACACTCAGCGTCTGGAAGGCGAAATGCCCTTGCTCTCGTCGTCCAGAAGGCATATGCTGTGGCGTGTGTCGACCGGATGCCATATGCCTTAACACCCGTCATCCGGAAGAAATATGCCCTGACACTCTGCGTCTGGAAGGCAAAATGCCCTGGCACTCATCGTCCGGAAGGCATATGCCGTGGCACGCGTCGTCCGAAAAGCACAGGCCATGGCGTGCGTCATCCAGACGCCTCATGCTTGACACTCGTCGACAGAAAGAAAAGGCATCCCTTTGACAATCGTCGCCCAGAAGGCTACTGCGGTACCCATCTTTGTCTAGTACGCATACACACGGCCGGCATGTGTTGGGAGCGGTATGTGCACTGGCAAGCGGAGTCCGGAAGTATATGTAGTGGCACCTGTCGATAGATATGCCTTGCCTCATCGTGTCCAGAAGGCAAATGCCCTGACACTCATCATCTGCAAGAAATATGCCTTGACACTCCGTGTCTGGAAGGCAAATGCCCTGGCATTCGTCGTATGGAAGGCATATACTGTGGCTGGCGTCGTCTGGACGCCACATACCTTGACACTCGTCATCCGGAAGAAATATGCGCTGACGCGCTGCGTCTGTAAGGCAAAATGCCCTGGCACTCGTCATCCGGAAGGCATATGCCGTGGCAGGCGTCGTCCGGACGCCACATACCTTGACACTCGTCGTCTGGAAGAAATATGCCTTGACACTCTGCGTCTGAAAGGCAAAATGCTGTGGCGTGCGTTGTCTGCAAGAAATACACCCTGACACTGGTCGTCTGAAAAGAACATGCCGTGGTGTGCGTCGTCCGGACGCCACATGCTGTGGCACTCTTTGTCTGGAAGAAATATGCCCTGACACTCGTCGTCTGGAACAAATATGCCCTGACACGCTGCATCTGGAAGGCATTTGCCCTGACACCAGCAGACCGGAAGGCACATGCCATGGTATGCGTCGTCCGGACGCCACATGCCTTGACGCCCGTCGTCTGGAAGAAATATGCCCTGACACTCTGCATCTGGAAGGCAAAATGCCCTGGCACTCGTCGTCTGGAAGGCATATGCCGTGGCACGCGTCGTCCGAAAAGCATATGCCGTGGCGTGCGTCGTCCAGACGCCTCATGCTTGACTCTCATCGACACAAAGAATAGGCGCCGCTTTGACAATCGTCGCCCGGAAGGCTACTGCGGTGCCCATCTTCGTATAGTACGCATACGCACGGCCGGTACGTGTTGGGAGCGGCATGTGCACTGGCAAGTGCAGTCCGGAAGTATTTGCGGTGGCATGCGTCGATAGATATGCATTGCTGCACCGTATCCAGAAGGAAAATGCCCTGACACTCGTCGTCTGCAAGAAATATGCCTTGACACTCCGCGTCTGGAAGGCATATGCCCTGGCACTTGCCGTCCGGAAAGCACATGCCATGGCGTGTATCATCTGGACGCCACATGCCTTGACACTCGTCATCTGGAAGAAATATACGCTGACACTCTGCGTCTGGAAGGCAATATGCTGTGGCACACGTCGTCCGGAAGGCATATATCCTGGCACTCGTCGTCCCGAAAGCACATGCCGTGGCGTGCACCGTCTGGAAGAAATACGCCCTTACACTCGGCGTCTGGATGGCAAAATGCCCAGGCACTCGTGATCCGGAAGGCATATGCAGGGGTGTGCGTCGTCCGGACGCCACATGCCTTAACACTCGTCGTCTGGAAGAAATATGCCCTGACACTCTGCATCTGGAAGGCAAAATGCCGTGGTGTACGTCGTCTGGAAGAAATACGCCCTGACACGCGTCGTCCACTGAAAAGCACATGCCGTGGCGTGCGTCGTCCGGACGCCACATGCCATGACACTCGTTGTCTGGAAGAAATACGCACTGACACTCGTTGTCTGGAAGAAATATGCCTTGACACGCTGCGTCTGGAAGGCATTTGCCCTGATACTCACCGACCGAAAGGCACATGCCGTGGCGTGCGTCGTCTGGAAGAAATACGCCCTGACACTCGTTGTCCGAAAAGCACATGCCGTGGCGTGTGTCATCCGGATGCCACATGCCGTGACACTCGTTGTCCGGAAGAAATATGCCCTGACACTCGGCGTCTGGAAGGCATATGCCCTGGCGCTCGCCGTCCAGAAAGCACATGCCGTGCCGTGTATAGTCCGGACGCCACCTGCCTTGACACTCGTCGTCTGGAAGAAATATGCTCTGACACTCTGCATCTGGAAGGCAAAATGCTGTGGCATGCGTCGTCTGAATCAAATACGCCCTGACACTCGTCATCCGAAAAGCACATGCTGTGGCGTGCGTCGTCCGGATGCCACATGCTTGACAGTCGTCGCCAGAAAGAAAAGGCGACACTTTGACAATCGTCGCCCGGAAGGCTACTGCGGTTCCCATCATTTTCTACTACGTATACGCACGGCCGGCACTGGGAGCAGCATGTGCCCTGGCAAGCGCAGTCTGGAAGTATATGCGGTGGCACCCGTCGATAGAAATGCCTTGCCGCACAGTGTCCAGAAGGCAAATGCCTTGACACTCCGTGTCTGGAACGTGAAATGCCCTGGCACTCGTCGTCCGAAAAGCACATGCCGTGGCATGCGTCGTCTAGAAGAAATACGCCCTGACACTCATCGTCTGGAAGAAATATGCCTTGACACTTGTCGTCGGGAAGAAATATGCCTTGACATTCGGTGTCTGGATGGCAAATGCCCTGGCACTCGTCGTCTGGAAGACATATGCCTTGACACTCTGCGTCTGTAAGGCAAATGCCCTAGCACTCGTCATCCGGAAGGCATATACCCTGGCAGGCGTCGTCCGGACGCCATATACCTTGACACTCCGCGTCTGGAAGGCAAATGCCCTGGCACTCGTCGTCTGGAAGAAATATGCCCTGACACTCTGCGTCTGGAAGACAAATACCCTGGCACTAGTCGTTCGGTAGGCATGTGCCCTTGCACTCGTCGTCCCATTTTCCGTAACTCGCTGCGTCTGTAAAATAAATGCTTTGACACTCATCGTCCAGCCGGACGATGCTCTCAGTGTGGTGTATCCTCTATTCTCAAGTGTTTTTATGATCCCCATAGGCGGTGACTATATTGTCACAGGAGTTCGAATCCAAAAAAAGTACACAGTTGAATGTAAGCCCGTGACCGAATGTGCGGTGGTTCGGTCACGTGCTCTTCTAAGACCGACAGTGATCTCACGCATGATTAAGCAGAAGTAGGCTGGTGAAATGGGTCTGAGTCCATCAATCCATGTATCTACATCTTGGACTGTCTGAATGAAAGTGCTATTGTATTGTTTGTTCCCTTTCACGCTTCTGGAACGTCGAAGACACAAACATCAAGGTTCTACAATATTCTCCAGCTGCAATACTGATATCTTACCTATATAACCCCTTCCCGCTGCCTTTATAAGCGTATCAACCAACCGAATCAAAACCTTCCACTGTTCCACCGCATCAAACCGTTCCACTGCATCAAACCCTTCTACCGCTAGACGCTGATCCGCCTCAGCGGATTAACCGGAGTCAAGGATTCAAACAGCCTGAGCCTTCAATACTACATCCTTTTTGTGGATGAGACGACTATGAAGCACTTCGCGCAGTTCCAGCGGATGTGGACGTAGCGCAATGATCGGGAAGGGGAATACCACGAGTGGTGGGGTGCCTTACGAGCGTTCCTACGGGATTGTTTCGACAAGACACGTGTGCAGCTAAATGCCGTCGCTGTGCAGGCACCAGCGGCTATCGGCAATGTGGGTGGCAATGGACTGCCACCGGTGGGCCAATGCACACCAGGCGGCGGGGATGGCAGGGATGGCGGTGAAGGACGCGCGAAGTGGGGCGGCCACAGGAGAGGTGTGGAGGAGGGAGCAGGGGAGGGGGAGCCGGCGAGATGGTTCCCGCTACAACCATCTCTCGTACTCCCACCGGCTGGGGGAGGGAAGGGAACGGTGAAATTCTTCGGGTGACAGCCTGGGTAGTTCGGTGACGACTCTCGCGTCCGTGTGTTCTGGTGTTACACCCTAAGTACTACAGGGTCGGAATTCGGATACGGACCAGGCAGGAAGGTATCGGAAACTCGTCACACGGTCTTAGGACGGCATCCCGAGACCGGGCAACCGACACTGTCGGTCCTCGGCTCAGGTCAACCGACTCTGTGGCACCAGGAGGTCTCTGGGCCAAGTAGCGGCGCAGACCGGGAAAGCGCAAGCGCTGCCGCGGAGGAAGACAACCTTGGTGGTCATCATAAGAAGGACAAGCAATCGGAAGGAAACAGGAACGCAAGGAGTTGCGAGTCTAGATCGCGGAATAGGAGCGGGGTTGTTTCCAGAGGCACGGCCCAGAGGAACAACACCACGAGTCGGGAATCGCTGTATCGTTGCAGACGGCTTGGAGGCTCGAGGCGATACAGCTGCACCCCGTGGTCGGGAGACACGAGGGATCATGCTACCACTCGCATCCTTGTCACTGACACCCGATTATGGCGATGAACTCTGGGCTCTGCCAGCGCTCGACAGCGTGAGCGTATCCCCCCTTATCCGAGATGCTTACAACGATTATGAGGCAGGGCACACGCCGCACCAGGGTGAGGACGTCGAGTTGAACGAATACTGAAGCGGAGGCTTGACTTCAAGCCGATCCTGTAGCGCTGGGTAGCCCCAGACCAAGTACCGGCTCGTGTTCGGGAAAGTGCAAACGCCGCTACAGGACCGCACCTCAGGAACAGTTCGAGAGTCTGTTGGGAGCGATATGGGGCAGAGCTATACCTTGGTGCCCGTTGCGGCCGAGAAGGATTAGCTGGAACGGTTGAGGGCTCGTCGCTGCCGGCTCCGGTCGAGTAACGAAATCAACCCCACACACAACCCAATCGCATCATACAATCACGACGAGAGGACTTAAGGAGAGGCACCTGCTCTGGCCACTCTCGGGAAGATACGGGAAAAGCACTACTTGCCAAGGCGAAGAGTTTTCACGTCGCAGTGCGGGATAGTTCCCCGCAGCACGTGACTTTGCCGAGCCAGATACTTATACGATCACCCGCCGACGAGCGAGGGGCATCCAGTCTTCATCGCAAGATTCATCGACATCATCAGCGGAATCATCACCTGAATCGGCTAAACATCATCGGAATGATCAATCGGAATCATCAATCATCAACGGACCACCTACTGGTCACCCAGACATCAAGTCAACGACCATCCCCGCGAGCGATCCGTCGAGCGCGGTGTCGCCATGGAACCGCGAGCGATCCGTCGAGTGAGTCGTCGCCACGGAACCGCAAACGATCCGTCGAGTGAGTCGTCGCCACCAAACCGCAAACGAACCGCCGCCGCGATACACGCAAGCCATCAGGCCGCCGCCGGGCTTGCGTTGAACGAACCGCCGCAACGCCGGGCCTGCGCCCCGAATCGACGATACTCCTCAGTGGCGAGTGAGATGACAGTGGATCGGGAAGGAGATGGAAGGATACGTGAGGAGCTCGAGAGTCTAGGCGGAAGCGGGGCTCACGAGGTGATGACAAGGTTGAGAAGTCTAGACTGGAGATAATGGACCGGAGTACCGGAAACTCCGGAGAAGCAAGGAAACCAGCAAGTGGTGGACACGCAACTGCAGGCACAGAAGTCTGTGAAGTGGCTCCACTTGTAAGAGGACACGTCAGCCGAGGCAGGATTCTGTCTAGGACAACGGACTGGCGTGCCCCGGAATTCTTGCTCTCCTTATCGTGGACACCAGTCGCGACCAATCGA
>Ga0307508_10005308_pt1 | contig 12289 bp, 11 predicted proteins | sample 9_EM_MG_FD_203089 | JGI IMG/M metagenome (GOLD analysis project Ga0307508, IMG submission 203089) | Populus trichocarpa ectomycorrhiza microbial communities from riparian zone in the Pacific Northwest, United States - 9_EM | ecosystem: Host-associated > Plants > Roots > Unclassified | place... | reverse complement strand
ACGACATTTGCCTTGACACTCGGCGTCCGGAAGAAATTTGTCTTGACAGTCTCCGTCTGTAAGAAACGCGCTGCGTCCGGATGGCTAATGCCCTGACACTCCTCGTCCAGAAGCTAGATGCCGTGGCATGCGTCGTCCGGACGACATTTGCCTTGACACTCGGCGTCCGGAAGAAATTTGTCTTGACAGTCTCCGTCTGTAAGAAACGCGCTGCGTCCGGATGGCTAATGCCCTGACACTCCTCGTCCAGAAGCTAGATGCCGTGGCGAGAGTCGTCCGGACGACATTTGCCATGACACTCTGCGTCTGTAAGACACGCGCTGCGTCCGGATGGCAAATGCCCTGACACTCCTCGTCCGGAAGGCAGATGCCGTGGCAAGCGCCGTCCGGACGACAATTGCCTTGACACTCTGCGTCCGGAAGAAATTTGCCTTGACAGTCTCCGTCTGTAAGGAACGCGCTGCGTCCGGATGGCAAATGCCCTGACACTCCGCGTCCAGCAGGCAGATGCCGTGGCATGCGTCGTCCGGACGACATTTGCCTTGACACTCTGCGTCCAGAAGCGAAATGCCCTGACACTCCTCGTCCGGAAGGCAGATACCGTGGCATGCGTCGTCCGGACGACATTTGCCTTGACACTCTGCGTCCAGAAGCGAAATGCCCTGACACTCCTCGTCCGGAAGGCAGATGCTGTGGCAAGTGCCGTCTGGACGACAATTGCCTTGACACTCTGCGTCCGGAAGAAATTTGCCTTGACAGTCTCTGTCTGTAAGAAACGCGATGCGTCCGGATGGCAAATACCCTGACACTCCTCGTCCAGAAGCTAGATGCCGTGGCACGCGTCGTCCGGACTACATTTGCCTTGACACTCTCCGTCTGTATGGAACGCGCTGCGTCCGGATGGCAAATGCCCTGACACTTCACGTCCAGAAGGCAGATGCCGTGGCATGTGTCGTCCGGACGACATTTGCCTTGACCCTCTGCGTCCGGAAGAAATTTGCCTTGACAATCTCCGTCTGGAAGGAACGCGCTGCATCCGGATGGCAAATGCCCTGACACTCCGCGTCCAGAAGGCAGATGCCGTGGCACACGTCGTTCCGACGACATTTGCCTTGACACTCTGTGTCCAGAAGAAATTTGCCTTGACAGTCTCTGTCTATAAGAAACGTGCTGCGTCCGGATGGCAGATGCTTAGACACTTCGCGTCCGGATGTCAGATGCGCTGTCACTTCGCGTCCGGAAGGCAGATGGCGTGGCGTGTGTTGTTCGGAGCGACCTGTGCGCTGACATACGTCGTCCGGGCGCCAAATACCTTGCCAGTTTGCGTCCTGAGCGTCCTGAGCATCTGCTGCGCCCAGACGCTGCCCCTGCGTCCGGATGCAGAATTTTTTTCCTGATGGGGCACCGTGATCGATAGGGATTCGGCCACTTGCTCTGGTATTCCAACTACTCGGGGTATTGGCTGTTGCGGCAGAAGCTAACAGATGCTGAGTCGTAGTAAAAGATGACTTGTATCCGAATACTCTACCTTGCCGCTACCAGGGAAGCACTAGCCACGCCTACAAAGTGGCCTCATGGAGCGGGCTCCGCAGTGGATATCTCTTGCGTACTGGTACCATAATCCACTCCTTGGTTTGTAACTACTCATGAGGAGGCCGGTCAGGTAAGAAATAAAGGAAACCAAATGGCGGCTACGATGTTGTGGTGACAGTGAAAGAAACTTCGACTACAACGGAGAAAACAATATATCAACCATTTGTGAAGAAAGGGCAGCACCAGAAGGAGTGCCAGCAGATTGAATGGCAGCGAATCAGCATGGAAAACGAAGCGCAGGTGGTTGAGGAAGACACCATGCAAGTTTGGAAGGTAAGGTTGTGAGTACAAAGCCACCAAATTTGACTTTCCATTGCGTAAAACCCCAGATAATCAATAACCCAGCTGATCAAATGCCAACAATTGCCCAGTTGCCATTCACCTCGTACCGTAGGTTAGTGGTGCACCATCAGCCAGTCAGAACGAAACCCACTGTTACCAGCTGACCTACCAGTTTTCTGCGCCACAAGGCTGCTGGGGGCGTCGGAGGCTGGGGATCCCCTCCCGTCCTTCTGTGTCAGGTGGTTCGCAATGCAGCGATTACCCTGAAGAGAGGGAACCGCAATATGCTATCCCTCCCCACCGCCAATGCCGTCGAGCCAGCACGAAGGTCAAGGAGTGCAGTCCGTCAGCTGAGTCCTTTCAGCGAGCATAACCTCAAACTCCGGTTTGGTATCCTGGTGGACAATGTCTGCCTCCACTGTCACTATGCCACACCTCCCGCGCAGGGATCCTACGATTGCTCAAGCCAATCGGAACGTTTGGTTGCTACGTTCACAGGCTATCACTAGCAAAGCAACTCCGATACTTTTTTTTGGTTTACTCATTACTCACATGCGACCTATCTAGATCATGGTGAGATCATGTGCAGTCCGATTCCTGTCTTCTATCCGCACAGTGGCAGCACGTTGCAAGCTCCTCTTTGCTCTCTATTCTCTCCTCCATCTCACTTCCACCCTTAACTGCTCCCTCCACCCCTGGCTGGGCAGAACCCAGGGCCTGCGCCATCCCTGCCCACTGGGGGGAGCTCCCCTCCCCATGCCACGCGAAATGCTTTTGGCACTGAGCGATTGATACATGTCCAGAAATCTAGGGCCCCTTGGAAGAATCATCTGGAAAAGTTAGGATTGGATACTTTGTTGAGTTGATGATGCTTCATTGATCGTGTGTGACCCTTTTGGATCATGACGGTATTATATACAGTCCTTTCCCGTTCGCCGTCCACTGCGCCCTCGAGCAGTCCGCCAGCGGCTCGCGGCGACTCCCCCTGCCCCTGCCCGGCCTGTCCCCGAAAGAAAGAGAGAAAGAAGGAGAGATAGCGAGAAAGAAAGAATGAAAGAAAGAGTTACTGAAGGAAGGACAGTACTGGTGGTTGTGGATGATGATGATGATGACGAAGAGGGAAGGAAAGAGAGAAAAAGACAGCAAGAGAGAGACTCAAGGAGAAGAAAGAGAGCCGACAGCGCGAAAGAAAAGGAGACAAAGGAGTGTAACAAGGAAACCATGTGTCTCCCTCCTCCCTCTCCCCCCCCGGGTCTGGTGGCCCCGTCCTCACCCCCACCCTTGTCGTTCTCAAGAAATCCAGGACTGGTCCAGTGCACCACTCGTACGCAAACATTTCCCTGATCGTGAACCAGTTCTTTCCTCTTTCTATCTTTTTCCCATCAGGAAAAAAAAAATTGGGTCCTTAGTGTCCGGACGCACTAGACGCACTGGACGTTTCAGACGCAACCTGCTTAACTCGGATGCAGATCGCCACGGCACCGTGCGTCCGGACGCAGTACGCCATGGTATTTGCTTACCGGATGGAGCGTGGCAGGGCATTTTCGTTCTGGACGCACGGTGTCAGGGCATTTTCCTTCTGGACGCAGCCATGTCAGGTCATTTTCCTTCTGGACGCAGCCATGTCAGGGCATTTTCCTTCTGGACGCAGCCGTGTCAGGGCATTTTCCTTCTGGACGCAGCCGTGTCAGGGCATTTTCCTTCTGGATGCAGCCGTGTCAGGGCATTTTCCTTCTGGACGCAGCCGTGTCAGGGCATTTTCCTTCTGGACGCAGCCGTGTCAGGGCAAATGGCATCCGGACGACGCGTGTCATGGCACCGTGGTTACGCTGGCTGTCAAGGCACGGAACATCGCAGCAAATACTCGCATCGCATTCACAAACACGCAGCGGGTTCCAGGCATAGTGACTCAGTCCAGTTCTATTCTCTATATCTAATGTACATCTATATATGCGACTACCACACTTCGCGTTTCCAGCACAAGCACCCAGCGTCACATCCATCGCCGCTGTTTTTGACGCGCGTAGCATTGCTGAGCGTCGGAAACAAAGGAAAGTTGGCAAATACGACACGACGCGATGAGCCCGACGCGATGAGCATGACGCGATGAACACGACGCGATGAGCACGACGCAATGAGCACGACGACTATGAGGAGGATGGCAATGAGGACGCCGGTGGCGTGGACGATAGCGAGTAGGACAGGGCGAGTATGAGAGCGAGTAGGACGCGACGAGTATGAGAGCGAGTAGGACGCTGCGAGGACGATAGTGAGTAAGACGCGGCGAGGACGATAGTGAGTACGACGCGGCGAGTATGATGGTGAGATTTATGGCATGGTTAGCACAGCTCTCAGAGTGACAGAGACACCGGGAAGTTGTAGAATACACAGTGACGAGTCGATGTCAATGAGGGTGCCGGTGGTAAGGATGATAGCTAGTAGGAGGCGGCGACCACGATGGCGAGCTTTGTGGCATGGTAGGACGACGATGAGTATCTAGGACGAGGTGAAAGGAGAAGAAAAAAGGGGTCTAGGAGTGATGAGGACGCCGAACCTTGCGCAAGCGCAACTGTTGGTAATGGCTTTGCGCTTTGCATTGACATCATACACGCCGCGTCCTACTCGCTATCTATCGTTCTGGCTGCCAGCAATATCATTGACATCATACTCGTCACATCGTATTGTACCAGCTCCCACCGCTGTTCCTGTCACTCGGAGAGCTGTGCTAACCATGCCACAAAGGTCGCCATCATGGTCGCCACCTCCTACTAGCTATCGTCCTCGCCGCCGGCACCCTCATTGACATCGACTTGTCACTATGTATTCTACAACTTCCCAGTGTCTCTGTCACTCTGAGAGCTGTGCTAACCATGCCATGAAGCTCACCATCATACTCGCCGCGTCGTACTCGCTATCGTCCTCCCCGCGTCTTACTCGCTATCGTCCTCGCCGCGTCCTACTCGCTCTCATACTCGTCGCGTCCTACTCGCTCCCATACTCGTCACGTCTTACTCGCCCTCATACTCGCCGTGTCCTACTCGCTACCGTCCACGCCGCCGGCATCCTCATTGCCATCCTCCTCATAGTTGTCGTGCTCCTCGCGTTGTGCTCATCGCGTTGTGCTCATCGCATTGTGCTCATCGCGTTGTGCTCATTGCGTCGGGCTCATCGCGTTGTGTCGTATTTGCCAACTTTCCTTTGTTTCCGACACTCAGAGCAATGCTACGCGCGTCAAAAACAGCGGCGATGGATGTGACGCTGGGTGCTTGTGCTGGAAACGCGAAGTGTGGTAGTAGCATATATAGATGTACATTAGATATAAAGAATAGAACTGGACTGAGTCACTATGCCTGAAACCCGCTGCGTGTTTGTGAATGCGACGCGAGTATTTGCAGCGATGTTCCGTGCCTTGACAGCCAGCGTAACCACGGTGCCATGACACGCGTCGTCCGGATGCCATTTGCCCTGACACGGCTGCGTCCAGAAGGAAAATGCCCTGATACGGCTGCGTCCAGAAGGAAAATGCCCTGACACGGCTGCGTCCAGAAGGAAAATGCCCTGACACCGTGCGTCCAGAAGGAAAATGCCCTGACACCGTGCGTCCAGAACGAAAATGCCCTGCCACGGTCCGTCCGGTAAGCAGATGCCGTGGCGAGCTGCGTCCGGGCGCATGGTGCCGTGGCGAGCTGCGTCCGAATTCACATTGCCTGTGCGTTTTGCGTTGGGAGCGGTATGTGCACTGCCAGGGTGCATCCAGAGCGTCCCGAGTGCCTGGTGCGTCAGGACGCAGCCTGTACGTCCGGACGCATATTTTTTTTCCTGATGCCGTATCTCCGCCCACATTGTCTTCTGTTGTATCCTCCACCCGTCACAGTTCTTGAACAGGTGTTCCCTTGTCTGCGTTCTGTACCGGCACCACCCGCACTCCGCCGTGTCTGAGTTCTTCGTCCACTTCAGGTATTGCCTTGTGCGGCAGTGCCCAGTCTTGAGTTGATGGTACCTCCCTGCCAGCCTCTTCGGACCTCGTGCTACCAAGTTGTTCTGGTGCATCGTTTTCGGCATCTGGTTCCTCCTTCCTCTGACCCTCTTCTTCAACCACGCCCACGCTTCTTCCCACTTCCTTTCCGAAATTTCCCGCTTTAGGTTGGCTAGAGATCTGGGGGGCGGCATCAACCGCCTAACGTATCTGTCCTTGTAGCCCATCCATTCGACCCCTCGTGCGTCTGGTTCCTCCGCTGCCTGCTTCGCCCACTTGTCTACTTCCTCATTCCCTGCGACTCCACTGTGAGTGGGGCACCAGCGGAATTCGATACGAAGGTTTCGGTCCCTTCTCCTCTGCTTCGCTATCAATTTTCTTGCCTGTCGTGCGTACTGTTGGGTGGGGCCCGCTTCCTTTGATACGATCCTGGCCATCGCCGCCTGCGCGTCAGTGAAGATGGTGACTGCCTTCGGTCCTGTTCGTCTCTTTGCTGCCGCCTCCAATGCTCTTGCCAATGCTGCACATTCCGTGTCGAAGACCTCCTGGTTGTAACCCATGTGTACCTTCACTCCTACCCACCGGTCGCCTGCCTTCTATGCCACCCCATATCCAGTCACTCCACTGTCGAGCCTCGACCTATCGGTAAAGATGGTTAGGCCCTCCATTAGGAAAAAATTGAAAATTTATCCCTGCACGTCGGTAACCCCTGTCTGCATCTGATGCTCCAGTAGCTTCCCTAGCTCCGGTAAGCTTTCCAAGCTCCGGTAAGCTTCCCAAGCTCCGGTAAGACTGGTCATACTCCCGTAAGGTTTTCTATGTATTGGCAACTGGTACAGTTGGTATCGCGACTCCCATGAATCATCAGTGCACGCGTACGTACCTAATCTCCTATTGTCACAATCTGATGGTTTTGTTTTCCAGACGCATACATTCACAAATTCACAATGTTTGAATTATTTTTTCTCCCGTCATTTCATCGCCTATGGTCAAGCTTGAAACTCACGAAATGAAGGGTACTGGTCCTCTTTACTGAATTGCCAAAGATATTAAAAAAAATTATTCAATATTTGTATTACTCGTATGCTAATTGGTTCATCAACTCCTCCATTCAGTACCCTCCCAGCGCTTCGAATACTTTTGTAAATGGTCACGGCAATCACACACACCGCGTAGATTATGCGCCCATTGACTGAGGTGTCTCACAGATGAGCTCACGGCGACTCATGCCATTAGATCGCGCCTTCAGGATTGCCGCAGTCGGGGGAGTCTGTTGAAATAACCAGGCTGCGTTGCAATTGCCAGCAGTGCAACCAACTCAGAGAGTCGTCCTCCCAGCTCCTCGAGCGTATTCGTAAATCCTCTCCACTGTCCTGGAGAGGCACGTTCTTGATCTGTGTCCGCGAACCTCTAATGATCCTTCGCCACTAGTTCGCACCTTCGGAATTGCAGCCGTCGGGGGTGTTTGTTGAAATGACTCGGTTTACAGTGTTGCCTTTGCCAGCTGAGCCGCCAACTCAGAGAGTCATCCTCCCAGCTCCTCGAGTGCATTCGCAAATCCTCACCACTGTCACGGTGACACACATTCTTGATCCGTCTCCGCCAATCTCTAATCATCCTTCGCCACTAGAGCACACCTTTGGGATTGCCCGCCGTCGGGGGTGTTTGTTGAAATGACCAGGTGGCGTTGCCTTTGCCAGCTGAGGCGCCAACTCCGAGAGTCAACCTCAGAGCTCTTCGAACGCATTCGCAAATCCTCACCGCTGTCCCGGAGCGGCACGTTCTTGATCCATGTCTGCAAACCTCTAATCATCCTTCGCCACTAGATTGCGCCTTTGGAATTGCCGCTGTCGGGGGTGTTTGTTGAAATGACTCGGTTTACAGCGTTACCTTTGCCAGCTGAGCCGCCAACTCAGACAGTCGTCCTCCCAGCTCCTGGAACACATTCACAAATCCTCACCGCTGTCCCGGAGAGGCACGTTCTTGATCCGTGTCCGCGAACCTCTAATCATCCTTCGCCACTAGATCGTGTCTTCGGAATTGCCGCCGTCGGGGGTGTTTGTTGAAATGACTCGGTTTACAGCATTACCTTTACCAGCTGAGCTGCCAACTCAGAGAGTCGTCCTCACAGCTCTTCGAATGCATTCACAAATCCTCACTGCTGTCCTGGAGAGGCACGTTCTTGATCCGTGTCTGCGAACCTCTAATCATCCTTCGCCACTAGATCACGCCTTTAGAATTGCCGCCGTCAGGGGTGTTTGTTGAAATTACTCGGTTTACAGCGTTGCGTCTGCCAGCTGAGCTGCCAACTCCGAGAGTCGTCCTCCCAGCTCCTTGAGCATATTCGCAAATCCTCACTGCTGTCAAGCGCTCCCACCTCCAGCTCCAAATCTCACTCGTAGACTATCCATCTGTTGACTGAGTTAAACCTCGGAGTAGCTGATCTGTATCCCTGAACCTATCTCCCCCTTTGCCTCTAGATCGGCCCTTCCAGATTGCCATTGTCGGGAGCCTGTGTTTTGCTGGTCTGGCTGTGGTGCCCTTGCTACTGCTGTACTCCCCACTTTGGAGGTTGCACTTCCTTGGAGACTGTGTGACAAACTGAAAGTATGGTTGCTGTGAAGATGTGCATAGTACCTGGAGGATTGGGTGAGTAACCATAGAAGTGGAGAAACTCACTGCTGTAGGAATAATTCAAATATCAACAGGATTATACTGGTAAGGAAGTCGTCAGTCGTCGTGCTAAACAGCCATGGTGAGATCGTAATGCTTGATTTGCCAATTGAGTCTCACCACTGCGATATTTCGCTGCTGTCAGACTCGGAGTCCGAATCCTCCATAACCGACTGACCAGCAGTTTCTTCAAGTGCTTCATCTTCATCCATCGAATCCTCATCCATTTGATCTTCATCCATTGTAACCTCATTCCACGTTTCAATATCGATGTGTGAATTGACAAGCCATGCGCAGTTAGTCGTACTGTCAGGGTCAAATGGTATAAGATGCGCCACTCCATCAATCTCAGAAGCATGGACGAGTCGGTATTCAGTCCCTGGTGTTGCTTGCACAACCTTCACCATCCCAGAAGCCCTTTCGATGGCACCCCCTGCACCTATGGTTGTAGTCTGAACAAATGCCAACTGAAGGTCCGGCATTGCCTTGCCGTCCTTGATTATTGAAAACTTCAATAGCGTGATTAGTCGGACTGGCAGGCAGCCTTTCAGAACTTTCCACGGAAGTGGTGGTACTGGCGACTCTGAGGGTTGCTGGCTCATCACCCTGGACTGTCTGCAAGCTCGCCACCAAACCCAGTCATGGCGCGGCTGACCCCCATGCCCGTGAGTCTCCAATGTGCATCGGAGTATTTGCTTCTCCCAGATAGCCATTCCATACTTTAGGACGTGAACCCCAATGGATTTGTATACCACTATTGGCACCATATCGAGCTCCTCATCCTCCACGGAAATGCCCTCTCCATCGAGAAAACGATAGGTGGCAATCTCCATGTTATTCTGAAGCTCTGGATTGCAAATTGAGGCCAAGAATACACCAAAGACATATTTATGCGGCCCGGTAGGACTTTTAAGAACATGGGGAGGCCGTAGGTGAGAGATATTCGGAGAAGTCATGTCGCAACTCCCAGGGTTAACATTTAACTTACGGACATCAAAGTCCTCAATCCTAGTGTTGGACTCCAGGATCTGTGAGTAAAAGTCACCAGTTTTATTGGAACCCCAATACCCTTTCTTCACCTCACTTTTGTGTAAGAGCTCCGTGGCAGATGTGGAGTGCTGCTCGAGGCTGCCAAACATCTCGATCGACTCCCTGAAATGGCTGGTGAAGTGGATCTTTGGGAAGTTGAAATGAGTATGTTTCTGGTAAATTTGAGCCCGCTCAGTGGTGAACTCGCAGTCGTAGGAGCTCGAGATTTTTTGGCGGTCGCAGTGGCATGTCTTCTTCAACTCCAAGTCTCTTGCCTTGACGCTCTTGGCTTTAGCTGCTTAGACTAACACACGGATTTTTTTCGATGCCCGATGTTTCAGAAACCCATCCTTGTTGTCGTGAAAGCAACTCAGGGAGGCTTCCATGGAGTTGAGGGAGATGGCATCATGCGTTGGGTATTGGCAGTACATGTAGAACTCACAAAGTCCGCGGACGCACAAAATAACTTTTTCGAATGCGGAAAGCTTGGAGTTGGACGGACGACGTAGAGAGTTGGCTAGACAACCCACCAGAAAGCGGCTCATCTTTTTATACTCACCACCCGTCCATTGAACAATTTCCTCGAAAGATTTTTTGGGTTGTGTCATACTCAGGTATGGTGGAATCGCCATCCACAAAGAGTTGAACAGGGCGAGCCGATGGTGCAATTTGAGAAAACTCATGATCCAAAGTAGCAAGTGCTTAAGCATTTCTACCTGTATGGTGTGTAGCAAGTCAGGTTTCGGTAGTTCAGTGGGGTTACATCACAGTCTCCACAATACGTTATCGGTGGTCATACGTACACCCCACTCAGTGAGTTGGGCAACTCTCTGAGTTGAGTCTTCATTGTAGAATACACGCATGTATACTTGGTGATCACAGTGTGGGAATACTGAAGGATAATCTATGAATTTCGAAGCGGGAACCTCACACCAAGGACAAGAATTTGAGCGTAAGGATTGCAGAGCCATGTGTTCTGGATAGTTGGTAAGCCATGCACCAATTGGGACGAAGCACTGATACCAGTTGCCATCGCCACACAGAGCGTGGAAGTACGGGCTCGGACGCGTATCGTTGGGATTACAATTTCTGGAGTAGTCAAACAACGGTTGCAGGACAACTTTCAGTACCTCATGGACAATCTGATGATCCCAGGTAGCTTGCTTTTGCCTCGAGATATCACTCTGTGCAGAATACTTGGCCTTCTCCGGCAGAACTGCAATCATGACAACTGAGTGAGTTGTTGGTTTCATCCTGACGACTGAAGATAGATTCCCAATTGTCATGTAAACAGGCCAGATCTTTTATCTCCTACATAAGCCGTAAGGTGGGTTGAGTTGGAGAGGAATATAAATGGAATGAGAGATGCGCTGGCAGCGAGCTTGTCTTGCTCATTTCACCACCAGTCCCCTGTATGCATTTCCCTGTATTGTCGAATACCGTTGGTGAAGGACCTCTCAGAGCTGAATACCAAATTCTGAGAGTTGTAGGTCTGCCGAGGTAGCCACTTTGCTGTTTCGATTGGATCACGATACCAGAACTTTATCGGGTCACAGTGGTTGGCATTCTGTGTCATGTCAATCTCGGCTTCCGTCCACGAGTTCATGCTGAGTCCATCCTCCATTTTCTTGATCAGCATTTTCAGGCAGTGGACAGACTTTATCGATTGCTGTACACGCTCCCGGAGTGGAGAATGCTGTCCTTTTAGTAGTTGATCCACTGCGGTTTGGGTGATGTTGTTCAATCGGCACCAATTGACAAATTCGAAAGACCTTTCATCCTTAAATGGGTAATATGCATATCCAGGATTGCCCCAGTTGGATATCAAGTCATTTTGTTGGCGGACATACATCATTTCTGTCGGGTCCGGAACATAGTGGATAGGTAGTCCAGCGTACGGGTAGGTGTTGGTAATTTCCGCAATGGGAACTGCATCTCCAGAAGATGCATATCGAATCACTTCGGTTGGAAAAAAACGCATATCGCCATCCCACGTTGCTATGACAGGATCTCCATCCTCGAGGAAGTTCAGCAAAACAGGATCATCCCGGTTATAAAATGGGGGCCGTTCAGCAATATGATACTCATAGGGTTTGGGGGACGCATTGCCATCACGATTGTCGTCCATATCAAGGAACTCTGGATGCTCCTTCTGGTAATGCACCTTCAACCATCCCGACGCCTTGAAGGGCTTCCTGCAAACTTGGCAGATTGGAAGATGTGACATTCTGCACAACTGTGAGCCTGGCAGTTTGAACTGTAGGAGTTCCATTACCAACCTTAGGGATTGCCGAATGACAGGGAAGAGCATTGGATGGTGACGGCAGCGATGGACTGCGACGGCAGCAATGGAACAACAAGTGTGAGTGCTGCTACGGGAAACCTAGAGTAACTGCCATGAGCGTCTGATACAATTGTAGGAGTTCTGCTACGAACCTTAGGGATTGCCAAAAGACTGGAAAGTGTGTTGGACGGCAACTGTCACGAACCTCGCGTGACAGGCTCCTAAGCGCCGTGGCCGGGACCGCCGTCACCCTTGCCGCCCTGTGGCTTGGCCTTATCACGGCCGCCGCAGTCACGATCATCCTCCACACTTAGGTGCCTCACCAGATCACATCGCTCTGGCAGCGATACTCCCCGACCGCTGGCCGGTCCAGATCTCTCTCCTTTGTTTCTTCTATGTTGCCTACGCGTCATTCTCGTCTTTGCCGTTTCCGATTGATATTGCTTGCGCGT
>Ga0307508_10005307_pt1 | contig 12290 bp, 10 predicted proteins | sample 9_EM_MG_FD_203089 | JGI IMG/M metagenome (GOLD analysis project Ga0307508, IMG submission 203089) | Populus trichocarpa ectomycorrhiza microbial communities from riparian zone in the Pacific Northwest, United States - 9_EM | ecosystem: Host-associated > Plants > Roots > Unclassified | place... | reverse complement strand
TCGAAGCCGGAACCGTTCCAGTTATCACTCCTGCTTCAGGGTTAGAGGGTGCCTCTATGTCCGGCAACATCGATAACGCTAACGGCACGGGTCCCTCCAATATTAACTTTCCCGCGCAAACACTCGTTCTCCAGAACCTGCTGTCTGGCTATCGCAAGCCCTGCGTCCTGGATGTCAAACTCGGCACGGTACTCTACGACGAAAATGCTTCACAAGAGAAAAGGGCGCGAATGATCCAAAAAGCTGCAGAATCAACTACTCTTCAAACTGGTATGAGGTTGACCGGCTTTCAGGTGGGCACTTCCTTTGGAGATGGCACAGAGATGTCATGCATCCGTTCCAATAGGTGTATTCAGACCACGCTCCTGAACCAATCGTATATGGGAAGGGATACGGGTATAGCCTGAAGCCGGAACAGCTCCAGGAAGGGATTGAAAACTTCTTTCCTTGCCATCTTGGGACGTCGTTCCCAACAAATCCAAACACAGGCCTCCCTGCAGACACCATTCTTACCCTCCTTACATCCCTTTATGACTCACTCGCCGATCTCCGTAAAGCACTCGCAGGCACCCATATGAGGATGGTCGGTGGTAGCGTGCTGATCATCTACGAAGGAGACCGGGAAAGAGCTGCTGCTGCATCCGGCCGTGGCGGCGGACCTGGCAGTCTCGAAGACGTGGAGGACGAAGTGGATGACGAAGCCGAAAGTGATCAAATCGAGGTGGAAATCGATGAACAAGGGGAAATCGTCATGGAGTCCACTCCAGGCGATACCTCCGAGGCGTCCTCGTCCTCTTGTACGGATCCGCAGCCCCGCTTGTACACAATCTCCCTCATCGATTTCGCCCACACACGGGTCGTGCCTGGGGAAGGACCTGATCAGGGCGTTTTAATGGGAATGGACACTTTGATAGGATTGGTGGCCCGTAGGAAGCAGGACGTAGCAGCATTCGTAGAGGTAGAAAGGTCCGGTGACTGAACGAGTTGGTCGACGAACAGGCATGACTCACATCGATGCGCTCGAAACATGTTGTTAGATGCAACACTCCGTTACTTTTGTGAACAAATGACCAGGCTGACACCAGCACTCGACAAAACGAAAAAATGGTCCCAAAAAAGTCCAATAAAGAAAGGTATGCCATCTGTCCGTCCGAGCCATGCCGCCATTCATGATTTTATCTCGCCATGTTCCCGTACTACACTTCTGATTCCTTCCCGAGCCTTGCTACCAGCATCCGTGATGGCATCTTGCCACGCTTTCGCTTCTCGGATGTTAGACGCACGCAATAAGATGGTATCTCCTCCACGTGGATATGCTAAATGCAGCCGAATAAGCGGATCCTCTCGGCCACTTCTCGACATCTTGATCTGAATCTCATTCACTGGAATCGGCTGAGATGAACACATGTTTCGATCAGTCCCCCCAACATCGATCGAGCATGTGGGATACGCTCACCACGCGATACAACCCTTTTTCGGCCTCGTCCAGGAGTACCAGAATATCGTTACACAACATCACCCGCAACTTGCGTCCACTTTTTGCCTTGCTCAACACGCCCTCTTTGACAAGCCTGCGTGGACCGAGGTGCCGAGTCGGTGCAGTCAGATCCAGCCTACCTTGTCCGATCCACAATGCGCGACTGATCTCTCCCAACCGTTCTCTCCCTTCTCGATCTCGGATCGTCTCGTTCACGTCTTCGAGGGTCTTTTCAGCCGTTTGTAGCGCGGCGGATATGGACTCTCTTTCGCCTGCATCACTCCAAGACGTGGATGACGACGATACCGGAGGGTCGAGCTCTCTGGATGGTAACGGGCAAGGATCCGTGTAGCGCATGATCTGACGAATGAGTAAAGGGTATCGGGTAAGACGCTGCACTGTGAATATGCATCGCGAGAACGGATGAGCAGTAGCACGTCAGCCAACAGTGTTATGAGCATCCTCTTGGGAGCACATACTAGGCACAAGCAAGTAGCTCGATAAGTCCAGATTCCGTGCTGATGGGTCTTCCCGAAGGTTCTGCAGCGGAAAGGTTGCAGTTCCACACAGGCGTCACGAGCCAAAAAAAAAAACCAAAAACACACCTGCAACTGCATAGCCAATGCAGGATTGCTCTCCCGCATTTTCTGGAGGACCTTTCCAGCGTTCGCTTGATTGACACAGTAGTTCTACCATGGGTGACAGCATTGAGTAAGAGAGGGTGCAGCAACAAAACAGAATGGGCGGTTGCGTACGAGGTATACGCTCATGTTTGGCATATGTTTTTCCAACAAGTCACCAATACGGTCGATATAGAGGCGGCAGTCCCGCTGGCGCTCTTCGAGGGTCGAAAGGAACGTCTTCAAAGCGATTCATGTCACAGATAAAATACCACCATCGACCCAAGAAGCAATCAATCACTCACCGTATTCGTGAGTAATATATCTTCGATGTTCGAAAAGATCATAGCAGTAGTTTTTTCGTCCAACATCTCTATCAAACGGGAATTGAACAGCTGCGGGGGTAAAATCGTCCATGTTAGTCCCACAATACCTCTCACACAAACACCGTCCCCTCAACGTGGCCAAAAATGACGTACCTCGACGATTAGTTGAACATCACGCACATAATCCGCCTCGGTGGAGATTAACTCAAAAATCGCCTCTTGGCGTTTTCGCTCCAGCGTTGGAATCTCTTCGAGTGCAGACCGATCTACCAGACTCGCCCAAGACGATCCAAACACTGGACTGTCCGCTCTCGTTAGACCACATTCCCCGCCAGTCAATGGCGCCGTCACTGGCGACGGCGACGGCGCATGTATGATCGGTCCAGAGATGACGAGCTTGCGATCGCGCTCAGAGTTATCTGGCGTACCAGCGCGCGTGTGGCGTCCAAGAAAACTAAAAAACTGCGACGTTCGACTCTCTCCACCCCCTCCGCCTTCCCGTTCCCGTTCCCGTTCCCGAAGCGACGGCGTCACCGGTGATGCAACGGGTGACCTCGGAGGTGACGTGGGTGCCCACGACCCGGTATCGAAGGACGACATCGACATCCTACTCGCCGGTGTCAACGTTGCGTGTGCATGCGGAAACAGAGGCGAATGGCCACGCCCATGTCCATGCGACGCTTGCATCATCTTGAACGTCTCGTACCGTTGGAACGCGTCGTCCGGATGAATAATACTTCCACCTGACATCCTCTTCGAGTGGCCCTCCCCCTCCCCCGCGGCGTCATCGTCCTTGTCAGCAGCGGCGGCGGTATCAAAAGATCCAAAGAGCACGTTCGGGGACAGACAGATATCCGGCAGATCGAGCGTTGGAATTGGCGGAAGGTTCTTTGTCGAGAGTTGCGTTAACCCGCGTGAAGGGGCTAAAGGCGCCGGTCGTCGCGTTCGTCCCGGAGACTCCAAAAGAGCCCGCCTCGTGCCCGATTGCGAGTGCGTGACCACGCTCGGCGCAGGCGCGGATGAGACGTGACGACCGTCGTCATGATCGTGCTTCTCGACGACGGTGCTGGATGGGACATGTGAAAGTGCACGCAGCTCTTCGTCCTCCCCGTCCGCGAGTGAACTGACGACCAACCCAGCCGCTTCGAGCACGCGTTGTCGCTCAATCTCGCGTGCCGCCCGCTCTCTCTCACCTTCAGGATCATCCTCCAGCCCAAACTCGGACGTACTATCCCCCTCCTCGTCCAGCGAATAGTACGCATCTTCGTCCTCGTCTCCATTCATGGGTAACGTCCCGTGCAACTCGGACGTTCTCGGTTGACGCGTGGCTTGGGGGGAAGTATAAGGTGTGCTGTAAACATCAGTCGCCCTTTCATGATGGCCACCGTCACCGTCGGCATCGGCATCAGCCCGGACCCTTTGCCCTTCATCCCGTTCCAGACCCAGCCGAGCTTGCCTTGATACGCCCAGATCACCGTCTACGCCAAGGTCGCAACCAAAATCGTGTCGCAACAACGGATAAAAGCATAGGATTTTGAATTCGTATTGGTATTTGAGAGAAGTGTTTCAACGCGGGACACCAGTTTTTGTGATTGGGATCACGTTTAGAAAAAAAGAAGAAAGAAAGAAAAGGAACGCAAGGGTGGAATGGCATCCATAACATGCAACCAGCGCCGATGACGAGGGGATGATAGCAACAAAAAGAAGAAAAGAAATATATTTCAGTCTATATCCATCCCAGCGCGTGAAAAGGGTAAGAAGAACTCAATTTTGTGGCTAAGGAAATCCACTAACCCCCAGTCGCATCTAGGTATGCGGCAGGCACGATGAATACGAGACCGTCATGTTCAGCTTTCCACCAATCCGTTTCAAACCGATCGACGATGATAAGCGCGTCGCCTTCGTTAAACCCAAGTTCGTCCGCGTTCGCACTCTCATAGGTGTACAGTGCCGTCGCGTGAACTGTATTTGGTTCAGCAAGGACCTGTTAAAAAGATACAAACGACAGGGGCGCACCTTGCTCCACTCTCTGAACATAGGTCTGAGGGAAGAAGCCAGCTTTGCCATACTTAACTGTGGTACCGTACCACCAATCGCCCCCAGACTTGGATGGATGAGCAACGATGACTGTATTTGCATCGAAGTCTACAAGTTGGTACTCGAATGTTCAGTGACAGAACCACACATGACATCGAAAACACACGCACCAAGATCCTCGGCTCGCTGTCCTGCATAGGGGTACAAGGATCTGACGCGGAACGCTAAAGAAAGAGACCCAACGTAAGCGGGTTGATTACCGCACACAGATGACACGGGTACGCACTTGTGGAGAGATCGACATCGGCCATGAGCTCAGACGCATCATCTGGAACATGCTCTGAGACCTCGATAGAAGGGACCCCATCAACTGGCTCTTCCTCGTCTTCCTCCGCAGTTACAGGAAGATGGTCCACCCCCCGCTTGTCCACGTCCGCAGCCAGTGCATTGTACCAGTCCACGGATTCCTTCTTTCCATGACCAGAGGAGACGCTCTGTCCCATTGAAGGTGTCCCCGAGGGCTCGGCAGGCGGAGACGCCGTAAAGCTCGCCGGAGCAGGAGCAGTAGGTGGCGAGGGCGGACGAACGGTAGCATTTATATGCGCTGGTGGAGCAGTGTCACCGACGACCCTTCCCGATGTGGCAGCGCCGCTTCGGTCATTTGTAACAGCCTTTCTCAGACGAGCGCCACCCTGGATAGCACCCAGCAACGCACCCCGATCGCCTGTTGATGCTGGAGCAGCGATCGGTGCAGACGGGGCTACTGGTGCACGCGGTGCCGAAGGTGGGGGGGGAGGTGGCGTAGGAACAGTAGGGGAGGTGGGGCTCCCTGAAGATGCGGCCGGTCCGGCCGACTGGGGACGTGAGGGTAACAAACCACCAAACAGCTGCTGCGCGAGACCCATCCGTGTATCCCTCGTTCCAAGCTCTTCGTCGCTACTATCGTCCTCATCCTTCTCCATGACATCGTCCCACTCGTCGTCGCTATCCTTCGGAGCAGTGTGATACGTTGTTTTAACTGGTGGCGGAATACCTGGGCTCTTGGGTGGTGGCGACGCTGCAGGTGCAGTCTGAGCACGGAAGAACGGATTACTACTTCCGTTGGCTGCGGCTACTGAAGGGGTAGCGGGAGTAGAGCCTCCACCTTCTTTCATTAAACGACTGAAGGGATTGTTACTAGATTTGTCGCCACCAGGAGCCAACGCAGGTGGGGCTGGTGGTGGGGGTGGCGGCGGTGGGGAGGGAGCCGCTTCCTCAGCGGGCTCCTCTCGTTGTATGGGTGAATGCGTTGGTAGTGCAGGAGCGGGAGGAGCAGGAGGAGCAGGAGGAGCAGGAGGAGCAGGAGGAGCAGGAGCAGGCGAACCCGATATAGTCGGCGTTGTACTGACCGCCGGCGCTGGAGGAGACTTGGCAGCCAAAAATTGGTTCCTACGTTCCTGGTACGCTGCCTCGGCTTTCCGCGCTTCCTCCTCCTCCTCCTCAAGCCTGCGAAGGAGAGCCGCTCGCTCTTCACGCTTCTTGCGTAGGGCCGCTTCCCTTGCTCTGAGAGCAGCGTCTTCGGGGTCTTCCTCGGGTACAGTGGGTGCGGGTGGGGCCGGTGCGGGTGCAGGAGGTACTGGTGCACGAATGACAGGAGTGCGCACCGGAGGAGCACGCGGAACAGGGGGGCTTGGTGCCTGTGCCGGGGTAGGAGCAGCGGGGGTACGGACAGCAGTTCCCTTCCGCGGTGGGGGTGGGGCAGGCGCGCGAGGCTTAGGTGGAGGGGGGGCGGACTTGACGGTTGGCGTCGGCACTGGCGCAGGTGCTGGGGCTGGTGGAGGAGCCGTCATTGTAGGCGTCGGCGAAGAGATCTTCCCTCCCTTCAACGCCTTCTCAGCCTCAAGTTTCACCCTCCTTTGCTTTTCGCGCTCTTCAGCCCGCTTCTCGGCTTCACGAACTTTCTCCTCCGCCTCCTTCTTTTCTTGGGCAAGGCGATCCTCTATAGTGGTGTCAAGTGTAGGAGAAGGAACAGAAGTAGACGAAGGAGCGACGACACCGAGGGCTTGCTTGCGAGCTTCCAAGCGACGTTGAGCTTCGGAGCGAATATACGCCTGTCGTTCTTCGGGAGTCATATTCTTCATCGCAGGTGCAGGAGAACGGGCAGGAGCGGGCGGTGGTGGCGGTGGTTGACTGGTAGTGCTGCTAGCAGGGGGTGGCGGGGGTGGCGGAGTGCGTGCTTCAACGGACAGTCCACGATCACGGTCACTGTCGCGGATGCGATCTCTATCCCCATCTCTGTACGGCCTATCACGGTCGTAGTCCCTATCGTCTCGATCGTTTCTTGACGTGCCGCCAGAGTATGGTCGTTCCTCTTCCTCTCTGTATCGTGATGCCGGCGAATACCTTTCGCTATCGTCATCACCAAACCGTCCAAATCGCTCATTTCTTCGATCCCGATCACGCGCCCATTCCCGCTTCTCCCTCCCTTTCCTTCCTTCTCTCTCTTCCACCTTCTTCTCGAGCTCCGGCACTTCCTCATGCATCAACCTCACAAGCTCTCTTTCAAGACGCCTCCTCTCCTCATCCTTGGCTGTCGTCCTCGGACCCTTTGAAACGTACTCGAGATCTTCTTGTAATCGAGTAATCCTATAGCGCAAGTCCTGGAGTTCCCTATCTAGTGCATCGGATGACCGCTCGCTCGCCAACGTATCGTCTAGCATTTTCTGCGTGTTCAACAACTGCCTCTTGATGGAGGACAGGTCTGACGTCGCAGGGCTCGCGTCGTCTGCACGCGATCGAACGGTACTCCGGTCCACGTGGCGATTGCGAGGTTGGTAAAATCCACCGGGGGGTTCGACATCCTCGTGCTTGTAAACGGTCGCATCTTGCCGCCCGCCCTGCTGCGTAAAGGAAGATGAAGAAGTGAAAGAGCGTTCTTTAAGACGAGAGACCGGAGTATCGAGTGCTGATGGAGAACGTGCGCGAGTATCATTCTTAAGGATGTCCTTGAGGAAATTGACAGAAGTATCGAGATCTCGAGACGAAGGAGGAATAAGCTCAGCAGGAAGTTCATCTGGGATATCGTTTCCATTGAGGCCTGATAGTGATCAAGTATTAATTAGCACCTGGATCACGCTGAATGGTGGATTTATGAAATGAAATGCGCACGTCGGTAAATTAAACCCATGGCAACATGAAACTCTGCCAAGTTTAGTTTGCCACGATTATCAGCATCGGCCAGCGTCCTGCGGCACGTTAATAAAGTCCAACGGAACTCTGCAGTAAGAGTCAAGACTGACCAAATCCTCGCGAGGTCATTCTTATCCAGGCCGCTCTGACCAAATACCTCTAACGCTGTTTGACCGCTAATGAAACCTGTTCCTTGCGCATCCCAAGCCCTGAATATCTGATCGAATGCTTTCTTCTCCATCTTGCTCAACGCCCATGGGATTTTTGGTGCCGTGCCCCTTCCGTGTGCTTGATTGTGCTGCTGGAAGCTCTGCTGCAATGAGAGACCACCATGTTGCTGTTGCGGGAGCGGTGCAAGTTGCGGCGCCCCTCCAGATGTATACGGAGCAGAAACATTGGTAGGCATGAATGAGCTGGACATCATTTGAAGACGAGGATCCACGAAACCTGTGACCTGAGGCACCAATGGAGCACGTCCTGCAAAACCAGTAGGTTGTGACAGAAGCCCAACACCCGTTGGCTGTGCGACCAAGCTAGGCGCCCCGAAGGAAGGCCCACCTAAGCGACTCTGGTTTGCATTCAGAAAACTCGGTTGTTGGTGAGGTACAGGAGGCGGTGGAGGTGGTGGTGCGTTCTGCTGATAGGAAGTGGGAAGAGGCGGAATCGGGGGTGGTGGATGGCGTTGCTGAAAGCTAGACTGTGCACCCGGAAAACCTGTAGGTTGTGCTTGCAATACACCCGTGCCAAATCCTGGCGCGCCTGGGAATCCAGTTTGCTGAGGTTGCTGAAGCCCTTGTGGGCGTGCACCAGGAAATCCTGTTGGCTGCGGAGCAAGACCACCGAACCCTGCGCCCAATCCTGGAGCACCTAGATTGGCACCGAAGCTACCTTGATGTTGCTGGAAATGAGCAGCGGGGTTCAATGGCTGGCCGGACTGAAAGTGTTGTGGTTGTGCGCCAGGAAACCCAGTTTGCATGGGTTGCTGAAACCCCCACTGGGACATGGTAAAGGGTGGATACTAATAAGAGTAAGTGAGTAGTAGAAAAGGTTAATAGTGTGCCCGACGTACGTTGGCGTATGACAAACTCTCTCTGGTCGCCGCTGTGTACAGCGCTGATAGCACTTGGACAAGTTGCGCTGCGATATCGTGAGGCTTTGAAGCGCCGACGTCGCGGGATATCTCCAGATTTAGACTTGTCCCCAAAAATAAATACCCATTTTCGTCTTTACTGTTCTCAATGTGCATACAACTGCCGGTGCAGGCTATTACTGTAACTTTGCATCTAGAAGTAGCATTTATTATCCGTCAATCAAGAACAGGTATGGCTCGCGACCATTGAATTTGATAAAATAAACCTCCGCCCACAGGAACCTTGAATTTGTAGTATGACATGCTCTTCATGCTCACGCAAGAGGCTGTCATATATCGCATCCTCCGAGCGACGGGCGCACCGTCTTTGCATCACGTAGTTAACAGTACAGCTTAAGTGGTCAATTAAAAGACTGTCCCCTTTGGATTGACCCGCGCCACCTACATTTCAAGCAATGAACGACCCCGCCGCGTTACTCGGGCCCGGATGCAAGGGACGGAACAACGGGCGTCATGCATGCAGTAGGAACAATGCCCGGCGAACCTGTTCAGGATACAACACATAGCAGCGTAGCAGCCCCTCATGGTCCCATCGTCTCGAGGAACATTGGCAGTTTATGCAACAGTAATCATGTACTTTCAAAATTCACCGTGTCCGAAATTTACCAAAGTGCGGATACCAAAGATCTCACTGTCACAAAGCTGGCATAACCCATCCCATTGGCATATCCTTCACATCATGGTCATATGTTGTTGTTACTTCCTCCGGGCCTCTCGCTCCCGCCGCAACGACTCGACATAGACAAACGTGAGGATGACATGATCCACCATCAGAGCTACCTTGGGAGAGACATTGAGGTAGGCTGGATGGGACTCTTTCAAAATCCCAAGATTCTTCTTATGGAAGCGGACGAGCTCGACATCCGACTCGGCAGGCTTCAACTATTTCGTGCGTTCAATCGTCACCGCACTCTCCACCAAATCGGAACGAACATACCCAGCAATGCGTCGATTCGAGCTTCCACTTATATGTATGCCGGTCAGGACCTACAAAATACCGGCCACTGCCAGCATCAAGTCCAACACACCCGTCAACATCGCATCATGTCATTAAAACCCTCGAAAATCAACGTACGTGCTCCAAGTGCGCTTTTCAAGCATCACGTCTGCGGGTATCACATTCCCATCGAATCGGAATACCGTCTCTTTCAACCGATGCCACTCGATGACGCCCATCGTCTCTGGGACACCACTGGGACCGCTCCAGCGGTACTTGGTGATCGTAGTCACTTTCTTCAACGCGAAGGGGGTGGATATGGTGTAGTGAATGTTCCCTCGCTCGTCGAAGATATCCGTGTTCATGTAGTTGGTGCTGCTGAATATGAGGCGCATGTCGGCGATCGAGAAAGTGAGACTAAGAGGAGAGGATAGCAAGACGTCGTTCGACTCTGTTGGTGTCGTGTATAGCGATCGTCATAACCCCGTCACGATTCGGACTGCCCGTGCACGGAGCAGAACGGGTAGTTTGCGGTTCGGTTCCAGAAAGAGCCAGAAGATAACACAAAGGAAGAGTCTCTTTCTGGAGTTGACTGGGGTAAATCTTAGTCGTTCGCGAAAAAAAGAACTGAAAGTACATGAGCGAGTAGACAGCGGATGGCGTCAAGTGCTTATCAGTTCCAACAGTCGTCGAAGAGCTGCTCACCGTGTGAGCCTGTCTTGCTTGCTACATACCATTACCCTACGGGCACCCCTAGCCCCGAGGTTGGTGTGCACGACGTGTTGAAGATTTAAATTCACAAGTATGACTCGGAGCTGGACCCTACCCTCTGGTTAGGGTTAGGTTCCTCGTAAGTCAAGCTAAGGCTACCCCCGTGAACTCTGTTCAACTTGAATATCAGTGGCAGCCACCGACAGGTGCGAGGTGGACAATTATGGACTACCCTTTCGTGAAAAGGATTCCTGTCAGACATGCAGTCAAACAGACCAGGTAGCCATGGTATTCCACTTCTATCCGGTAGTGCAATATCGTAATGGCGGAACCGGTCATAATGATCAATGTTAGGTCCCGCAGATCCACCCGGTCGCGCTAGATGACAGCCTAGACACCTTTGACGGGATGGCCGTATTGAACCAGGTAAACTCCTCTCCAAAGCCCAACTGACCGGCCTGAAGCACTGAAGCGCAACTTGAGGATGAGGAAACAGCAGATTGCGAGTTACAGGTCCGTTCATGTTGAACGTGACCTTGTGTACGACTTGCTAAGTAACAGGAAACGTCGCAGCGTCACATCAGGTGCAAAATTGCTCAATGGCTAAGAAATTCTACAATACAACACAAGCGTGAAAAGTCTAGATGATCGTCTCCGGCCGCGAACAATACTACGACATTCAAGGTTCCGCAGAACAGGTGACGTCAAAATGTCACGATTCAAATCGCACAGAAATATTCGTGTGTTGTCGCAAGGCTATGACCAATCTCTCCACACCGTCATCGCCGAGCTACGATGTAATCATCTGACTCGCTGACTCGACAATATTTCACGTGCCCGTTGTGCCCGACATATGTCCGAGCCGCTCTCGGCGCAACGACTCGACATATACATAGGTCAATATGACATGATCTAGCATGTGCCTCATCGTTGGAGAGACTTCAAGATACGGCGGATGTGATTGCTTTCTTAGCCCGAAGTTCTTCTTATGGAACCGGGCCAGCGCGACGTTCGATTCCGCCAGTTTCATCTGCAAAGAAGGTTTAGATTAAAATGACGTCTACAGTCAAACCTCGTGGTATGCCAGCAAGGCCCGCGAGAGGAAAGAACATATAACATACCCAACAATGCGTCGATTCCAGTTTCCACTTGTAATTGCGTTTATCAGGTCCCACGAAATAGCGCCCACTTGTTGGTTGTTAATGATATACGACGCAGGATCCCTATGGGGCAGACGTACGTGTTCCACCGACGTTTCCCAAGCATGGCGTCCGCTTTAATCTCGTTCCCATTGAATCGAATGAGCGTGCCCTTCAACGCATGCCACTCGATCGTCGCCATGGTCTCGGAAACATTATTCGGACCACTCCAGCGATACTTGGTAACGGTGGTTATCCGTTTAGAAGCCCGAGGTGTTGACACGGAGTAAAGGATGTGACCTTGCTCGTCAGAGATTTCTGAATTCACGTAATCGGAGGTGCTGAATACGAGGTGCATTTTCCAGAGAAAGACAGTAGTGAGACGGATGCGATCAATGAGTGATAGAGCCGATGAACGGCCGCAGGCTTACTCATAGGAAGTTACCAGTGCGCTGCGCTCAAACGCGCACGTGAGAAGACTCGTCGTGTATCATGTGGTGAGCCCAAATGTCAGTTGCTAATTCAAACCCCCCCAGGTTCGCTTGGATCGGTTCGTCTGCTGTGTGGCGACTCGGGGCCTATGGGGTGAAGCCTAGATATCACAGCTGACGCAAAAAGATGGTTAGAATCTTTGGGTCAAACATGCAGGAGAGTACATAAAAATGGCGCGCAGTTGATCCTGGCTGCCAGTGATCGCACTGTGAAATCGAAATCTGTTGGAAACG
>Ga0307508_10005306_pt1 | contig 12292 bp, 17 predicted proteins | sample 9_EM_MG_FD_203089 | JGI IMG/M metagenome (GOLD analysis project Ga0307508, IMG submission 203089) | Populus trichocarpa ectomycorrhiza microbial communities from riparian zone in the Pacific Northwest, United States - 9_EM | ecosystem: Host-associated > Plants > Roots > Unclassified | place... | reverse complement strand
CTTGTGTCGAACGAAAACATAGCCACTAGGCCGTATATAATGACGCGTATCATCCTATTTTGGTAAGCCGCCGGTAACGCACCGTGTTTGAGCATGTTATGTTTCTGCAATTTTTGTGATGTACCTTCGGAGGCGAACATGAGGATGAGAAGACTGCCGTGTTTTCGAACGTGGAAGTAGACAGTGCCAGGGACGGAAGAAAGAGGTAAGGGTTTAGGAGGGACACTGCGGCAACCAAGCCATCACGACCACTTGAACCTTTGCCAACACGCTCCCGGGCGCGCCATATGCGGAGTAGTACCCAAGTACCCACTATATCGCCCAATGCCCATATGATAGGTAGTGGTGGCAATACAGTAGAAAAGATCGAAAGAAACAACGGGGACTGAACCGATAGAATTCCCGTATCGATTGTTTGCCAGAGACCCTCTTTCACTGGACACCTTTGTCAATTTCGCGTTATATGAGACCTAAAAGAGTACTGACAGCGAGAATATGAGGTCAGCGGAGAGGACAATTGATGATCATACTGAAGTCCACTTATTGAAGGTAATGGAATAAATGCCAGAAACAATCTAAACGACACAACCACTGGGAAGAGTAAGGAGGAACCCATCCCCGGCTTGGGAACTTAGAACGAAATCCCGTGGGAACATCATATGATATAGTCCATTTGAGACCTACTTAAATTACACTTCAGACCGAAGATAATAAACAATTAGAGATACACAAAGTTATGCAGCGAGACCATTCTAGTGCTGCAACGAAAACTAGTAAGCTACATAGTCCTTTGTGCGTGAAGAATCAATGGTTCGAAGAGTTCAGTACAAAACGTCTACTCGATGGCAATGCGCTTAGCCTGCTGTTCTGGAGATATCTTTGGGAACGCGATCTTCAAGATGCCGTTCTCCATCTTGGCCTTGACATCTTCGGGCTAACACTCTGCGTTAGCACCCACGGTCGAGAGAAAACTAGACGGCGATGCTGACCTTGGTCCCAAAGGGAAGCTGCAACGTCCGGGAGAATTTCCCGGGGCGACGCTCACGAACGATGTAGTTGCTCTCTTCCCCTGACTCTGAAGCGGCTGACTCGCCAGAGACCGTCAGACGGTTCTGGTGGACATCGATGGCAACACCATCCGATGTCAAACCGGGGAGTTCAAACGTGGCCGTCACGGTATTGGTATCCTCGGATTCGTAAAGGTCCAATCTAGAGAAAAGAATCAGTACAGGGGAGAGGATATGCCAGAAAGGATGGTTACCTCGGACGGTAGACATCGCGGTGTCGAGACTTCGGGTGCCTGGCCTCTGTCGAGGGAGCACAAGCACGAGGACGAGCTGCGAGAGCGTCCTCGAAGAGACGGTCGAGCTCAGTGGTGGGGTCGTAGTAGAAAAGCATTTACAAAAGTCTGAAAACTAGGATGATCGGAGCTGATGTTTGAAGTAGGGGACGTCGATGAACGAGCTGTGAAGATATTGTGATAAGATGGCCACGGACGCCCCCTTTTTATATGACTTGACGGTTCATCTGTAATGTTCTAGATCAAAAGAGAATATACCATATCTTTGGGTGACGGGGAGTCTATCATGTTCAAGCATACCCTTGACTGTTCGGCAACTTTCCGGATCGTTCGAAACCCGACGCATCCCGTTTTGAGACGAAGTGTTATTGACATCTATTTGGAAAATGACGATAATGGTAAAAGCCTCCTTTGACGACATTCGTCTCTGTCAAATTAGCGAGTCCGTTTCGCCATGTGTAATTGTTAAAGACTCGGTACGTACCAGGTATGCTCACTAGTCAGTTTCTGTAAACTCTAATCCATTGTCTCTGCGAATAGACTCATCTCCAGTATCTCTGCGAGTACTGGGAACGTGAACGAAGTGAAAATAAGTGAAATGCGTTACCCGCCGAGTGCTTGGGCTGAGCTTGAAGTATCCACGGAGGCTAATCCAAAACATAGAGTCAGGTCACCATGCGCTGCAAACGCGATGGTCTTTTCAGAGCTGCTCGTCCCACGTCGAGTCGGCTTACTCATGGGCGGGTGCGGCTCATATGTGTACCCCGAGGTACCTGGGTACCTTTCGTCATTGGTACCGCTCTTTGAAACGTGTGACGGGTTCGGGAATTACTTGGCCGTGCAAAACGTCTTACGTGCATTTTAGCTCCAAGCAGTGCCAGAACCAACGGTCCGGGGATGAGTCAGTCGCTGGTGCGTCACCAAGCAAGGTTCGGGTGAGTCCCACTCAACGGTTCAACCTGTCGTCTGATCGCTTGTTCGTTCATCAAAGAACCCATTTTTTTTTCTTCGAGTAGACCGACTTGAACCCGAGCGGATGGTGTGGCTTCGCGATCCAAGCAGTGGTCGCCCTACCGCAGAGCCTTGCCGATATTCATATCGTTTTTTCTTTGCGCTCTCTACCACGGCATAACCGTTATTTCATGTTCGACACTCCTAAGACGGTGATCTCCCAGGCCCATCGATAAGCAGGAAGATCCCTATCTAATGAGCGTAATACACCCCGCGTCAGCTGACACCGCTAAATTCGAATCTGTTTGCGTCCTCGTCTCCACCACCATCGCCCACCACTGCCATGCCGGCCCGTGATCCGACGTCTGTTGTCCGTTTCAGTTCATCCGTCATCACACCACATGCGGCATCGGATCAGGTTGTGCGCGCGCAGTCAAGCTCCGTCGGGATGACTTTTCTTGGTGATGGGTTGCGACGCTGTCGTTCGTGCGGATACTATGCCCATCTGACGACATGGGTACGTTGGGCCGTCTACACGCACCCCCCGACCATCACACGCAAAACGCCCCCTCCGTCTCCGAGTCCCAATTCCCCCATGGCCCACACCCACAAAAGCCCCGCGCGGGTCGATCCCAGTCGACGTGAACGCCTTGGCAGCGACACGTCCTTGCATGTGCCGTTTAACGATATATAGATACATCCCTCTTCCGATCCCATCCGCCGAGTCGGGGCTCGTATACTCCGGATGACGACCCGGGCCAACGTTACAGCGTGGTGACTGGTCGCATGATCTGCCTATCATTTGAAACCCACGTCTGGTCGTCCCCCGGGTTACCTACGTCCACGGCCCGGCCGTTGATAGCCCTTCGCCCATCTTCCACGCCCCGTCCTGACCTCGGCCTCCGAGTCCCGTGTGGCAACGTACGTGGACGGTCCCCGGTTCTCTCTGGGCGCCATCTCCAGAGGGCCCTACGACGAAAGATGAGGCCAACGACAGATCGCCCATATTGCGTTTTCTCGTCGATATTCAGTGTATACAAACAGGTGAAGGAGAACGAGAGAACGAACAAAGGAGGGATCCGGAAGAGTACATCGGAAAGTCTACGTCCGACGTTGACATCGACGTTTTTCCCCGCTTCCCCGGCCTTTTCCCCGCATGGCAGCGAACCGGCTCGGACAGGGAGAGTCACACGGACGAGACACAAGCACGACGGTGCATTGCTTATTTCCTCGTTGAAGCATATATTGTGGTTTCTTGTGTACAAAGATGATGGTATGAAATGGTACACGCCTTACGAGGCGTTGAATACAATGACGAAAAGGTGTCATTAGTGAGTAAAAGATCGAGGTCCCGACAAGCAAACGCGCACAGCGCGCTCATAAGATGATTCAGATTTGCCTAGGCCATCCACGCCCTTTCTCACAAGCGCGCCAACACCCCGATCGTCTTCTGCCCGTGTTCTGCCCACCACTTTTCAGCCTCGACGTCCGCATCGTATCCAAACTGCACCCGACTCTTTTCCTTGTCCGCCCACAGATTGGCATTGCCGCGATTGGGATCCGCGTCCGCACTCGCGCTCGCAGCCACACTCGTGCTCGTACTCGCATCCCGGACCGTCGCCGTACTCTTCACTCTCCGCCTCACATCCTCCCCCACCCCACTCAACGCCACCTCCATCGCGGCTCTCATCTGTCGATCTCTCTCCTCCTGCTTCGGTCCATCCGGGAGATGAAAGACGACTTGGTTCTGCCGGGACGAAGCCTGCGTGTCCGTGGCGCGGGCGTAGCGGATGGATTCGTAGGCGTGCAAGAGGGGGGCGATTTGGGCGCGGGAAGAGAGGCGGGAGAAGAGGTTGCCGAGGACGGCTGCGTCTTCAACCTAGCGTGTAGATGGGTTGATTGGACGAAGGGCACATGGGAGGTATGATCCACATTTCGGACATGGGATGCGATACGCGGACGGGCGAGTGATAGGTGAGCTTAGACGGTGATGAAATGGAAACGAAAAGCGGGCACTCACGGCCATGGCGGACCCTTGTGCTCGGTATGGCTGCGTAAAAGCATCAGGTGAAGATATCTCGAGGGGAAGCCGTGCGTGCGTACCAGCATCGGGTGACATGAATCACCAAGCAAGGCAAGCTTACCATCCCTATGGACCCACGTACTTATTGGGGCACGGTCCATGAGTTTCCAGTTGAGCGTCGAGGGAATGAGCGCGAGGAGTTTCTGGATCCTGTATGACAGGGCGAGGGAATGATGGGAATGCGTATGGATCGTGTGGGGAGAGGTCGCACGCACTGTGGTTCCCAACCCACAAAATCAGCTCTCATCTTGTCAGCACTACCCTCAGCCGTCCAGGACTCGACCGAACCGTCGTCGGGATGGATCAAGACAAGATTGTACTCCTTTTTAGCGCGCTAAGCGAGATGCGTTAGTCGATGGGCTGAATGTATGTTCCGGAGGGCGGGGTTGCTGAATGCGGATAGGGGGAAATAAGGAGACGCCGGAATGACGCACGATAATATAACTCATGATGTGTCCTCCTGGGCCCAACCAGCCAACCATCTCGGGAATTTCGACCAATGGACGAAGGTCAGGATCCTTGAGCAAGAGGTCCGTGGGAATGATGGCTCTGTAGGCGGCGTCTCCCGTTGGGGTTGGTTTATCGGGACCGCCAACGACGTATTCACGGGTGAGACTCTTGATACCGTCGGCACCGATGGCGAGATCTGCTGTAACGACCTCACCAGATTCGAGGGTAAGGGTGGGTATGGAGGGATCCATGGCGACGACGCGGCAGCTGGTGCGAATAGTGATGCGAGGATGGGGTTCTGCGAGCTCGTAGAGGATGCGATGAAAGTCGGCTCTCTGTGTTCATCAGAGAGACAAAAGGGGCGACGGACGGGAAACTCAACGTGAATGTGATAGTAAGGTGCGCCATACTCTTTATCCATCGACTCGCCCCACTTTGTCCAAGCGATAGTTTCTCCAGTGGACCCTACGGATATGGGGCGTTAGAGGGATGGCTGGGGAAACAGGAACAGAATGGAGAGGTACATCGTCTGAAGGCGAGCGCTACGGGTTTGACAGCAACTTGTTCCAGTTTGTCACCGAGGCCCCATCGGATCAAGAGACGGGTGAGGTTTGGGCTGACTTGGATGCCAGCGCCAATCTCACCGATGGCGGAGGCACTCTCGAGGATGGTGACGGAATGACCTGCGTTTGCGAGACAGTAGGCAGCTTAGATTGAGTTGCTTAGGGCGCAAGTCTTCCTTGTACACACACTTGAACTATGTGGTCGTGGTTCTCCCTGCGTCAACGCCTACTTCCGCGACCCTTCCGACGAGCGCTACAACGAAAACTCCTGGTCCGCGACAACGGAAACTCACTACCGACACATCCTCGGGTTCTGTGAATGGGGTCACTGACCCTGACGCCGCACGGGTCGCACTCGTCGATATGGAGAACAAGATGATCGCATACGTTGGGGTATTCGAGCGCGGTGTACGGGACGTCGTGTCCGCATGGGGGTCTGTGTACGTCTTGGGGAACGATGGAGCAGTTGGTGTCTTTCAATCGCACGTGGACTTTACCATCAATTGAACGTGACTCACACAGGTGACTCGTTTGGCTGAGAAGCCAACCGCCACGAGGCTCGCATTGTTGTACGAAAAGCACCTCTACTCTCTCGCGCTGTCGTTTGCGTACACACAGAGTCTGGACACGACGGACGTGCATCGGCATCATGGCGATCATCTATACGAGAAGGGCGATTACGAAGGTGCCATGAAAGAATATCTGCAAACGATTGGTGGAGTCCGGGGAAGCTATGTCGTACGCAAGGTACGCCACTCATGGTCATGATGTTTGCGCTTTCGCTCGCATGTTATACCAGCATATGCTAACCTACACATAGTTCCTCACAGCCAACCCGACCCCACTTTTGATGCTTTACCTACAAGAACTGCATACACACGGGCTCGCGAACGCAGAGCATACGACCCTGCTCCTCAATACCTACGCCAAGGTGGGCGATGCTGCCAAAGTGTACGCGTTCATCCGCAGTGGGGGAAAAATTGTCGGAACTGCCGCATTGTAAAGCAGTTCCCGGGGAGGGAGGGAGCCGAGAGCCTCCGTTTGATCTTGACACGGCGATTCGTGTATGTCGACAAGCGGGATTTTTTGAGCAGGCCGCATACCTTGCGAAGAGGTGGGGGAGACACGAGGACTATCTGAGGGTCATCGTGGAGGATATCGGTGCTGGAAGCGGTGATGCGAAAGCGGCCGAGAAAGCAGATAAAGGAAAGATAGAGAACGGATATAGGGTAGCAATTGGTTATTTGAGAGAAGTAGGCGGAGCCGGTGTAAGTCCTCACCCCCCATTCATTCCCCAAGTGACAGTTGATTGACGTTGGGTTCGGTCTGTTAGGCAGAATCAAACCTCGCTCGTTATTGCCGTGCTCTTCTGGACAACCTCCCTAACGAAACCACGCAATTGCTGATTGATCTTTGTACCATTTCCGGATCTCTCCCACCTTCAGAGGGTCCTCAATCTCCAGCACAAGGAACGTCGGCGCCTTCGTATCTTGCTTTGCTTGCCCTCTCCAGAGCACCTGCAGTACCTCCTACGTCGGCTGGCAGTGACGGAGCTGGGAAGAAAGTGGAGGACAAAGATGAAGGGGAGGATCTGGTGACCGCATTAGCTGGCGGACCCGGTCAATCTCGAGCACCCCAAGTACGATCCACGACCGGCCCAGGGACGCTGACGCCACCTAGACGACCCTCCCCAACGCTCTTCTTTGCCCATTTCGTAGACCACCCCGCGTGTTTCACGACGTTCCTCGAAACGATGGCACAGCGGCGGTAGGGACAGACACTGGACGGCGTGGGTGGTCCGGAATCGGGCGCTGTCGCTGTTGGTGCAGGCGAGAATGAAGAAGCAGAGAAACAGGATCAGGCTGCAGTGTGGCATACGCTGTTGGAGCTCTATCTCGACAAGGGCAGCGAAGGGGACCAACATACCCCGTGCGAGCACCATACAGCCCTTCGACTGCGCCATTCCACCCACCTTCCGTATGGACTCACCCTTGCGCTGGTCCTTTGCTTGAGCCACCAGTATACGCACGGACTGATTCTTTTATGGGAGAAGATGAGTATGTGCGGGGACGTGTTGCGATTCTGGATGGAAGAGCACAACTCGAGCAGCGCATTTGCAACGGGCTTTTCTGCACCGTCACCTTCGGCACAAGTTAGCATTCCAGCGCAACGCAAGTACGGCCCTGATAATCCACGTCTTTACCCGCTCGCCCTGCGGTTCCTCACGTCGACGCCCGTGCTGCTTTCCGCACACCAACCAGGCCTCGAGTACCTCCTGGAACATATCGAGAGCGAAAAGATAATGCCGCCTCTGTTTGTTGTTCAGGTGCTCAGCCGGAATGAGGTGGCAAGCGTCGGACTTGTTAAAGGTTGGCTGATGAGACGGATCAAGGAAGGAAGGGACGGGATCACGATAATGCGTATCGCCTTGTTCTGATCTCTTTGTTGACGAGACGACGACACGCTCTCGCAGGATCAACAGCTCATCTTTTCTTACCGCTTAGACATGACGACAATTGAAGCAAGGATCTCTAGGATATGGGGCATTCAAGGGCGTTCCACGCCACGCGGTGCTCGCAATGCAACGGTCAGCTCGACCTTCCGAGTACACATCCCATGTGCAATCATAGCTATCACCAACGGTATGCCCAGTCGGTTTTCTTTTCTCGACGATGTGCGGTTCTGATGGATCGCCGAACGTAGATGTCTCTTCGCGAATGATGCTGTTTGCCCTCTCTGTATACGTCAACATGGTGTTATTCAGCGGAATAATGAATGGCTGGCGGACCAGCACGATTTGTTCCTTGCTGAAGTCAAGGAGTCCAGTTTTCGGGCCGTTGCGGGTGGATTTGGCAGGGGATGGCTGGGTATTGGCAGGAATGCGGCGGTGCCCAGGTGAGAGAGTGCGATAACATCCTTGTCTACATCGTTATTGTGCATTCCATATCATTGACGATCAATATAATTACTGCATTATCAGGAAAACGCCCGCGGATTGCGCTCACGCCTCAGCAGTTCCAATGCACGGTCGGCCAGAGTATATGTGGGATCCAGCATACTTCGCGAGCCAGGATGTATATATCAACCGGGGTGTCTGCGTGACGATCGAGAGGGTGCTGCACTGTGCACCCTGTGCATATTCACCCATACTTGGCCGGTCGAGCGGTCATGGTCTACTAATTCAGAATAGCGGCGAGGGTTGCCATGTATTCAGCTCTATTCCTCTGGGTTATTACTAATAATTTTCTCCATTTTCTTTTGGGCTACCCGGCTCACTGCGAGGATCACTTTCTCCATCTTCATCCCCACCACCATTCTTAAGCACAAATCCTCCGGCCTTTACAGCTATATCGAAGGCCTCCTTGATATGTGTCGAGAAGTTGATTGCGATGCCTTGTCGGATAATGGACCCCGGCCGGGAACGGGTGGTACCATGTTTGTACCGGGGACACACCGTCTACACAAAGTGTTCAGAGTGCCGTCGAGACATGAATAAAACATGATTCACCATAAGTGTATCTGTGGCACCCTGAACAACCACCCGAAGTGCGACGTCAACATAATTTCCACCGGGTAACCTATTGGCTCGACGGGCGTTATCGGCTACCCGGGTAGTAGCATAGTCATGCTGTGTAATCCAATTTAGTGCATAGGGCGCATACAACTTATCCTTATGGACTGGGCTAATAGGCAAGCTTGTGAGGAAATGCAGAGATTGCCTGGTAGTTTGCTCACGCATGATAGTTCTGGGACAGGTAGGCTTCAGCTGGGGCACGTGCAGCCATTTTGAAGGATAGGACTCCAGCTGGTAGGTGCAATTCGTATCCTTGTTCTGCGGGGACAGTATTGTTATTTCTGATGGTGTGTGCAAATACTGGTGCAGTATCGGTACTTTACCTGCTTCATTTTCTTGTGTAGCCATTCTGGGTAATCCAGCCTTTTCCATAGATAAGGCAATCCCGTCGACCACCTCCTTAGGAAGACATGCAGTCATAAAATTCCAGGCCAAGGAACAAATACCAAGGATGCGCTGGTCCTGTTGACTTCGCTCCTCACCATGCAGATTATACTTGATATTCCTGACCAGTCCAAATACACGTTGATGTCGGGGACCTGCATTCCAGCCAAACTGAACGAGGTCCCCACCATGGGTTGGCTAGAAGTTGATCAGCAAGCCATGGAGATCTCTGCAGCATAAAACACTTACACGGCACCCCCTACGATACTGGACTGCCTCCTGAATTACACTGTTGACATACTCAATAAGATCAGGTCGGGAACTGCAGCAATTCCGCAGGACAGCAAGTTCAACATGGCCTATAGAAAGTTAAACTCGTTGGCTACAATAGTAACATCTTACCATTTTCATTGACGAAAATAATGCTTTGGTCTGGCTTGACAACATACCATACGCCATCTGAGTCTATGGGCACAACTACAGCAGGTTTTGCTGGATTAGTGGCGAGATCCTCATTTCCTGCATCGACAAGGATGGAATGATATTTGAATCGATCGTCGTTCACACGGCTCCGCGTAACCAACTGCACAGTGTCAGCAGCACAGATTTCCCGATAAGATCTGGGTGGTCTATTTAGCTGCAACTGTTTGGCCTAGGAGTACTTAGCGTGCATATGCAACCACTACGCTGGACTTACCATGTCACGTTTCTGTACACGGTGTACATTTTTCAATTCCTTGCGAATCCTCTGATAAGCTGCACATGCTTTCACAAGGGTGATGGGGGCAAGTGTTTTATGCCGTGATATGAGCCGGAAAAAATCATCTGCCTACAAAAAGCATTGAGTGGTAGGAAACATAGACACAGAGGATTTACATGTCTTATCCCAGACGATGCTTTGAATGCCTTAGCTACATTTAGCATGGTATCAATGTGCTCAGGTTCCAAAAGGCCCCGGTGGAGGGCTTGGATAAAATTATGTTTCCCGACCAGCTTGTAAAAGACTTGCCCGTGTAAGTAGCGGCGCGTAGAACCGACACAAAGCAGGATACATACAGCCGTTCAACTTGGAGGGTGAGTGCAGGGAGTGTTGCACAGGCATAAGTCTGCCAGCGGCGGGTTGCAAGCCCAACGGCTGTCGCATCGGCGGAGAAATACGCGGCGGACATTTTCCCTCGCGGCGGAGTCTGGATTCTGCGCGTCGCGGCTACTTTTCTTCCAGTCGATGATTGCGCTGGGGAAAGGGCGTGGGCCCCGTTGCGTGACTGTGCGGGACATTCCCTGCCTGCATACCCCGTCTCTCTATCGCGGCAGTGCCACCTGCCAGGGCCCGCTGCGCAGGGCGGTGCTGCGGGGGAAAGGGCACGGGCCCCCGTTGCGTGACTGCGCGGGACATGCCCAGCCCGTGTACCCCGTTTCTCGCTGCCTCTCACGACGGTGACATGGTGCTGCAGGGAGGGGCGGCCGCATCTGCCCTGATAGCTCGACCACCGGGCTTGGGGAGCCAGCGCTACCGCCGCGCGTCCCCTTCCCATCTCCTTTTTTTTCTTCTTACCCATTATCCCCGCCCCATAACCCGTCCGTCCTAGTTTTCTATGGCCGACTTGGAAGTGCTCCCTGCAGGCATCACCACACCCGGCGATCAGCGGCGTGTCGGTGTCGCGCGCGATGCCACCCATCTCTTTCCCTCCGCGCTAGCAGCGACAGGGTAAACCTACCCCCCCCCTCTGCCTGCCGCGGCCAGCCCTCTCACCTGACATTCGCAGTACAACACCGCCATTCACTTTGCATCCAAACCCACATGTGCACCCTCACCCCGCACTGGTTCGCCGACGCCGCCCGTCTCTGCAGCCGTATCCCAGAAACATCCTACACTTGGCCAGCCCCGCAAATCTTCTCCCGCCCATCCATGGCCCCCGTTCTCGACGATGATCCATCCGCCAGAGGGTAGGCGGCAACGCAACCCCGCTGCAGATACAGATGCAGAGGCAAGAGACGGCAGCGGCTGCATCGGTGCAGGGGGACACTGCCGCATTTGGGTCGGCCGTCGCATTCTCCTTTCTACCTTGCTTGGACAGGGCGATGGCTCACGGCGTGCGGTTGCAGCACGAACCCAACGCGGCAGCGGCGTCGCTGCGCCCATCCCCGAGGAAGCAGGCGGGGATGCGGCGGAAAAGGCAGCCGATGGTGCAGCGGTAAATCGTGTTTCAAGGTGTGTACTTCTGGCGATCATGCCCCACTCCCATCTTTTGGTTGCCTAGGCAGTGCGTGCATCTCTTCCCATTGGGACCCCCGGTTGGCTGTTTAGCGTCGAGTCCAGTGCGGTACGTTCCGCTTACCCTTCGACCCGCTGATTTGGTATCCCACTCCCAGGGGAGGCATTCCCGATCTCGTCAGTTGTGTTCGTGACAGTCCATTCATCGCCGTCGTCCTCCCATCTTAACCGACGCTTTGCAGGGGATTTCGATTATCAATTACACCGGTGCAACACGCGACTATCCCAACGTCTCATTACACCCGTCGACGCTGAGTTTACGCCAGGCATGGGCCAATCGAACAGGGTCCCCACAGCGGGTTTGTGGGTGCAGTTCCATGCCGTCGCCCATGCGAATCCACTGAATCCCCATTTAGCCAGCCGTCCCCCAAGACAGCCCGCACACTCCCATGATCTATCCCCGTCGCCAACCACACGCTGTCAGAAGATTGTTTTGTGGAATGGGTGGTGTGGCCCTCTCCTTTCTCTCCTCCAGCGCGCTCACGGTCGGACTTGGACGCTATATCGCGTATCCCATGACAAGATGGGCGTGCGCCCCGTCCGTACCTTTCATGCTGTTACCCGCCCATTTTCTCTTGCGTCCCCATTTTACCTTTTTGTCTGCAGCCCCTTCTTCTCAACCCGTGCCTACCCAGCACTCTGCTGTACCAGGCAGTCGTGGTGCCGGCACTATTGGCGCAAAACAGGAGGCAACACGTGATTCAGAATATCG
>Ga0307508_10005305_pt1 | contig 12292 bp, 21 predicted proteins | sample 9_EM_MG_FD_203089 | JGI IMG/M metagenome (GOLD analysis project Ga0307508, IMG submission 203089) | Populus trichocarpa ectomycorrhiza microbial communities from riparian zone in the Pacific Northwest, United States - 9_EM | ecosystem: Host-associated > Plants > Roots > Unclassified | place... | reverse complement strand
AAAAGTAGGAGTCAGTAGGCACAAACTTTCGGTCAGACTGAATTGATACGATAGGGAATAATTGGGCGAATATAAACGGCGGGTTCCGGGGTATCGATGACTATGGGAGTGGAATTCGCAGGTTTCGAGCATTGCGAGTGATTTCTCATGCAACCTGCAAGGTGCCAAGTGTTTGCTAGCACCAGCGCTTTCGTACGGTTTGGCTCACTTACCGCAGTTCGGCGCACTTACCACCGCTTGGCTTCCTTACATACCACTACTCGGCTTGCTAAATACGACGGCACGGGCCGCAATTCCACCCCTTTTTTCTTCTCCTTTCATCGTACGCGCCACTATAGCACTCGTCGCGTCTTACTTGCTATCATCCACGCTGCCGGCATCCTCCTCATCGCCATCCTCATCGACATTGTACTCGTCACGTCGTATTGTACAACTTCCCACTGTCTGTCACTGTGAGAGCTACGCTAACAATCTCACGAAGCTCGTCGATCTTCTCGCCACGTCTTACTTGCACCATCGTCCTTGCCGCCGGCATCTACACCGCCATCGTCATCGACATTGTACTTATCGCATCGTATTGTACAACTTCCCACTGTCTGTCCCTTTGAGAGCTGCGCTAACAATCTCATGAAGCTCGTCGATCTTCTCGCCGCGTCTTACTTGCTATCGTCCTTGCGGCCGGCATCCACACCGCCATTCTCATCGACATTGTACTTGTCACATCGTATTGTACTTCCCACTGTCTGTCCCTTTGAGAGCTGCGCTAACAATCTCATGAAGCTCGTCGATCTTCTCGCCGCTTCTTACTTGCTATCGTCCTTGTGGCCAGCATCCTCATTGGTATCCACTTCATTGATGTTCTCATTGCGTCGTGTCTCATCCTGCAAACAGCCTTTGTTTCTGTCATGCAGAGCGATGCAATCTACGGTGACGTGGTATATAGAAGTAGATTAGATGTAATGAACAATGCCAGGAACCAAATGCGTGTTTGCTAGTCTTCGCTGCAAAGTACCATGCCCTAACAGTCGCGTCTGGATGCTACCACCGTGACCGCTCTATTACCTATGTGTGGTGCGCCATCGTAAGCCTCGTCTGTATCCTATTTGCCTAGCCACACTGCGTCTGTAAGACACGGCTGCGTCCGGATGGCAAATGCCCTGACACTCCGGGTCTAGAAGGGAGATGCTATGGTACGCGTCGTCCGGACGACATTTGCCTTCACACTCTGCGTCCGGAAGAAATTTCGCTTGACAGTCTCCATCTGTAAGGAACGCGCTGCATCCAGATGGCTAACGCCCTGACACTCCTCGTCCAGAAGCTAGATGCCGTGGCAAGCGTCGTCTGGACGACATTTGCCTTGACACTCTCCGTCTGTAAGGAACGCGCTACGTCCAGATGGCTAATACCCTGACACTCCACATCCAGAAGGCAGATGCCGTGGCATGTGTCGTCCGGACGACATTTGCCTTGACACTCTGTGTTCAGAAGCGAAATTCTCTGACACTCCTCGTCCAGAAGGCAGATGCCGTGGCAAGCGCCGTCCGGACGACAATTGCCTTGACACTCTGCGTCCGGAAGAACAAGACAGTCTCGGTCTGTAAGAAACGCGCTGCGTCCGGATGGCAAATGCCCTGACACTCCTCGTCCAGAAGCTAGATGCCGTGGCACGCGTCGTCCGGACTACATTTGCCTTGACACTCTACGTCTGTATGGTACGCGCTGCGTCCGGATGGCAAATGCCCTGACACTTCGCGTCCAGAAGGCAGATGCCGTGGCATGTGTCGTCCGGACGACATTTGCCTTGACCCTCTGCGTCCGGAAGAAATTTGCCTTGACAATCACCGTCTGGAAGGAACGCGCTGCGTCCGGATGGCAAATGCCCTGACACTCCGCGTCCAGAAGGCAGATGCCGTGGCATGCATCATCCGGACAACATTTGCCTTGACACTCTGTGTCCGGAAGCGAAATGCCCTGACACTCCTCGTCCGGAAGGCAGATGCTGTGGCAAGCGCCGTCCGGACGACAATTGCCTTGACACTCTGCGTCCGGAAGAAATTTGCCTTGACAGTCTCGGTCTGTAAGAAACGTGCTGTGTCCGGATGGCAAATGCCCTGACACTCCTCGTCCCGAAGCTAGATGCTGTGGCACGCGTCGTCCGGACTACATTTGCCTTGACACTCTCCGTCTGTATGGAACGCGCTGCGTCCGGATGGCAAATGCCCTGACACTTCGCGTCCAGAAGGCAGATGCCGTGGCACACGTCGTCCGGACGACATTTGCCTTGACCCTCTGCGTCCGAAAGAAATTTGCCTTGACAATCTCCGTCTTTAAGGAACCCGCTGCGTCCGGATGGCAAATGCCCTGACACTTCGCGTCCAGAAGGCAGATGCCGTGGCATGCGTCGTCCGGATGACATTTGCCTTGACCCTCTGTGTCCGGAAGAAATTTGCCTTGACAATCTCTGTCTGTATTGAATACGCTGCGTCCGGATGGCAAATGCCCTGACACTCCGCGTCCAGAAGGCAGATGCCGTAGCACACGTCGACCCGACGACATTTGCCTTGACACTCTGCGTCCGGAAGAAATTTGCCTTGACAGTCTCCATCTGTAAGAAACGCGCTGCGTCTGGATGGCAGATGCCCTGACACTTCGCGTCCGGATGTCAGATGCGATGACACTTTGCGTCCGGAAGGCAGATGGCGTGGCGTGTGTCGTTCAGAGCGACCTGTATGCTGACATGCGTCGTCCGGGCGCAGAATACCTTGCCTGTTTGCGTCCTGAGCCTCCTGAGCGTCTGCTGTGCCCGGACGCTGCTCCTGCGTCCGGATGCAGAATTTTTTTCCTGATGTCAGGGCACCGAAATCGGACCGAATTACTGACAAAATCGGTAATGACGGCATGTCTTCAGAGCCAAGGAATCCCGAGAACCAGCAAGAAGTGTCCTAACTTGGTGATGAAAGCGGGTAACATTTCGGTGTGATCCTGTATTTGACAGGAAATCTTGGTGAGGTGCGTGATTTGGCCGGATTCGATGGGTCGTCCATCGATTACTTTGAGATCTCGGGGAGGGTTTAGTCTGTAGTGGGGAAAGTTGTGTTGGCGTACAAAGTTTTCGTCAATAAATGCAAAGCCCATTGCACCTGTGTCAATAATTGCAGAAGTTTGGATAGAATAGTCACCGTTATGGAGAGTACCTGCAACAAAAAGATGCTCTCCTTCTAATTCACATTCCTCCACCCCTCGACCAACTACAGCAGGCAATTGCAAACACGGAAACGACGAAAATAATGGGGAACGTCCCATACCGGTGCCAACCGGTTGGCATGGAACAGCTAGTTTTCCGACTGCTCGTTCGGAACAGCAGTGTCCGGTTTGGCAGTCGTATTGATGGTGGCTGCCATAGCCAGATGGTGGTTCCGAGAGGCAGCACGTTCTGGCCATTCGTGGAGGAAGTGCCCAACAGTTCTGCAATACAGGCATTCACCCCGGGCCATGCATTCCTGTCTGATACGATTCTTCTTGGCAGTCCTCTGTGTGGTTGATAAGTCCATAGGTGCCACGCCATAATGACCACTGTTTGTGCCCGTCGGATTCGCTGGAGCTAGGATGGGGGCGCTGGCCGAAGATGGCGCGGAGTGGGGCAGTCGCTGGGTATGGCCAGACTGGACCCGTTCCATGGCACGAGCGCGGATCCGGTTGTCCAACTCCTGTGAGATCTGGATCAAATGACCCAGACTATCGGAATGAGGACGGGAGGTGACCAAGGCATCCTTTATTTCATCCGAGAGGCCTTCGTATAATTGTTCCCTCTGGGCCTCTTCGTTCCAGTTTAAGTCTCCCATGATCTAACCAAACTCGGCGAAATAGACAGCAAAGGTGCTGTTCTTTTGCTTGAGTTTTGGAATGTTGCGATTGGCGGTACAGATTCTGTGGGGGTTGTCGAACGCCTGGCAGAGGAGGTCGAGGAGTGTGTTCAGGGATTCGAGCCAGCTTCGTCCAGTATTCTCAGATACATAGGCACGAATCAGGTTGAGGGCGGCCCCCAAGAGGCAGTTGACTGCATATCGGAGACACGCTTGGTCGTCAGGGTAACGATGGAGTTACGTGGCCAACTTGTTGCGCAGTTGGATAATCCAGGTGTGCAATTCTTCGGCCTTACCGCTGTCGAAAATTGGTGCATCAGGGAACCCCTTCTAGATGGCATTGGCATCACCCTGAGCTGTCGTCATGGCCACCACCTGGGCCTGCAGCTTGGTGAACCGCTGTTCGAGGGTGGAGCCAGAAGCGTCTGTGTCCATGGATTCCAAACTCATCACGAGTAGGTTAGAATAAAGGATGTAACCTAGTGTAATGGTAGCGGTTCTCCAAGGTACTCGAGTGAGTTCGAGTGATGCAGCGAGAGCGGGAGTGGAAGTGGGGCTGGAATGGGAAGGGGAATGGGAACGGGATCGGAGCAGAAACAGGAACGGGAACAGGAACGTCAACAGGCATTCCCAACGGGAATGGGGACAACGTCGGATGGAGGTATCGACAGAGATGGACAGTGTCGGACGGACCTGTCGAACAGAGAGACAGACAGCGTCAGATGGACGTGTCAGACAGAGAGACAGACAGCGTCAAATGGATGTGTTGGACAGGGACGGACAACATCAGACGGACGTGTTGAACAGAGAGACAGACAGCGTCAGATGGACATGTCGGATAGGGATGGACAGCGCTGGGCGAGTGTTGCCAAGACCGAGGAACAGAGGAAACGGAGGAAATGGAGATGAGGTTGATATTCCGAATAGAATACAAGAGGTTGCATGAAGAGAAGAAGAAGACAAAACACGGAAGACAGCCCTCCTTATATACACAGTTCTCGCAACTCCCATACGTCCTCCTACTCATACCCGTGCAACTCACATACGTACTCATACTTACATACGTGCTTATAACCATGCAACCCATACAACCTTCTCTTATGCAAATGGGGCCCAGAACTGACACCCTTTCCAAGATCGAAACATCCGGAGCAAGGTGATGACACTCTTTCCAAGATCGAGACATCCGGAGTGAGCTGCCAACACTCTTCCCAAGATCGAGACATCCGGAGCGAGGTGCTGGCATCAACAACGAAATCAAACAGCCAAACCTTCCTAGCACCTGAAATCAAACACCAAACCCAAACCGAGCGCTGAGATCTGCGTCATGACAGCTGCCTTATTCTTGTGGCATTTCAGGCAGCTTCAGACGAAGTCGATAATTTGTTCATCCATGTTTGGCTGCCAGAAGTTTCGTCGGATTAGTTCGATTGTCTTGTCCTGATCCATATATTCGGCCACCTTTGTGTCGTGCTCTGATTCTAGGGTGGCTTGGATTAGCTCCTTGTCATTCGGAACCCAGAGCATATTTTTCCGGTAGAGCAGTTCGTCCTGAATCTCCAATATTTTGTTCCCATTCTTCCGGTTTGTCCACTGTTCTTTACTTTGGTGAGTATCTTCTGTTTCTGTTTTTGCTGCTTCCCAGCTACGTTGGTACACTGGATCTTCCTTTGCTTTTCTGCAGATTTGTTCCACAAACTCCTTGTTCCATTTCCACGAGGGGAGTGATGTCAGTCCTGCTGATGACATGATGAACGAGCGGGTTTGTCGTTCCGCAAGGTGTTTTTCTTGCAAAACCGTTGTAACTGGCTGGTTTTCTATCCCATCCTTTCCCGGGCAGTACTCCGAACACCTTGATAGTGCATCTGGTTTGCCGTTCTGGGTTCTGGGTCGGTAGTAGATTCAAAAGTCAATGTCTGCTAATTCCTGGGCCCATCTTGCCTGTCGCTGGTTTAGTACTTTTGTCATGGTGAAGTATTCCAGATTTTGGTGGTCCGAAAATACTTGCACCTGATGTTGAGCTCCCTCACACTATCGCCTCCAATGTTTGAAGGCATTGACTACCGCCAACAGTTCTTTGTCATGGATCTCGTAGTTTATTTCCGCTGGCTGGAACTTTCGGGAGTGAAACGCCACTGGGTGTAACCGGTTTTCTTCGTCTCATTGCGATAGGACTGCTCCTATAGTAAAATCGGATGCGGTGGTCTCGATAATTACTGGTTTTTCTGCGTTGAAGTGGTCCAGTATCGGGGCCATCGTAAACCTTCGTTTAAGTTCCTCGAACACTGCCCCCGCTTCTGGGTTCCAACTCCATTCTTTTCCTGTTTTCTTCGTTAGCTCGGTGAGTGATCCAGCTACTTGGGAGTAGTCTTGAATGAACCGTCGGTGGAAGTTGGCGAATCCCAGGAACGATTGCATTTCCATCAGTCAGCCAGGTGTCTTCCATGACAGCACTGCTTCCACTTTTTCCTTCGACATTTTGACCCTGTTGCGTCTGATGATGTATCCCAGGAATTCCACTTGGTGTGCCTTCCATACACATTTTTCCGGACTTACTGCCAACCCATTGGCGCGTAACCTCTTCAGTGTTTCCTCTTTGATTCCGTCGTGCTCTTCCTCCGTTTTTCTATATATTAGGATGTTGTCTATGTAGGCTATCAGCCCGAGATCTAACATATCGGAAAAGATGTGATTCATCATATCCTGGAAGGTGGAGGGTGCATTGGTAAGGCCGAACGACATGACCTGAAATTCGTATAGACCATATCTTGATCTGAAGGCGGTTTTCCACTCATCTCCTTCTCGTATTCTGATTAGGTTGAACCCATTTTTGAGGTCCAGTTTCGTAAACCACTGGGCGCCGTGTATCCGGTCTTAAAGTTCTTGTATTAGCGAGAGTGGGTATCGGTTGGAGATTGTGATTTGATTCAGTGCTCGATAGTCGACGTATAACTTCAAATCCCTTCCGTTGGGTTTTGGTACGAACAGGATTGGTGATCCGGCTGGGGATGTTGAGCGGCAGATTTTCCCTGTTTTTTCCATTTCTTTTAGCCATTCCCGTAGTACTTGCAGTTCTATCTCGGATAGGGGGTATATTGGTTCCCATGGTACCATGCTTCCTTCTTTGAGGTCGATCTTGCAGTTGTAGGCATTATGGGCTGGTAATACCTCAGCCAATTCTTTTCCCATTACGTCCAGATATTGGTGAAATTTTGCGGGGACAAGCTTTAGCGAGTCCTCAGTTTTTGCTACTGAGACGTAGCCTATCACCCGGGCGTTCAGGTTTTGGCATACCTCCTCATCCCAGGAAAGCTCAAAGTTGGCAGTCTTGAACTTTGTGCATTTTTCCAAGCAGCTGGGAGAGTTGAATCGTACTTCCACGCTAGTCCACATTCCTTGTAGAGTGTGCTTGGTGATCCACCAGAATGGGAGGAAGATGTCCACTCCGGATTCCATAGGTGTTACTTCGAAGGTTTCCTGCAAGAAATGTTTCTGGTGCTGGAGTATTACTTCCTTCGTGAAGTATTCACCTGCTCCTTTTACGGCTTGTTCTTCAAAGTTTTCGAGGGTTTGCTTCGTCATATGTTTTTCCACTGGGATTCGTAATCATTTTACGGTGTTGATATTGATTAATGGTACCGAACAGCCCGTGTCTAGGAGGATCCATACTTCCTCCTGGGTTTTTTCCCATCGGATTTTGATGTGGATAATGGGTCTTGTTCCGCTGAAAGGTTTTTTGGATGGTCTCCCTTCTTCTCCGCTCGGGTTTACCGGGGCTGGTCATTTCATGCCGCATATTATAGGGAGGGGTCGGAGATGCGGCGTCTTCGACTCTTTCAAAAATCCTCCTCGCTGTCTGCCCAGGGGGTTTGGAGCCCCACCTCCATGCTTTCAATAGCTACTACCTTTTGCAGTTTTGTTGCTGGTGGTTCTGCCTCGTCCTCTTCTCGTTTTCTTTTGTGGTTTCCTTGGTCGGTGGCAGCCGCCTTCCATGGGGCGGGAGGCAGGATGGTTCCTTTTGTTGAGTTAAAGGAGAAGAATTCGAAGGTTTTATGTCCACTTCTCCCGCACCTCCAGCAGTCGACTCGGTTTTGCTTGTATTCCTTCCATTCTTGTGCCGGCGTTCCTGCCAGAGCAGCATCCCTGGTAGGCCACCTGTCCTTTTTCCCGTACCAGTTCGAGGCTTCCCGGCCCATTGTTGGGTTCTCGGATTTGCGGGCCAGGTGGGGGTCCTGATTCTGTTTCTTACCTTTCCAGGCGACATCCATGGCCCTACGGCTTTGTCCGTCCTTCTTCCTTTCCTCAGGCTTCTGTGTCCTTGCTCTCTCACTCGCCTTCTACAGGGCCTTCATCCTTTCCACCTGTAGTCCTACTTGGTAGGTGGCCTGGAGGAATCCTTCATCGTCGGCGAATTCCTCGAGGTAGTGTGCGAACCGCATTCGCAGGATTTTGGACGTCATTGTGAGGTTCACTTTTTCTTTCAATGCCTCCCCTGTTGCCCAGGTGAAGATGTTAAGGGCCTGGAATTCTGTTAGGTAGGCTCAGATTGACCCTTGTTATCGGAGCTACCCTAGTTTTAGTTGGGCATCACCTGCTTTCCGCTCATTCCGATATTCGGATCATATGGCTGCTACGTACTTTGTCTAGGTGTCGTTACCCTACAGCTCTCAGTATCAGTGTAGATGACATACCAGAGCTGTGTCGGTCAGAAGCATCACGATCCATTCGATTTTTTGGCAGTCGACCCTCTCTGGGTAGATGTCTAGGTACATGGTCACCAATTCCCACCATTGATTGAAAGCTGTTGTATCCTTTCCGTCGAATTTCTCTGGGTTTTCTATTTTTAGGTGCGACGTGTTGAGTCGAGCTTCATGTCTTGGTTGTTCGGGTGCTCGGGCTGCCGCAATCCCTTGACTGACTAGTCTTGCAATTTCTTCTGGCGTGAGCATGGTTGCTAGTCATTCTTGGGTTGGTTCTTCTACCTGTGGGGGAGGTCGGCCCATCGGTATAAGGTTCCGTTCGTATAGATCTTCATCTTCATCGTCAGACCGTGGTGGCGGGGACCGAGATAACGCTGGCCTTCGGGGCTGCCTCGGAGGTCCTCGACCCCCTCCTCCTTGGTTCCAGTTTTCTGGATCTATTGTCAGCCCTGGTATGGCGGGAGTTGGCACAGGTATTGGTGCGCGTGGGAAGAGCTGTTACACCTGAGTATCTAGAGAACATAGCGGCAGAGTAAGAATGGAGCTGGCGGGTGACGGATGATGATCCCAGAGTCTAGGCGGGAGTTAAGGGAACGGAGTTTAGCTTATGGCCGTAGCGGTCGTAAGGGGAAAAACTCCGGGATGAGGGGTCAAAGTGCAAACGAGCGGATAAACCGGGCAGACACTGGTTGGGCTCTCCACGAGAGGAACCACGTACGATGAAAGGTCTGGGTCCCTGCGGGGAGAGACCACGTATGAGCGGTCTGGGGCTGGCACCCCGCTCAGCTGCATGGAGAACTCATCTCCCTTATCTACACCCCGGCCATGACCAATGGATCGCCCACAGGGCCTATGCGCCTCGGGGGAATCCAAACCCGAGTCACCACTTCTCACGCTACTGCTCTCGGAATAAAAGGGAAGGAATTCTTCCTCCCAACAAGAAAGAATCCTCAGCACAAACATCACCAAAACACCACCACCGAACCCACACGCACAAGATCTAAGATTATTCCATTGTGAACTATCGAAAGTAGTCTGATTACCTTTGATTCTCTCCACACTCTGGTTACGAGACAACCCCAGTGTCACAAGAGCGGCATGGTGGGAGGTTGCTATGTTCGGAGTGGACTCCCCAAGGTTGGTCGTGCAGTCAGTTGCAGTGGCCCACCCGAGTTTCCTGGTACACTCGTACTGGGAGGCTGGATTGGGCTGTGCCATGGCTGAGGTGGTTCGTTTACAGGGGATCTTGGTTTTGGGGAAGCGGGCAAGGCTATCTGAGTCGCGATTCGCTGGATTTCATTGTGGGCTTGCCAAGTTCCTTTTCCATTGCCGTCATTTTCCTTTGGTGGTCAGCCGCCCAGAGCTCCACATTGCCTTGGAAGGTAGCCAGATGTTATCCTCGGGTAGTATTTGGTTTGGCCAAGAAAGCTAGTACGTCATTTACCCTGGTGAGCTGGGTGGCCTGGCATATCTGGTGCTGGTCCACCTCATCTGTCCGCTCGATGATTATCTGCCAGACGCTCTGAGCGAGCGTTTGGTATGCATTTGCCATATTAGCCAGCTCAGTATGGACCCAGGCTTCTGCGATTTCCTCGTTAGCGTTTACCCAGTCATATAAATACCTAGTACCTTCTGCCAACATGTAGTAAGCCTACTCGATTCATTGCATCCGTTGATCTGTCCAGTCGATGGTGTTGCCACATAGCTCCGTGAGCTGTCTTAGGTCATTTTCAGCTTGTAGCTGCTACCTTACCATAGTTTGGACCCAAACCACTGGGTTGGACATTTCCACGGCTTGTTCCGGTGTGGACCTTCCATCAGTCATTTGCAGTAGGTCCCGGGAGGCCTCGAGGCAGAGCATGTTGAAGTCGAATGAGGTCGTCATTTTTAGAATAAATCTAATGAGTGTCCAGTGTTGATGGTTTCGTCATCTTCAAATGTATAATCGCAAATTTCTCGAAATTCGTAACTGTCGAGGTCAGCCGCGAGTTGCAGAGATGCACAGTTAGACCAGTATTGAGTATACCAGTTCTCCAGGATACAATCGATTTGCACGGTTTCCAGGGTTGGACCGTCTATCTCTGTATCCCAATCACTGAGGTCGAGTATGGAGTCGATGGTAAGGAATGTGAGGTCGAACGAATATTGGGATGTTGGTTCAAGTATGTTTGCGAATTCGAGAAGATATTGATGATCTTGTTCAAAAGAGGGCATTCGTTGGTCTCTCCTTTTTCGAAGTAGGGTGATTTTGGATTGAAGATTATAGTGTGACACTGGGGTTGTCTCGTAACCGGAGTGCTCAGAGAATCAAAGGTAATCAGGCTACTTTCGATAATTCACAACGGAATAATCTTAGATCTGGTGTGTGGGTTCAGTGGTGGTGTTGGTGAGGATGTTCGTACTGATTTCTCTTCCGTCGAGGGAGAAATTCTTCATTTTTATCTGAGGGACACCAGCGTAAGAGGCCGTGACTCAGACTTGGATTCCCCCAAGGCGCAGAGGCCCCATAGGCGATTCATTGGTTCTGTCCAGGGTGCGGATAAGGGGAGATGAGGTTTCATGCAGCTGAGCGGGGTTCTGTGACCCCAGACTCTCTTCCGTACACCTGTCGGGGGTGACGTAACTCTCCCCTGATTCCCTGAGTGGAGGCGGCCCAAGTCTGTTCAGTTTCCGCTCATTTGCAATCAACCCCTCATCTCCGGAATTAAGCTCTTACGGCTGTCTTCTTGGCCATAACCTAAACTCCGGCTCCTTAACTCCCTTCTAGACTCTCTGAATCGTTCTGTCATCCTCTAGTCCCGTGCCGCCTCAACCTGCTTTGTACTCTAGATACCCCAGGTGTAACAGGAACTACACGGTCATCCTACTGCCATCATACAAGTGTCGTCCGCTCAAGAGTGATAGACTGTTGGTGACCACCTGGGCGATTGTGCTGTTGGTGAAACACCTGAGTGTTACAGACGGTCACACGAATGACACACTAAACCCGAGAGTCTAGGCAGGAGGCAAGAGTGGAAGTAGGACCTCAGCTGCCAAAGTGGGTTACCAGTGTTACACCCAGCGCGCTGGTGACACCCCAAGGTATGCAATTAATATGACTAGCTGGACCCAATTCTGAGGATTGAGGCTGAGTGATATTTCATGTCTGTAAGTCGCAGGCAGGGGTGAGCTCTGAAAGAGCAGAGTAATACCGACCCAACAGCAGCTGGATGGTAACTTAAGATTACCAATGGGAGAGGGGATGAGTGGCAGTCTCAGGTGAGGGTCTGGCCACATCCCTGGGAGGTGTTAAGGTTATCCTCCACAAGACCCATACTAAAAGCTACTAGTTGTCTTACACCAGCAAAAATATCAACTTTTTCTGGGTACAATATAACTCACGAGCAGTCGTGCAGGATGCATGAGGCAGAATGGGTCCAGTGGGTATATCAGCGAAGCCAGACCATCTGTCAGTTGTTTGAAGATCAGACCTTAACTTGACAAGTGTCACGATCCTGTCTCTCTAGCCTATGCTGCTTGATAGGTAATGTAGACTGCATCAGCAAAAAAATGAAAAGTTGAAGTATATTGCTTTTTTTACAGGTGAGACATAATTTTGAACTAATAAAGTACAGGGACAAAAGTTTCCGTACAGGGGCCGTTTTACACCAAAAATGCCCGTTTTCACACAACCAAAAACCACTCTTTACTTGACGGAAAAAAACTGTGCCTTTCACAGACGTCTTAGAA
>Ga0307508_10005304_pt1 | contig 12294 bp, 10 predicted proteins | sample 9_EM_MG_FD_203089 | JGI IMG/M metagenome (GOLD analysis project Ga0307508, IMG submission 203089) | Populus trichocarpa ectomycorrhiza microbial communities from riparian zone in the Pacific Northwest, United States - 9_EM | ecosystem: Host-associated > Plants > Roots > Unclassified | place... | reverse complement strand
ACAAGGTCGGCTGCGGCGCAGTCGTACAATGCGGCGATACGGCGGTGCGGCTCGACGGGCTCGGCTGCGGCGGAGACGAGTCCAGACTGTGCTGCAATACACCGGCGTTCGGTCAGTCCGTGATCGCCGTAGGCAAGTTGATTCACATCCCCATCGAGCCAGGTGGCATCGAATGGCGGCTCGAAGATCCGAGACTGTGCTCGGAAGCTCCCTAGACACCCAGGATCCGACCTAGGTGGCCCCATCGCCATGGAGGTATACGGCCACTCACGCACTTGCAGGCGGAGGTCGACCGACTAAAGTTCGCTCTACCGATTCCGGACGCCGTAGCGGCTGACGAAGTCGTCGAGCAGAAGCTTGCTGTAAACGCTGAAACGGATCCGTTTGCGGCACCGATGCTGCAGAGCACCGAAGCGACAGCTTCAGCGTCCGGCTCATTGAAGCTGCTGCGGATCGAGCGGTTTGCCTTCTGGGGTGAGACCTGCGGCGCGCCAGCGCTCGGCGTCGGTCATGCCGGGCGGCGGCGGAGGTGGCGGTGTCGTGTCCTTGATCACCAGGCGGGTCTTCGGTCCATCTGGCAACACCTCGAGCGTAAATACGCGATCGGCTGGCCCGGCTTTGATGCGCGCCATCGGGAACACGGTTCGTGCGGCGCCAATTTCGACGTGCGACACGATCACCTGCTCTCGCACGTAGTTGGCGAGCGCCTCCGGCGATACGCGTCCGCTCACGTACGCGCGATCGCTGAGGTGCGCGTCGACCTGCATGCCGCGCGGCACGGGAAAGCCGTAGACCTCGAGCTTGCCTGGCGCCAGCTCATCGGGCGCCAAGTGGTCGAGCGGCACGGCGCTGGCGGCGCTGGCCACGGCCGGGGCCGCTTGGGACGGCGCGCGCTTGCACGCGCCCGCGGGGCCGAGCAGGCCGCAGAGGCCGAGCAGGAGCCAGGCGCTATCTCGCACGGAACGGGATTATTCGACGATGGAGGCCCAGGAGTCCACGATTAGCGACACCGCCGGCTGCTTCAGGTCGATGGCCACGCCGTTGCTGCCGCCCTCTTTGATGACCGAGAGGCCCGGCTTGGTGCTACTCGAGACCTTGTCTCCGGTCGGGATGATCAGCTGATACTTGCCGGGCGTTACCGCGCCGGTCGACGGCTGCGAGCCGTAGTTGAAGAAGCCGTCGTCGCCACTGGTGCTCTGGCTGTCACAGGTTGGCTGCTGCGCCACGCTGACGCCCGACAGGTAGGCATGCGCGTCGCTGCCGAGCAGCGTGGTGGCATCGATGAACCCACCCGAGCCGACCAAGGAGGACGAGGGCGTGTCACCCGTGAGCGTCTTCGAGACGATGCCGCCTTTGCCGGCGCCGCCGCCGTTGGCATCGGTGTAGTGCATGCCCCAAACTTTGCCGCTGCCGGAGCTGCAGGGGTCTTTCGGGTCGCCGGGGCCGACCGTTGCGAAGAACAAGTCGCTGGCGAATAGCGCCATTTCGCCGATCACGCGATCGCCGGACAAGTCATCTTTGAGGTCCAGGTGCCAGTTGATCTTGGCGCTCAACAGAGTGCGATCGGCGCTCGGAAACTCGGTGAGCGACCAAACATAGTTGGCCAGCCCCGCGAGCGAGCCGATGGCCTCCTGCTCGCCGGTCGAGAACGCGATCGTCAGGTTGCCGAGCTGGTTCACGGAGATGATCGGGGTCGAGATGATCGGCTGGCCGTCTCTCCAGCTGTGGCTGAAGGGCGATCCGCCCGAGCCGCCGGATTTGGGGAAACCATCGAAGAACAACTCGAGCTTCCAATCACTGGTGACGCCCGAGTCGGAGGCGAGGTTCAAGCGCCAGAGCGTGCCGTCTTGGTCGCCGATGAACACGCGATCAGCCACAGCGCCCACGTCGGCCGGGTACGCGACGGGCTGGCCTGTCATGGGCGAATCGACAAAGGCTTGAGTGAACACGCCCTTGCCGACCAGTCCTGGCACTTCGTTCTCGGCCTGGCGGAACGTGCGCAGGACTTCACCGGTGTCGAGGCGCACCACGGTCAGCGAGCGTGCCTGAACCGCCGTGCCGTCGTAGCAAGGAATGGAGGTGCGCGGCGCTACGACTTCGGTGCCGACGCTGGAGGGCCAGCCCGAGGTGTTGCTGCGCGCGCAGCCCGTATTCGTGCCCGCAGCCGCGTCGTGCCCAACGCTGCCGTAGCCACCCGGCAAAACAGCGACCGCGATCTCTTTGCCACCCAGAAACACGGTCGCGATGAGCGGCGTGCCGCCGCCGCTGCCGAACAGCGGGTTGCCCGCCGAATCGTTGACCAATTGCCACAAGAACTTGGGGCCGCCGCTGCCGGTCGGGACGGGATCGGTGATGTCGATCGCGAAGTAGCCCGGGTGAGCTGTGCCGAAGCTCTGCACCAAGATGTTGCGCCACTCACCCGTGCCGCCGCGAGCTTGGTCTCGCGTGCGCTCGAGTCGAAACTTGTAGGTCGACAAGCTAGAGTCGGCGGTGGCAACGACTTCTTTGATGGCCGGCGTGCCGTCGAGCAAGAGCTGGTGCGACGCCGGGTACAGGCTAGGCAGGTTTGGCAGCACCGCCGGCGGCAAGAACGTCCACAGCTCGTTCGACTCCAGCTTGTTCACTTGCATCGGTTCCGAGCCGTTCGCCGCATCGACCCGTACGATCTTGAAAGCGTGCAAAAATCCGTCGTTCGACGAGGCGTACAGCACCGACGGCCGCTTGGCGGCAAGCTCGTCGGTCACGAACTTCTGGTAGCTGGCGTCGACCAAGAACTGCGAAGGGCGGCCCGCCACCGCGCGTGGAACGGAGTGGAAAATCTCCGAGACGAGGTCGCAGGCACCGCTGACGCAGCGGTTGTTGAGCTGGCTGGTGTCTTCGATGCCGACCAGCCACTTCAAGCGCAGATCGCGGCACTGGGTGGCATTCAGACCGGCGCAGGTCGAATTATCGACGTTGATGGCTTGCGGGGTGGTGGTGCTCACGAAGGTCGCCGAGCCCTCCGGCGCTGCGTTCATCGTGCCAGCGTAAGTGCCAACGCCGTCGACGACGCCGACCGGCAGATTGGGGCGCATGCTGGAGCCGGACGCCACCGGCGCATTGCCGATCACGCTGAAGATTTGGCGGGCGTTGGGGCCACCGGCGTTCACGTTGTCGACGAACTTGTCGCCCAACGCGGGGTCCGGGTCGTGCAGCGTTGGAACGGGCGGGCCGCCGCCCGGCGGGGGGGCGCAAGTGTAGCGGCCGCGGTTGAGCTCGCCGATCCACGGCTTGTCGAGCTTGCCGGGCTGGAAGGACGCCGCGAAGCGGAAGCTGACCGCGAACTTGAGATCCGTGCTCGCTGACGTGAAGCCGGAGCCCGCGGCGTTGACGAACGGCGTTCGCGTCGTGCTCTTGAAGTTGCTGCCGATGGCTTGCGACAGCTCCGAGCGTAGCGAGTCACGGCTGTCGGCGAAGTGGGCGATGCTCCAATTCTTCTCGTCGGCGGCGCCGCTCCAGGTTGGGCCGCCGGCCGCCGCGATAGCGTTGAGCGCGCAGCAGGCCTGAATGTTTTGATCGGCCAAGTTGGCCTTGCAGACGTTACCAAGCACGCTCGGATTGAAGTCGTCCGCCGAGCACTTCTTCGATACACCGCCCAGCGTAACGTTAGAGAGCGCGAAGCCGATCACGTAGATGGGGATGCCCTTGCTCTTGAGGTCCTGCGCAATGTCCTCCGGCTTGAGGTACGGACAACCAGCCGGCTCGCAATACGGTCGCAAGTCCATGTTCGGCTGACCGTCGGACAACAGCACGATCGCGCGGTGACGGCACAACAGGGCCGGATCGTTCTGCGGCCCGAAGCTGAAGCTGCTGTCGAGTGGATCGGCGGAGGTGTCGTTCAGAAAGTAGTTGCGCGCGTCATCCAGCATGCCAGCGATGGGCGTGGCGCCATACGGGCGCGTGGTGAGCAGCACCTTCTGGATCATGTCGTTGCGGGTCTTTTGGTCGGCGCTGCTGCCGGTCGCCGGATTGCCGAAACCCACGGCGCGCCCCTCCCACGGAGGCGCGCTGCTGTTGCGCACGCCGACCTCTTGGGGCTGCGGCACGATGCAGCCGGCAGGCTCGCCCATCACCGGGCTACCGAGGTAGTAGCTCCACAGGCCGGTCACGTCCTTGGCTTGGTTCGGCTCCGTATCGAACGTCATCAGGCCGAAGCGCACGTCGTTCACGAACGAGTCCATGATGCCGTCGTTGGCCTGATCGAAATTGGAGCAGGTCGCGAGTGCGTTGTCGGTCGGGTGAAACTTGATCGCGTCGGGCGGAAACAAGGCCGGATTCACCAAACTGAGCGCGCCCGGGCCGGCAACGCAGCCGTTGCTGGCGGGGCGGTTATAAGGATTGGTGTAGAGATAGTCGTACGTGTTGCCGCCACTCAGGCCGTATTCGCTCTTGAAGCTGGCCGAGCCACGGTCGAGCCTTTGGCAGTCGTAGTGGTTGATCGAGCCCGTCAGCACCTCGACCAAGTCGATCCAGCGGCTGCGTTCGCTGGTCGCGCCCGTATCGGTCACGCCGGAGTAGCGGCAAGTCGGGAACGCGTTGCTGCTCGTTTTGTAGTCCATCGAGCCCGACGTATCGACCAGCAGCATGACGTCCGGCGGCGGCGGCACGATATCGGCTTGCGCAAGCGCGTGGCCCGCCATGAGCGTCGAGGTGAGCAGCGAGGCCGCACCCAAGAGCCGCCGCAGCCGTGGAGGACTAGAGCGCGAGTGAAGGCGGGGCTGGTGTTTCATGGCTCTAAGATCCTGAGGGCTGGCCAGGGACGATGGTGTGTGCGCGGAGCACCTTCTTGACCGTGACGGCGGGCACGCTGTCGCCGCACGGATCCGCATTGGTGGTGATGGGCCGCACGTTGGCGGTGGTGGTCAGGGTGACGTCGAAATCGTTGCCGTCGCCCTGCTTGGAGCCTGGCTTCGGTGTGCTGGTCTTGTACTTCTCGGTCAGCTCGATGCTGACGAAACCGGTCGTGTTCGCGAGCGGTCCGAAGCTGCCCGACTCGCTGCTACTCACCGCAGGCTCGAGCAGGGTGTCGCCGCCGTAGGAGGCCGTAGAGGTTTCGATGTCCGCCTGTTTGATGCGGTAGCAGGTGCTGCCCAGCGTGGCGGCGTACGGACCGTTCGCCTGGCACTGGTAGCCCTGGTCCATCTGGGTCGTGTAGTAAGAGCCGAGCACGACGATCTGCGCCATGGCGGCCGTCGTGCCGAGCTCGGCGAGCGCGGTGGTTTGCGCCGACTGCCGGCTGAAGCCGACGGCCTGGTCGACCTGGCTGATGTTGCGGATCGCGAACATGCCGATCGCCGTGATCAGGGTGGTAACCATCACCACAATCACTACGGTCGTTCCGCGCTCGCCCTTACGGCGAAGTCGACGCTGACGCGAGGCTACCAATTGCTGTTCTCCAAATTGCGCAGAGAAATATCGCTTTGGAACGTGCGCACGCGCGCGTAAGTCGTGACGCCCGACACCGAGTCGGTCAGCGGGAACCGGTACATGTCGCTGCTGCCGCCGCCGCTGCCGCTCACGATCGGCGCCTCGCGATCCGCTTCGCGCGAACGCACGCTGAGGCGAACGTGCAGGCCGCGCAGCAGCTGGGTGCCGGTGTAGGTGGGGTTGATGGCCGCGCTGTCGACCGCGATCAAGGCCGGGTTCAGCGCGTTCGACGCCCCCCAACCGCTGAACTGCAGGTCGACGGCGTACTCGCCCACGATCTCGCGCGTGGCGTCGATTTCGTTGCCTTTCGGATCGAGCTCGACCCGAACCAGCTCCACGCGGCCGCTCTCGAACGGCGCGCCGGGACCGCCTCCTGTGCCCTTACCCGACGCCTTGTACAGCGCCGCGTAGTTCGGGTCGTCGACCATCGGGCGAATGTCGTAGCGCACCAGATCGATGACGCTGAGTGACATGCCAATGCCCAGGTTATCGACTCCGCACTGGCCGCCCACCTTCAGCGTCTGCAGCACCGGCTGCGCCGCCAGGTTCACGAAGGCTACGCCGGGTGTCGCGGTCACGCCCGACGCCACCGCGTACTGATCCTTGCCCATCCAGCGCAAGCGAATGATGCGACCCGATGTGCGGCCGGCCATGAAGATCGACGTCAAGGCCGCCGAGTTGGTCGCCGTCGCGGTCGAGAGCGGGCTCAGACCGAGGCGCGCCGCCGACGGCGTGTTCAGGTTCAGGTAGATCTGCCAGCCTGCGCCGCCATTGCCGACTTGCGCGGTGTACAGCTCGTCGGGCGCATTCAGGGCGCCGGCGATCACGATGCCTTGTGGCTTGTTGGGTGCGGTATTGGCCGCCGCCGTAATCTCGGTACCGCTGAGCAGTGCCGTGTTCGTCGGCTCGATCACGATCGCGCGCAGCGTCGCGAGCATCGCCGGCCAACTGGCGTCAGGCCGGTTACAGACCCGCGGATCTTGCTGAATGTTCGGCGTCGACAGGTGGCCTGCGCGCGCGACGTCGTTCGACAGGCGCTCGAAGCCCGAAAGTCCGGCAAGGGTGGCGTTCGCGACGCGCCCCTCGCGTTGATAAAAGCGCGACGCATCGCGCGACAAGGCGAAAACGACGATCGACAGGAACAGCCCGCCGGTCATCGCCACCATCAGCTCTACCAGCGTGAAGCCGCGAGCCGAGGTAGGCCGTCGCTTGCACGCTCGGGCCTCGCAAACTTGGAAGAGAAACGGCGCGCGCATCAGATTTGGAAGTGCTGCCGAACGCCGACAGTCTGGTAAACGAAGTAATAGCGATCGGTGGAAAGACCGATGTTCTGCGCCTGCGCCGCAGTTTGCACCGCGCAGACCGAGGTGGTGGTGTCGAGCGGCGCTTCGCCGTCGCGCAGCCAGAACACGCGAATCTCCGCGCGCAGAGTCGTGTTGCCACTGACGCCCTGCCCAGGCGGGTAGAGCCACGACAGCCGAACGTGCGTGCAGAACTGCGCTTTCGCAAGGTCGGTGCTGCTGTCGCTCAGTGGATTTCCAAGCGCGTCGAAGGCGCTGCCGAAGCCACGCGCCGGGAGGGGGCGCTGCCACCCCGCCGGGTTGCTCAGGAAGCCGGCGCCGTAGCTGGTGGCGCTGCGCCAAGCCGTGGCGTCCATCTCGAGCTGGGCGCCCCAGGCTTGCGCGATGCGCTCGGCGATGGCCACGTTCTTGGCGTGGGTGTTCGAAATCACGGTAATCTTCTGCATCGAGATGATGCCGAGCATGGCCACCGTGAACAGCGCCAGCGCCATCATCAGCTCGACCAGGGTGTAGCCGCGCTGCCGAGCGCGAGAGCGGCGTCGCAAAGTTTGGCTCATATCCCGAGCCTCGCCATGCCCGTCGGTAGAACCGCAACGGTGCGCAGCAAGCCGATGGGTTGGCTGGCGGAGTCGAGGCGTTGCACGTCGATCGTCGTCGCGCCCACCATGGGCGCGGTCGGCGGTTGGCCGTCGAACGAGATGAAGCTGCGGCCGAGCGGTGTGAAACAAAGGTCCATTTGGGTTTGAGCCGTGCCGCCCTGATCGCGTACGGTTACGGTCACCGTCGGCGGCGGGACGTATAGGTTCACCTGGCGCGACACGGCGGGGTTGCCCCAGTTGTTGGCAATGCAGCCGAGCCCCGGCTGGGCCGCGCACGTCGCACTGCCACGCGCCGTGGCGGCCGCTGCGCCTTCGATCGACTCGAGCACCGTAAAGCCGGTGGCTGCGCGGTAGCGCACCATCACGCCGGCACCGCGACCGAGCGCGCGCATGCGGCTGTTACTAAAGAGCCCGCTCAGCTGCTGCGCGGCGTCGCGCGAGCGGCGCTCCCGCATCTGTTCGGTGATGGTCGGGCTGGCGAGCGTCGCCATAATGGCGATGATCAACACGACCACCATCAGCTCGATGAGAGTGAAGCCTCGGCTGGAACGCCGGCCCCGGGGCCGTGACTTAAGAGGTTGCAGGAACACGCGAAGCCTGAACGTACAGCAAGGTACGTGCCCGCCTGGGCCGTGACTAGATGCTGGAAATAACTCGAATTTATCGAGGATGTAGGCGCTTTGGCGACGGTAAGAAGTGCGGCGCTATGTAAACGTTGCGGGGTAAGTCCGCCTCTTGGCCTGCGGTGTGCGTCTCGCGCTACAAGCAGCGCTATGGCCTGCCGCCCCTTCGTCGTGCTGCTGTGTTCTGCCTGCCTTGCGCTCGGCTGCTCGAAGAAGGTCGAGCAAACGGGCGCCGCTCCCGGTGCTGGCTCGAAAGTCAGCGCCAAGAGCGGCAATCCCGACGTCGTTCAAGAAGGTAGCGCGCCGCCCCCGATCGCGAGCTCGAAGCCGGGCGCGTGCACGCGCGGCGGCGGCAGCGTCACGGACGCTCTCAGCTCTGCATTTTTTCCGAAGCTCGCCGGCGGCTATTGCATCGATCCGAATGGCGACGCGCGCACGTACGGCGAAGGCGCGAAGGGCACGCTCGAGACCGTCTGCACCGAGCTGCTCGACGGCGAGTGCGAGGTCTACAAGAACTACGGACTGAAGCGCGTGGTCACGCTGCGCTACGTCGACGGCGCGGGCTCACCGGGTAGCGTCAACGTGACGGTGTCGCGGTTTGCTAGCGCCGAGGGCGCCTTCGCATTTTTCACCAAGCGCGTGATTGCCGACGGCGATCCGATCGACGGCACGCCGAAGGAGCTGGCTGCCGGCGCCGAAGGGGCGCTCGGTACGGGCATCGCCTACGTGTGGCGTGGCGAGCTGGTCGCCGAGCTGAGCTACACGAACGAGCTGCAGACGCCCGATCAACTCAAAGCGACCAGCGCCGAAGTGCTACCTGAGCTGGCGCGCCAGATTGGCGATCACCTGCCGGGGGATGTGAATCCGCTGCCGGCGGTGCGCCTGCTGCCGACACTGCGTCTGTTGCCGATGGGCATCGGCTACGCGCATCGCGACGTGCTCGGTGTCGCGGGTCTCGGCTCCGGCGCCATCGGCTACTACCAAGATGGCAGCGAGCGTTTCCGCGTGGTCGGCCTGGCTCGCGCCGACGAAGACTCGGCCAAAGACGTGCTGGGCACGCTGAAAAAGCTGCCTGGCGCCAAGGTCCAAAAAGATCTTGGCTTCGACGCCGTGTCGTTCACGACGCGTGAAGCGGACGGGGCGCCGCAGGCCGAATGGCTCGCGGGCCGTTCCGGTAGCAACGTGATCATCGTCGGCGACGAGCCGCTCAAGCTCAAGACCGGCGACGGCGGCCATTTTCCGGCCGACAAGCGCCTCGCCCAATTGAAATCAGCGCTCTTTCCCAAGCTCCCCGTCCAACCGTAACGCGCGAATGAATCAACAGGCCGGGGCCCAGCGCCCTGACGCAACAAAACGGGCGTACGGACGCTGCCCGAGCTGGGGTTAGCGCTTCGAAAGTCACTTCGTATGAGCGTATGCGAAGTGACTTTCGAGACATGCGAAGGGCCCAACCTCCACGAGTTTCTTGCCAGGCCTCCTTAGTCAAATCCTTCCCGTCTCCCCGCCTCCTTGTTTTCTCGTGCTCGTCTTCGCGAGCGATTGGCGCGCAGGGGCGACAGGTACTAGAACGGTGACTCGTGGATTTTGAGCTGACTGAGCATCACGCCCTTCTCCGTAACAGCCTAAGGCAGTTTTTTCGGGAGCGCGTGGCGCCGCGCGCCAAGGAGTGGGACGAAGCCGAGCGCTTCCCGAGCGAGCTCATCCCCGAACTGGCCGAGCTGGGCTTGCTCGGCATCAAGATACCGGAGGCCTACGGCGGCGCGGGGCTCGACATGTCGGCCTACGCCATCGCGGTCGAAGAGGCGGCGCGCGTCGACGGCTCGCTGGCGCTTACGATCGCGAGCCACAACGGCCTCGGCACCGGCCACATTTTGGCGTTCGGGACCGAAGCGCAAAAGCAAAAGTACCTGACGCGCGCCTGCACCGGGGAATGGCTGGCAGCGTGGGCACTCACCGATCCCAGCTCCGGCTCGGACAGCGCCGGCATGCGCACGAAGGCCGTGCGTGACGGCAGCGACTGGATCATCAACGGCAGCAAGATGTTCATCACGCAGGGTTCGGTTGGCGGCTTCTGCGTGGTCTTGGCGCGCACCAACTTCGAGACCACGGCGCAGCGCGGCATCACGGCGTTCATCGTCGACACGAAGGCGCCCGGCTACTCCGCCAGCAAGAAGCTGAAAAAGCTTGGTTGTCGTTCGAGCGACACCGTCGAGCTTACGTTCGAAAACCTGCGCGTGCCCGACAGCGAGCGGCTGGGCGAAGTCGATCAGGGTTTTCGCGACACCATGCGCATTCTGGACAGCGGCCGCATTTCGATCGCGGCCATGGCGCTCGGTCTCGGTCGCGGCGCGCTCGAGATGGCCGTGACCTACGCCAAACAGCGTGAGGCGTTCGGCAAGCCGATCGCCGAGTTTCAAGCCATCCAGTGGATGCTAGCGGACGCGCAGACCGAGCTCGACGCGGCGGAGCTGCTCGTGCGGCGCGCTGCCTGGCTCGCCGATCAAGGCCGGCGCTTCACCGCCGAGGCGTCGATGGCCAAGCTGTTCGCTAGCGAGGTCGCGACGCGAGTTTGCAACAACTCGCTACAAATTCATGGCGGCTACGGCTACACCCGCGAGTTCGACGTCGAGCGGCACCTGCGCGACGCCAAGCTCTGCGAAATCGGCGAAGGCACCAGCCAAGTCCAGCGCATGGTCATCGCCAAGCACCTCTTGCGTAGTTGATGCCCCGGTTACTCGGTGCGCTGGATGACGTGGAAGCCGAATTGGGTTTCGACGATGTCCGAGACTTGGCCGGGGGCGAGCTTGAAGGCGGCCTTTTCGAAAGCGGGAACCATCATGCCGCGGCCGAAGCGGCCGAGCGAGCCGCCGCGCTCGGCGGCGCCGGGCTCGTCCGAAAATTCTTTGACCAGGGCTTCGAAATCTTCGCCGGCCTTGGCGCGCTTCAGGGCTTCGGCGGCGCGGGCCTGTGCTTCGGTTTTGCTGCGCGTTACGCTGGGCGAGGCGCGTAGCGCTCCCTGGTATGCCACCAGCACGTGACGAGCCGAGATCTCGGTCGGCTCGGCGGCGAGCTCGGCGGCCGTTTCCGGCGCTGCTTCGCCGGCATTGGCCTTGCCGCCGGAGCTCAGGCTGGCTGGGGTTGCGACGCGGGGCGGCTCACCAGGCCCTTCGAACGTCGAGACGACGCAGGCCGATAGCAGCAGCCCCAAAGCGAGGAGGGCCGAGAGAGCGAAACCCTTCACGGGTGTGCGCTCGGCTTGACGGGAGCTGCGACGGTCGATGGCAGCGGCGTCGCAGCCTTGTCGGCTTCTTCGGATGCCGAGGTGGAGCCGCCGCCGACCAGGCCCAAGCCAACCAGGATGCTGACGCTGACGAGTAGGGCGAGCACCGCGTACGGCGCCCATTCGGGGATCCAATCGCTACCAGAGCCAGCGGCAGGGGCAACGCGCGGTGACAACGGCTGCGCGTGCTGGTCTTCGTCGTCTTCGTCGTCTTCGTCGTCCTCCTCCTCCTCGCCTGACGGGGAGTCGTCGCCCTCGTCGGTCTCTTCGTCTTCGTCTTCGTCTTCGTCTTCGTCTTCGTCTTCGGTCTCGTCGATGGGCGTGGCGGCTTTCATCTCGGGCGGGGTGGAGGCTTCTGCGGCCTTGGCCGGCGCGCTCGTCGGCGCCACGGCGGTTTCAGCGACTGCGGCAGCGGGCGGTGGAGGCTGCGATTTGCCGACTGCCTCGGGCACATCGCTGGGCGCTTCGTCGTCATCGCCCCATTCGCCATCGATCTTGTCGGTGGGCGGCGGGGGCTGTGAAACAATCCTCTTCTTTTCTTCGTCGCTCATGAGATGGGTCTCCTCAAGCCACTTCTGCCCAAGCTGACGTCAGCACCGCATCTGGCCGGCCGACGACGCTGGTCTGAAGCACGTAGCGTCCGGCGCCGACGTCGAAGCCCTGCGTGGAGAGCACGTCGCCCGGCCAAACGGGTTTGCGAAACTGCACGCTAAAGCTCTTGAGTCGCGCCGGGTCCCCGCCGCAGGCGTGCTCGATGAGTGCGCGCCCGACAAAGCCGTAGGTGCAGAGCCCGTGCAGAATGGGCCCCTGCTCGAAGCCCGCGGCGAGCGCAAACGCGGGATCGGCATGGAGCGGATTCAAATCGCCCGTCAGCCGGTAAAGCAATGCCTGCTCCGGCCGAGTCGCTTGTTCGACCGTGAACGTCGGATTTTCGCTCTGGCCTTCCGCAAGCTTGGGGGCTTCATTTTTCGGCGGCCGCGGTCCGCCGAAGCCGCCTGCGTCGCGCACGAGCAGTTGCCACTCGG
>Ga0307508_10005303_pt1 | contig 12294 bp, 16 predicted proteins | sample 9_EM_MG_FD_203089 | JGI IMG/M metagenome (GOLD analysis project Ga0307508, IMG submission 203089) | Populus trichocarpa ectomycorrhiza microbial communities from riparian zone in the Pacific Northwest, United States - 9_EM | ecosystem: Host-associated > Plants > Roots > Unclassified | place... | reverse complement strand
CAACAAATGAAATGAAATGTGAGAAGGCCCTGCCAGTAAATGAAATGAAATATGAAATATATCTGCAAAAGAATGAAATGAAATAATACAGGTAAGATAAATGAAACTCACTCACAACTCTGCCCTGCCCAGATGCAAATCGTCCACAGGTAATTACCTGTAGTATATGATATAAGTAGTCACTACCAGTCCCAGATGCCACTGGCATTGATCACGACACGAATCGACACGTCCTCGCATGTTCCCAGCTCGACCTCATGTCGAGCTTCACCCCCACACTTGCTGACATTGATATCAACACGTTCTGACACGTTCTAGTTCGATTTTGAGCCAAATATGGCAAGTGCAACACCAGTTCGTGTGCCCCACCAACCGGACGGCGACTCGATGTCATGCACCTTCATGATTTGGCCCCACAAGGCCCCACACCTACTCTGGCTTCAATACTGAAGCACAGTGACGTGTCTCCACGCGTTTTCGACGACATCTTGTCCTTGCCAGTCTCCTTCATCACAAATTGTTGCGATATGGACTCCCTGAGCCTGTTGGACTCACTGAGACCAACATTGACACGAATCGCATCCCCCAGTGGTACTCCCCACCGCTCTCTCCCTCTGGGCCCATCTAGTACTAATCCAGAGCCATGGGCCCAGCTCGGCCAGATGTGGCTTCAGCAACCTCAAAATGCGATGGGAATGAAGAGATAGGTGTTTTGGAAGGGAAGGTTAAGTATGAGTTGGGAATGTCGCAAATCGTGGCTAGGAAATGGACTTCCCCATTCGCAGATCACTGTGACCCTGCTTCTGCTGGTCCACCACAGTTGCCCAGCACCCAGACGCTGCTTGGATTGAGTAGGTCTCCCCTTGCGGCACACCTACTGTCCAATATGGGACACACCTCAACAACTTGTTGTACACCGGCCTACCCAGGCCCACCTATGCCTCTTCTGAAACAGCACGACGCACCGCGACGTGTTTGTGATTCCCGCACCTCAACTTCCGATCTGGACTGTCAACCCTTGATGTGCCCATCCCCCTCAAATACTACCAGTAGTTCGAGTTGGTCAATTGAGTATCCTAGGGCACTCAATGAGGCCTCGGAATCATTTGTGGTACCACTGCACACCTTCCCTCAGTCCTATAGTCGTAATATGACTAACTTGTACACTACTACTAGTAGTACCTCGATGGACCCCATCGAGAATAATAAAATATCCTCCCCACATCCTGATGCAACGCATCCAGCAAGCCTGAATCGGGCTACTCTACTGCCTGAGAACCTGCAGGAGGACAAGTCTGCCCTCACTGTGGAGAAGCGTATGGCCCATATATGGGACAAGCACCAGTTTAAGGAGAAGCGAAGGAAACAGCTCGTATTATGAGCCCAGGCCATTGTTGCTGACTATATGGAAATGCAAAGGGAGCGAAGCGCACCCCCAGGACCAGCAATATATGAAGACATTGTGGTAGCCACTGCCACCCAGGTAACGCAGACCTATCTGAAGCGCCGTGCTGCAAAGGAGGCGTCACAGCGCCCTTCCTCAATGCTTGAATTGAGCATGCCAAAGGTTATGACTGGTGTACCACCAGCCACAAAGGGGGCAGGAGGTACTATAAGTCCTCAAGCCTCCTCATCTGCATGTGCAACACACTCATCTTTCCCAACGGCTACCTCAGGTAGGACCCCTGGCCTGCCAACACAGTCTTCCAAACCATGTTCCCTCTTACAGCCACAGGCTGTTCATATCCAATCCCGACCATCTCATGACAACAGGTCATGCTGTAATGAACGGCCCAAGATGGCCCCACTCCTTCGTGAGGCATCCTATATGCCCACAACACTGACCCATGAGGTAGTCACCTTCTTGGGCCCACCACCAACTCCCTTCTTGACCATTGGTGAAGGACTGGCCCCGCTGAAGCCGCCACTAGCCACTGGCAGCCCCAAGCCACTTGAACTGAGTGGCCTGTCATGCAACAAGGGTGAAATATTGCCACCTTTCTTGTCCCTCTCAGCAACCACCTGTTGGTTGCCTCCCAAAGTGCTCCAATGGAGCAACAAGAGTGTGTTGTGTCAACATGCCCCACCTCTGCAGGTCTATGACCCAGGTGGGCCAATGGCCCAACATATTATATTTTGGTGGACCGTGACTTGGTCCCAATGCTTAACCTTGGGGACACTGTCTCCCTTGCCATACCCCAGGTAGTGGTGGCCCTGCTAACGCAGGTGTCACTCTATCTTTGATACCCTTTCTTGGTATTTGGTGACCCGGCTAACGTGGGCGCCACCATACCACCCTTTTGCCAGGGTGCAGTTAACCCTGCTAACATGGGTGTTGACGCACCAATATACCCAACCTTGGATTTAGGACTAATTTGTCCTACCAATACACTCATTACCACCTTGGGGATCCAATTGCTTCCCCTTAATGCATCATTATTTCTTTATCAAAATCAACATTCATTCTATCCTTTCTCTCCTTTTTGATTTTGATTTATTTTGTGAGACCATTACATGGTCTGAAAAGGGGGTATGTAACGGACAGTTTTTATAGTGCCCCATTCCACCCCATTTACTTTACATTATGTGACCCCCTGGAGTCATTCTTCTATTTTATCACTTATTTGTTTGGCATCACCCTTGGTGATGCCAATATTATTACCTTTACTATACTTATATAAGCAGACACCTTTTACAACCACACCTGTACTTAGCCTAGACCCCCTATAAACTGGTCAGACTCAGTCCTGTGGCTCTAAGGTTTCTCCAGTAAGGGATACAACCCTTACAGTCTGGGACGTGGATGCAACCGCAGTAGTAGAGGAGGCTGTCGTGTTCCGACCACTCTGCGGATCGGAGGGAGCGGGTGGACGACTTCCGTAGTTCCTGTGTGGCTCGGGCGACGGGTTCCTCTTTAGGTTGCTTAGTTCCCTGTTGGATGTCTCACAGAATGTCCTGTTCCAGTCCAGTGAACTCCAGGCCCTCTAGCGTGCGCACCGCAAAAAGCTTTGGAGTGAGGAGGACAATGTCAGAATTGTCGTTGGCGCCAGTACCATGATCGGATCTGCGGGAAAGCGAGTCTGGCTTACCCATTGACCTTCCAGGCTTGTGTTTGAGCACAAAGTCAAAGTGGGAGAGGTAGAGGGACCACCGAGCCTGCCTCAGGTTCAGCTGTTTGGCCATCATGAAGTATTCCAGGTTCTTGTGATCCGTCCAGATCTTGCATTTGTGTTCCGCACCTTCAATGAAGTGCCACCACTCCTGGAGAGGTCAGATGATTGCCAGCATTTCCTTGTTGTGGATCTCGTAGTTCCGTTTGACAGGAGTTAGGGACTTGGAAAAGAAGGCGACTGGGTGCCACTTCTCGTCTTCCGAAGACACCTGGGAGAGGACAGCACCCGTGGCAAAGTCGGAGCTGTCAGCTTCGATGCGGAAGGGCTTGGTCGGGTTGGGAGAGATGAGAACCAGAGCAGAGGTGACACTCTGTTTCAGCCTGGTGAAAGCGGTTTGCTCAGCTTCTTCCCAGCGCCAGCAGGAGTTGTTTCGGGTCAGATTGAAGAGCGGGTGGGCGTGTTCCGAGAAGTCTTTGATGAACCATCAGTAGAAGTTGGTGAACTCGAGGAAGGATTGCACCTCCTTCTTGTTCGTCGGAGTGGGCCACTCGGTGACACCGGCAATCTTGACTGGATCCATTGAGACGGAGTTGTGGGAGATAATGACTCTGAGGTACTCAACCATGGTTTTCTCGAATTTGCATTTGTCAGGACGGAGGTAAAGCTTATGTTTTTCCAGAAGCTCCAGACCTCGGCAGGTGACCTTCCGGTGCTCCTCGAGGGTCTCCGTGAAGATGAGGATGTCGTCCAGATAGACTATGACCACGCCTTCTGAGATAAGATCCTCGAAGGTGTTGTCCATCATTGTCTGGAAGGTGGCAGGACTGTTCGTGAGGCCAAAGAACATGACCAGGGGTTCAAACAGGCTGCGGTTGGTTCGGAAGGCAGCCTTCCACTCGTCTCCTTCCTTTATCTGGACGTTGTTAAAGCCCCAGCAGATGTCTAACTTTGTGAAGTACTTTGCTCTGCGGAGCTTTGCGATCAGTTCCGGGATCAGCGGGAGTGGGTACTTGTTCTTCATGGTCATGGCGTTCAGCGCATGGTAGTCTTGTACTAGACGGAGTCCCCCCTCTTTCTTTTTTACAAAGAAGACCGGGGCAGCCATCAGGGATTTGGAGGGTCTGATCTGTCCCGAGTCGAGATTCTCCTTCAGAAAGGCGTCCAGCTCTTTCTGTTCAGTGGTGGAAAGCGGGTAGACCTTGCAGCTCTTCGGAGAAGCGTCGGGAGCAAGTTCAATGGTGTGATCCCACGGCTTGCTTCCGGGTAACTCATCGAAAAGAGTCCTTTGAGAATATGGAGTGGAAGTCACGGAGATGCGGCGGGATGTACTCTGAGGGCTGGGAATTCTGTCAGAAGCCCTCCACAAGCCATTGAGAGACCGTAGTGGTTGCACGAATGTGTTCCGCCTGGGGGAAGAGTCCAGTTGCCCAGATTCAGTCGCCCTCCTCAAGCGGTTCATCCGGGAAGTCGGCTTCCAGGTCAGGAAACTGCTCAGGTGTCGGCTCAGCTTCATCTTCCTTGTCGGCATCTTCTACGAAGGCTGGGAAGGGGCCAGCCTGGCAGGTGTTTATCCATTCAGTGTCCTCCCTTCTTGCATTCCATTCCGCCTTGCAGTCAGCTTGACAGCCAACACAGCAGCGCAGGAGGCATCTGGTCATTTTTATGGATCGGGCGCAGAAGTTGATCTCTGGATTGTGCTTGTCCAACCAGGTGAACCTGAGTATCATGCTCTGTTTGCCGAGGCAGGTGACTGCAAGCAGAATGTGTTTGGAATGTCATTCGTAGGTCATGATCACGTCGACGACTTCGCAGATGCTTCCGGCCTCGTTAAGCGTTCTGTCCACATTGTAGACCGGGATTGGTTGGGATAGTTTGCAGGTCGGAAGCTTCTCTCAGGTGATGAAGTCCTGGTCAATGAAATCTCCAGTAGCACCGGTATCGACCATGGCTTCCGTGGATGTTTCTTTGAGTCCTTATCTCTTCCACATAATCCGGTTGGACTCCAGCAGACTGAGTGGCCAGCCATATCCATTGCTGAACCACTCAAAACTGCCAGACTGTAGTCTGGTGGAGTCTGGTGGAGTCCAGTCCAGTTGACCAGTCCACCAGACTCCGCTTGGTTGGCAGTCCACCTGAGTCCGGTGGAGTCTGGCAGACTCCAGTGGACTCCACCAGACTCACCATCAGCCTTCCGCACCGCCATCGTGATGCCTAACCGCCGCTGTGATGACCATCACACCGCCATCGTCACAGCCCTTCCCTTGTCTGCACACCACCCACCGACCTTTCCTGCAACACCCACCTCACATCACAAACGTGCCAATGAGCTACATAATACAAATGTAGAGAATAATGAGAACTTACGTCTATCAGTGCCTGGTGAGAGAACAACTGAAGACGTAAGGAGGGAAAGTGCGATATATAAAGAGCACATCGTATCACGTGGTCGTCTTCCTAGTACGAATGACATCTCAACACACCCCCACAGGAAGACAAGCCAAGAAAAGAAAGATCAAGTAAGGGAAGGAAGAGTACAGAGTCCAAGAGCATCGCAGTGTTTACTAAAAAGTGGAAGGAGTAAGGATTTGGTGAAAATGTCTGTGGGCATATCAGAAGTGGTAATCCAGTCTACAAAAAAAGAGCCATCTTTAAGATGTGAACATATGAAGTGATGCTTGATATCTATATGTTTGGAACAAGCGGAAATTGTTTCAGAAGAAGAAATAGAAAGAGCTGCCTGATTATCAGAAAAAAGGGGAAAAGGGGAAGAAAAGGGTAAATGCAGAAGAGAGAGAAAAATACGCATCCAGATGCCTTCCTTCAATGCGTGAGTGAGCGCATAATATTCGGCTTCGGTCGACGAGAGCGCCACAGCACGTTGCTTGACAGAAGACCAGGAAACAAGGGAGCCATGGAAAAAGAAGCAGTAGCCAGAGACACTGCATCTATCCGATGTGTCTGAAGCCCAATCGGTGTCAGCGCAACCTAGGATGCGGAAATGGCCCTGGAGAGATGGTGACAAGCTGGAGGAGATGTTGCCATAGGCAAGAGCCAGCTTAGGACACCCGGAGAGATACTGAAGTACATGCTTTGTGATTGTGAAGTGAGCACAGGTCGGTTTCGACGTGTGCTGGCCCAGCCACATTGCCGCAAAGGCAATATCGGGTCGTGTAGCAATTGAGAGGTAAAGCAAGCACCCAACGAGACACTGGTATTTGGGCTTGATGTCGTCGTCAGGGGGATCAGTCGGTGACAGGGACTTTGGAGGGGATGCTGGGAATGGGACAGTGGCAGATTTGCATTGGGACATGTTCCATTCAGCAAGCAATTCTGTCACATATATGTGAAAGGACAGCCACAGAGCTCGGCGAGGTCGGTCATGGATGATGAGGATACTAAGGAATTTGGAACATTCACCTAGATTGACGATATGCAGGTGCTTCGATAGGGACTGAATAAACCAGTGTTAAAGAGGAGGTGAGTTTGTAATGCCGAGGCCATCATCAACATGAATTGGGATGATGAGGACCAAGTTCGAACCATTAGAAGGCATCGCGATTGAAGGTGAGGGGGGGGACTTCCATTCACCATAGAAGACGCCATGATCAATGTCGCAGCGGGTCATGCCTAAATCGGAGAGTAGTGAGAAGAAAAGCATGTAAAATTTGTAGGCAGATTGACGAAGTCCATACAAGGCCACAACTACTGTACTGAACCGACCAACTGTTCGGCCGATGTGACGCGTGACGGCGTCGAACAGTTGAGGGTACTGTTCGGAACCAGAGAACCTCTGTGACATAGCAACGGAAGTGTTCGACAACTGTTCCTTCGCCCTCTGCCACCAGATGGCTTCTTCTGCCCCCAACGTTCAACACCTATCAAATAGTGCGACATTGACACAAGCCTTTCCATCGGCTGTTCAATGTATTCCATCCAATAGCAACAGCAGCTCGTCACTGTCATTGCTTCGGGTGGGTAGTACTTTCATGTAGTTGAAATTTTCAAGCTTTCTGACACTGACAGTTTAGCAGGTGGATCCCCTAGCGAAGAGTATGTGTTCAATAGCTCTTATGTTGAAATAAGAGTAAATGGTATTTTAGTGAAGTGGGACACCTTTTGGCCTTCCCATCGTAATGGAACTAGGCCGCGACTCTGAACCCATTCCAATCGAGTTCAATGCTGCCCTCTTTCCCCCTCCTGAGGTCTCCATCAAGGAGCTTCTTAACTTCAGGTTCCCATACCAGGACCGAACCGCTTCCACAGTCCCTACATCATCTTTCTTCACAAGGAATTCTCCCATCACAGTCAGTGCTACCGAAATCCAACTCCTCCAAACACTTCCCATCCCAGCTCTGTCGACACTCAACACTCTCGATCACTATTTTGTGACTCTGGAATCCCCTGCATCAGCATCAGTTGTTTACGCCCACCTCCCAATTGACCATCCCTCAAGCTCTCTCAACTTTCCAAGCTGGATCCTACCGTATTGGTTGTGCATTTCGCGGCTGCGCTGTCATGCAGTCCTCCCCTGGAAGCGAGCGGAGCAGTGGCTAGCAAACTCCCTATCTGGCACAGGTTGCCGGGACCTTGTTGCCGATGCTCGCCAGATTCTCCGTAATCTCTCTTGGACAGGAAATACTTGGTCATTCACAGACCCCTCACCCCTCACATCTCTTGCTCATTATCTATCCCAAGATTGGTTTGGAACCACCCACATTAGCCAGCAACTCGACCTCCTCCGCCATCGATTAACCCGCGAGTCTTCGATCCACGAGTTCGACATTTTCCCTACTTATTTTGTAAACTCCATCCTTGAGGCTTACCATCACCACCAACCTAACTATTCAGACAATCAATGATTTCGCCACGTTCGGACTCGGGGCAAGGAGTTGGCAGCGCCTCAATGCCAACTCATGAGAATTGGTGGGATCGTTAATGTGAACAGCAATCATTGGGTGGCAGTCATTGTCGATCTTCGGTCATCAACTGTTTTGTATGGCGATTCCCTTGGGGGATCGGATGGTGATGTTGTAGCTGCCCTTTCTTGGTGGGCTGGGTTTCATACGGGACGCCAGTTCAGCCAGGCAGCACTTCCAATTGGGATTCAGACCGACACCATCTCATGTGGCCTTTTTGCTATCAATGCATTGTTCCATCACTTCTTCCCAGACATGGGTACAATCAACCAGCGCATGGTGATCACAGAACGGCTTCAGATGTTCTGTGCAGCAGGCAACCTTGAACTCGATGCAGTAAGTTGGATATCCCAAATTCTGGATGTTTGCTGACAACACTATACAGCGATATGATTCCGATGCAGTCATGATCCCGGACAAGCATGTCATGATCTTGCAGGAGCACCGTCAAGATGGTTTTTATTATTACGACCACCGATATGTTCCTCATCCAACCGCCATTGCCACTGCTGTCCCTCAACCATCTCTGCTGGCCCATACAAGCCCAGCCATTTCCTTGCCGTTGACCAGTCAACATTCAACAGATCTAGCACCTTCTCCTATCCCGCCAATCCAAGCCGCTTCAACCACACACCCAGCAGCACCTCTTCCAATTGCCATCACCACTGCTGTCCCTCAACCATCTCTGCCAGCCCATACAAGCCCAGCCATTTCCTTGCCGTCGGCCAGTCAACATACAACAGATCTATCACCTTCTCCTATCCTGCCGATCCAAGCCGCTTCAACCACACCCCCAGCAGCACCTCTGCCATCACCAAAGGCCCTTCCATTGCAACTGCCACCCCTGTCGCGCCTGCGCAAAAGCAGCGACCTTCGAAATTGGTTCACAAGGGCTACAGCAGATGATCGTATTGCAATGGACGAGCGTATGACTGAACAATGGCAACTGACGATGGAGGACCGGAGAGCGGAAGATGAGGAGGAGATGGCTCGACGGAAACGGCATAAAACGGAAGGGGCTGCTAACAGAAAAAGAGTGGAGCGAGGAAAGAAGGTTAGGGCAGATATTGCTGCTGGCCAACGAACAGCAGATGGAAAGCTTATCAAAAAGGTTTGTTGCTTTTCTCGCTTTGCTAGAAGTTTACCAAGCTGAATCTCTATACAGCTTTCTCACTTATGTGCCGCTGACACCACCTTTTCATCTCCAAAAGCCCTTGCAGTCGCTGAGGCTTCTCGGCCCAAACGCGAGTTCAAGGAGCAAGTCCGCCAGGAAAGGTCCACAGTTGGCCAGCCACGCATCCATGGCTATGAACCAACTGTGTTGACGAACTGGATGAACCCACTCCTGTTCATAACCATCAATAATGTTGCTGAGCGTCACAAACCCCTGATGTCTCCGATTGACATTGCTCGAGACTTACGGAAAATTAACCCCACTCAGTTTGGCCACTTGACGCCACAGGTTCTGGGACGGTGGATTGATCGGGATGGCGAGTCTGCGAGGTGGAGTGATAGGACTTTAGAACGTGCTCAAAGTGGGAACTCACCTGGAGGTGTTACAACCTGTGTTGGTGTTCTCGTATGTGTTAAGTTTTTCTTCTGAGAGATTTCGCTCATTTTCAATGCAGGTTGGATTTCCAGCAGTTACAAAGTCATTTCTTGAACAGCTTGTCAAACTCCGGGAGGCTCGTCTACCTCTTACGATTGTTACCATTCGTGGCCTACTTATCGCCCATCTGCAATATTTCACACCACAAATTTTCACTACACCTTCACAGGATGGCACCCTCTTTCGGTGTTCAGATGCCTTTGTGCGGAAGTTCATCAAATGTTTGCTCAATTGGTCCATTCGTGCATCCACCCATGCTGGTCGCAAGTTTCCATCCAATTCTGACGACATTCTTCGAAAGGCCACGCTGCGTATCGCCTATGTCATCAAGCATGAGGATATCCCCTCTGGTCTTATTGCCAACAGTGACCAAACCCAGGTTGTCCTCGCTCAGGGATCCGATGTCACATATGCTCCTGTCAACTCGAAGCAGGTTGCAACCATAGGGTCTGAGGAGAAGCATGCATTCACAGTCCTCGTCACTCTCACCAACGATGGAAAGCTCCTGCCATTCCAGTGCATCCATAAGGGTTCAACATCAGCATTGTTGCCTGCAAAAGATGCCAGGAGTATGGCCGACGCTCTGGCGGAGGGCTTCCTTTTTGAGTCATCAAAGACGTCCACATATTGGTCGACCCAGGAAACCATGTGCCATTTCGTTGACACCATTCTTGCCCCTCACTTCGAGAACATGAAGAAGACCCTCAACCTCCCTGCAGAACAGTGTTCACTTTGGCTGATTGACTGCTGGTCAGTCCACCGTTCGAAGGAATTCCTGACCTGGATTGGCCATTATCACTCAACAATCATTGTCATCTTTGTCCCTGCTGGGCTTACCGGCCTCTTCCAACCCTGCGATGTTGGCTTTCAGCGCCTGTTCAAGCATTCTCTGAAGTTGTCATCACACGACGACATTGTGCAAGAGGTCCTGGCTCAGCTATGATGCGCACTCGCGGGTGATAGCTGCAGAATATGACAGGCTCCTACGAGGTGTGCGAGGTGCGAGTACTGGGGAGGTATGTTCAAATATATAGGGTAGAAGGAGGGTAGAAGGAGTGTGGTCAAGTAGAATGAGGTAGAACGAACTAAAACGAAGTAAGATGAGGTACAATGAGGTACAATGAGGTAGAATGAGGTAGGACACAGTCAAACGAAGTAGGACACAGTTAAATGAAGTAGAACGCAGTAGAACAAGGTAGGACGCCGTAGAATGCAGTAGGACGAAGTAGAATGAAGTAGAATGAAGTAGGACGCAGTAGAACGCAGTAGGACGAAGTAGAACGAAGTAGAACAGAGTATGAAGAGGTGGAACGAAGTCAAATGCAATAGAAAATCATAGAAAAGTAAATGAGAGGCGCGCACTGTACGTAATATTGTGCTCGTTGTCGAGGCCGAGGTCGAAGTCGAGGTCGACAAGTTAAATATCTAACGCAGTCAGAGGAAGGAGGGATCTCTTCTGTTCATTAATTGTGGTTCTATGTACGTCTATGTGCTCTTTATATACATGATCGAGGTGTCTACGTGGCATTCCGAGGCTGTTCCAAGGTTGTTCGGAAGCGAACTCGGAAGGTCGGAGCTCGGAACGAAGCAATGTCATACTAAAGTTGAAATAGGCTCGATATAGCTTAGAGGAAGCTTGAGGTATCCAGGACGATTGCTGTATGTCAATATGTGCGAGTGCGAAGCATGTGACAAGTGTGACGATGCAGTGATGCGTGACGATGTGACGATGCACAAGAGGATAGGGTCAAAGGATATCATATATTCGCATATAGATATGGGATGAACCTCGATGATGCATCGGACTTGTTAATGAGCATGTCGAGTGCGTTAACTTGTTGCCTCGAAATGACGTCATCGGAGCTCAGCGATGTTTGCTGCGCATCACCGCAGGAACATTTTGTACAATAAGGACTGGTGGGCAGACAGTAGGGGCAGTGATGATGAGGAGGTGTTGGATAACAAGGATTCCGAGTATAGGGGAAAGCGTAGCCATAAACCTGCTCATAAGGTATAGAAGTGCATCCAGTGGCATTTTTATTTTATTTTTGGCGTTTTTTTTCCTTTTTGGGATAAAATGTCACACTGTTCGAAGGTGTTGGTGATGTGTGACAAGACCCTAGGTCTGTTCAGTTCGAGAGCTGTTGTGACGCGTGACCGAACACTTGGTCGGTTTAGTACAGTATCTTCAGTACGCAGCCAGGCTTAGACACCATCCATCCAGGGAAGGGGCGAGCATAGATGTCGTGGCGGAGCTTTGCATGGAGGAACACAGTCTTGCAATCGAATTGGAAAATGTCAAGATCTTTAATGGCTGCCAAAGCGAGTATAATGCGGACACTTGAAAGTTTTGCCACAGGAGTGGCAGTCTCCCCAAAATCCTCTGGTTGCTGGTGAAATCCCAATGCGACTAGTGTTTGGAAGTCCGGTTACAAAACCGGAAAAAAACCGTAACCGGACCAGACCGTAACTGATGAAGACCGCAAATGGTATAGACTGGTCTTTGGTTAAGACCGTGGTCTGGTTAATGGTTAACCACAAATTGGAAAAAACAAAGACCGCACAAAACCGGTTAAGACCAGTCTTAACTGGTCTTTGCAGTCTCAAAGGTAAGGGTATGATTTGTATTAATTTTAAGTAACAGTATCAACTATAA
>Ga0307508_10005302_pt1 | contig 12295 bp, 6 predicted proteins | sample 9_EM_MG_FD_203089 | JGI IMG/M metagenome (GOLD analysis project Ga0307508, IMG submission 203089) | Populus trichocarpa ectomycorrhiza microbial communities from riparian zone in the Pacific Northwest, United States - 9_EM | ecosystem: Host-associated > Plants > Roots > Unclassified | place... | reverse complement strand
ATCTCGTACCAAAGGACCCTAAAATGGACAAGATTGAAGGTTAAGAATCACCTTCTAGGACTATAAGGCAACTCACAAGCAAGTCCATATAGTGCATTGGATTGGAGTCTAGGAAGCCATCATTGCCATGAGGAATGGCTATGGCACACTTGCAGTCTGCAACAGCAAGGGAATTTGGCTCTGCTCGGCCGAAAAGCAACCATCTCCAAGACTAACCGGAACAACACATCGCCCATCATGTGCTTTATATCATGAATAACATCTACTATTTCAGAAGTTTCCCAGCCAGTGAATATGATTAGCTTCACCTGGTTTATCACAGAAAGAGTGCACAAAAGATTTCAACTCATGCTAGCCATATATTACCTTGAGTTTGTTCAGTTCAACAGGAAACATTAGAGGATAGAGGAGGGCTAGAAAATTTTTGAATTTCATATCCATATAAAAAGCTACATATTGAATTAGGTTTACAAACAACCTCCTTGTAGTATAGAAGTTGTGTGTCTAAATTTCACTGTGACTAGATAAGTAAGATAAAGCTCAAGAAGAAATCCAGACATGTCACACGGGATTTCTTACAAAAACAGTTGTAACTTTTTATTTGATCATTGGGTGGGATTTAAATTTTTTCAGGACATTCTACGAGCTCAAACCAGCCCTCTTGTACTAACTGAGGTCAAGAAGACCTCAAAATAGACTCTGGAGATGTTGTTTTTTTAATTTTCTAATTATTTTACTTTTTTGGATTTTTTTTAACCAAGTTGAAGAGTTTGATTTGGTTTTTTCTATATATAGAGTGGTTGGTTTCAGCCATCATATGAACAGCATACGTGTTATTTTTAACGTTAGACTTCATATTATTCCGATTTTATAAAACAAAGAGATTTTCTCTAGAGTCAAGATTGAACTTCCAAGTTTGCTCAGGTTGGTTAATGGCTTGCATTCGACAAACTGACTGATCAGCACTCAGTTTCTAGTAACAAAGACTACAGCAATTGTCTGATGAATGCAATGCAGTCTACAAGAAGAAAAATTTCCAGTTGATAACAATCTGCTTGGCATTCAGAAAATAACATCAAACTTACATCCAAGAAGCTTTTATAAAATTTCCTATCCAGTAAGATTTTATGCTCCATATCTATCTTGAGTAGAAATTCTTGCTTACAGGAATAATTGTTTTTGGCGCATCACAGTTCATAGAGGAATAATCGTTGCTAGAATCCCAGGATGCAAACCTTGATTAAGGAGAAACAGCATTTTTACTACTTCAGCAGCACTCTTCTGCTCCTGCTTTCTTACCAGATACCCATACATTTTGTCAGAAGTTCAATCGTTGCATCTAAGCAGATTAACATCATCGATGTTGCCAAGCCAAAATAAGAAACTACCGACCGATTCCTAGCCTAAAAAATTCCATAATTCATAGCTAATATAGGCATAATTCATCTTGTAATGTTAAGAAGAAAGTAAAAACATGCAGGTTACCTTGTATGAGGATCTGGAAACATGTTGGAACTCTGCATATAAGGCTTACTGTTAGGATACAAGTTGCTAATGGCAGCACTGCACTCCAACCCTCCATCACTTGGAAGAGTTAGCATTTTTAGCAATTTGATTGAAAATCACTTCTCATGATACAAATGTGCTCAGCATTTTACTAGAAAGGTCAAATGTATTTAAAAATTAGATGGGTATTTTGAAAAAATTAATTTTAATACTAAATTCTTTATTTTTAGAGCTGTAAATTAGAGGGATTGACCTAAACAATAAATCAGCCATGTCTAAACAGAGCATTCATACAAAATTATTTTCCATAAGTTTTAATCTATTTTTATATAAATAAAAATTTGTAATCTACTTTCAAGGTATTGAAAAATAAGTTTTTCAAATCCTAAATTCATTTCAGTTAAGATCGGATTATACTAATGTTTCGGATAATTTATTTATAAAAATCTCAACAATTAAATTTATGAACATTGATAAAAAGAAGTAATTAAATTTGCAAATGGGGTGAGGTTACAAAGGTCCAAACCAAGATTTAAAAAACAAATTCCTATAAAATTAATATCACTGTAAAAAAATATTTCTACAATATTAACCATGTCTTTAAAATTAACATAATCAAAATTCATATTTTCACAGTAAATATTATAGTAATTGAGATATCACAAAATCCATAGTTAAAAATAAATAAATAACAAAAAATCATGCTTATCCTCATGCCTATGTAAACCTAGCAAAAAAAAAAAAACTATTGAAAATATTTTTGAAAAAATCAATTTCTTTTTTTCCTCAAAAATATTTTTAATAAAACTATTGAAAATGAGATTCCCTAAATCCTTGAAACTCGGAGCCAATTTTTGAACTCTCAACAACCCTATAACTCCCCCCCAATTTCTCTCTCTAAAGAAAACCCCTTCTCTTCTATCTCTTTATATGTGCCTCTTATCTCCTGATCACTTCTACTCTATCTCATTTCTCCACCATAAAAACCTAGCAAAACCCTAACCCTAAAATCTTCATATCCTTTCACCACCACCAAAAAAATGGCAAAAAAGAAAGCGACCCATCAAACCCAAGACCCCAAGCAAGAGAACCCACAAGATCAAAATCGAAACTTAAACACCCAGAATCAACAACCACCACCCTCCATGGAAAACCCTAATGAAAAGTTTCAATCTTTGAAGACTCTCAATGATTTGCTTGTCAAAGAAGCGAAAAAACGCCGAGAACAAGTTGAGTCTCTGGTGAAAGCTAAGGAGGCTTTGGAGACTGAGTTGGCTCTGTCTAGTAACGAAAAGAGTAAGTTGGAGACTGAGTTGGGTAAAATCAGTGATGGGAAAGTGAGTTTGGAGATAGAAAAGGGGTTGTTTTGTGTTTTTATTGAGACACAGATGGCTGAAATGGGTGGTTTTGTAGATGGTTTGGTGAGAGAAAAGAAAGAGAAGGAAAATGAGATTGGGGTCTTGAAGAGTGAGGTTAAGGAGCTAACGATGAGTGTTGAGGCTGAGAGAGATAGATTGAGTCGGGTTTGTCTCGAGAGGGATCTGTTGAAGAGTGATGTTGATAATTGGATGAAGGAGGCTGATGGTTTGAAAGATAGAGTGATTGAATTAGAGAAGAGGGAGAGGGAGAGCGAGGAAGAGATTGAGAAACTGAAGAAAGAATATGCTTTGTTGGTTAAGGAAAAGAAGGATAGAGAGAAAGAAATCGAGGAGCTTAAAAGGTTGAGAGGTTCGGCTGAGAATAATTTGATGGAGAGAGTGGAAGAAATTGAGTATTTGAAGCGAGAGATTGAGGGGATTGTGAGGGAAAGGAATGAGATTGGTGTTGAAAAAAGTGAGCATAAGTTGAAGATTATTGAGTTGGAGAGAGAAGCAGGGGAACTTAATGAGATTGTATCAAATTTGCGAAAGGAGGAGGGAATTTTGCGCAAAAAAGTTATGAAATTGGAGGAGACCTTGGGGGAGGCGCTGGAGAAAAAGAATGCAATGGCAAGGGAAATTGATGGTTTGATGGAAGAGAAGAAGGAAAAGGAAAGAACTATTATGCGGTTAATGGAGGAAAATGATGCTGGCCAGAAATATAAGATCATGGCTAATGCTGAAATTGAGGATAAGAAAGGATTGGTTCAGAAATTGTTGAGAGAGAAGAATGAGATTGAGGAAGTGAAAGTTATTAAGGAGGGTGAAATTGAGAAGCTGCATAAGGAGGTGGGTCATTTAAGGGATGATATTTTTTCGATGCAAGAATCCATCAAGGATCAGGAAGTTAAGTACAAACAAGTAGCTTCTGAAATTAGTCATTACAAAGGTGCTCTTGAGCAAGTAAGGCTTGAGAGGGATAATGCTCAAAAGAGTTTGGATGGGGAGAAAAGGATTGGCATGAATTTGAGGTCTAAAGTTTTGGAGATGGAGAAGAGAGTTGAAGAAACTGTGAAGGATTGTGCAAAGATGAAAAGCGAGCATGAGAATCTGGCCAAGCAGAAGAAGGAAATGGAAACCCAAGTTTCTTTGCTGGAGAAGGAAAAAGATTTGGTACAAAAGCATCTCACAGAGGCAGAGGGGAAAATAATTGACTTGAGGAACAAAATGGAGTCCGCTGGCACTATTTCAGATAGAGCACTAACCATGTTGAAGAGCACTGTTGCATTGTTGTGTGAATCGAACAATGGAAAAGAAGAGATGACTGTTACTGAAAAGATGCTTGACAGTGAAATTGAACCGTATGCAAGTGAGCTGGAAGTTATCAAGACTGCTTTTAGAAACAAGGAGACAATGGTGGAGGACATGAAGCAGCAAGTAGAATACCTGAGGGATTCTGTGGCAAGGGCAAAGAAGAAGAACGGCCTTTTGAGTGTAATGTCTTCGGCAACTACAGTTGTCGCTGCAGCAGTTTCTCTTGCATATGTTGCTAGAGTACGTTGATGATCAATTTTCCCTTTCTAGGCATGTTGCTTTAGTTCTAGAATTAAGTCATGCTTAATCAAGCTCTACCTTAGGGCAGAGTTATGCCATCTTGGTACTCTTAACTTTCGTTTTAGATGATGTCTGAAAACCTGACATTGCAACAACAGGTGGTTTTTTCAACAGCCTAGTAGCTACTATCTGCATCTTGTTTATATGCTATGCATAATTTGTGGGAAATGTTCAACCACACTCTAGCACAATAAGCAGGGCATGTTTCGGGACGTTATTGTGCTCTACTATAACTATAGTGGTTCAGTGAACTCTTTTGATTGCTCTAGTTGGGTTGTCTTGAATAACTGGAGTATATTTCCTTCTTGCCATAACGGTTTCGTATGGCTCTTGGATAATTGGATTTTTTCCCAACCGGAAAGTTTATATGCCTTAATTAAAACCTTAGATCATTCTTGGACTGCTTCTCAGGAGTTCCAATGTACCTCATTCTTTTTGGTTCATATTTCATGTTGGCATAATATTCTATTATGAGAAATCCAGTGACTGTATTCAATGGAAACAAGATCCCTGGTTGTTCACATAGTTCTTTTCCAAAAACCATGGGTAGGAGAATGCAGCTAAGCTGTCATTTGCTCTGTTAGACTGTTACTGTTATATTTTGGCCCCTTTTTCGTAGCATCAGTCCTTTGGAATTTATGTTGCTATCATAGAGGCATGAAATTCTATTCCAATTCTTAGAATTGTCACGTTCTTCGTTCCTGAACAAAACTTCCCTCAAGACTCCAGACTGTTATTAGTTATTGTGGTGCCAATGCTACGCTGGTTATACAGCTCATCTGTAACATTATGCTAAGCAAAGCATGTTGGGGAACCAGGTAGTGAAGATGCAGATTTGCGAAACTCCCCTTCTTCCTTCTTAAAACAAAATGTTGATATGCTGGTGATTATCTGTTGGATCTGGTGGGGGTCTGAATCAGTGTTTTATGCTTTGCCAGCCACACTTCTAACCTTTTTTTCAGAAATTATGGCAACAACAAATCAGTGCCTTTCAGAAAAGAAAAAAATTGGGCCTTCTCAGTTGTTGTGTTTTGGGTCTTTTGCTCCCTTCTGAGGCCGATAATGCTGAGTGACCTGTATCAATAGTTAATCAAGAGGAATAAACCACAATCTAAACGGATTTCTAGCACAAATCATAGATGTCCTACTAGACTTCCTACTCATAGCTCATGATTAAAGAGAACCCCACTTGAATAAGCAGTGGCTTTGATTTTCTGCTAGAAAAATATCCCTTAAAGGGGGCTGAAACAATCGGCTTAATGATAGCTAAACACCTTAAACTAGCATTAACCATTTATATAAAACAAGCAAGATTTGCACACAATAAACTAATTTGTTTTTCCTTTGTGTCCATTGAAATGAACAAGCTATCAATGTGATTAACTATGAGTCTCCCAAGTCAAATCAAACAAGCCTTTCATGTCTTTGTCAAGAGCTAGCTGTTATTTAACCATTACACAAACAAGTACTAATATTCCTTCTATTGGTGGTAAGTGGTTTTAATGTGGTCCCTTTAGACATGTCCAAATTCCAACCACCACTAAATGGGCTTATATCTTTCAAAACAAGCCAATTTTTGTATTTTCTCTGCCATTCAAGCCCTCAAATTATGCATCGACAACACGCCGTCAAGAAACGCCAAGAAAAGATCAAATCAATCTTTATCAACAGCAAAAATGGAGTACTTGGAATTCGCTTCCAATCATTTGTTGCAATACCCCCGCATCCTTTTGTAGGGATAGATTTGAGGCCAGGGTAACAGAATTAGTGGACTAAAAGGCAGCACGCTTTGATGCCTCTTTCCACTTGCTTCCCAATTATCCAAAAACAATCTATACTTATATGCTATGTTAGTGTTAAATCTTATTTAGTATCAAAGACATATCCTGCTGCATTATTGTTGCCTGGTGAAAGCCTGACTTTGGGTCTAGAGCAGAGACAGCTACTACTCGTAAATGTCATTGTTACAAACTGTCCTTCAGTGCAGTGCTTCAGGCACCTTTGTTTTTATCTCTTCGTTCATTCTAGCATCTTGTATAGCTTCATAATTCAAGGTAGGAAGTACAATTAACTGTAGCAATAGCACTCCCTTGTAAAAAAACTTTCCAGCTCAAACTACACATTATTCACATGTTGCCCACTTTGCTTTTGGTTAGAACTCCAGAAGCGTACCTACAAACACAACAGACAAGCCTGCAGAGTTTTGGATGACTCACAGACTTGATCCCATATCTTTGCGTTATATTTACACAACTAGCCATCACAGTGATCTGAGAGTGGTTTCAGCCTCGACCATGGTCAGTTTCAACAACACACCACAGCAAAACAATCGAGATTGATGATGCTCATTATCCAGATACTGTCCATCCAGACAATCACATTTGGGTTACTGTGCCTTGCAAAGTGTCTTCAAGAAATAAAACAGGAGCTGCAGGTCTTCCGCAAGCTTGAGTCATCTGTATACGTACATTATCAAGGTAGCTTTACATTAGAAGACATTAACAGAGCTGAAGTTATTTAGGGGCCCACAATTCCGAAACTGCTTTCAATCCTAAACATAAAACCTTGTGATTCTCACAGCATAACAATATAAGACCTGGTCTTCGGTCCAAAATATAGTCACTCCGTAACAAGATACGATATGGAAGAAAAGATACGCTCCTCTGACAGTTACCAGGCCTCAATTTTGGAGGTGTATACTTGCATGCTTGACATTATCAGATTCAGATAAAGGTTCATCAACAATGCTATGACAAACTCTTAAATAAGGAATCTAAAGTTTACTTAAATAGGAATAATTGATAATTTCTAAATTCGCAATAACAGTCATATTTACAGTTGCCAGTAGAATGTGAAGAAGAAATCAAAGAGAACAATACATGACAAAAAGGAAAAGGCAAAATCGAGTGAGAAAGAAAAGATAAGCAAACACCTTTATATATACTAAATCATATCTATAAACATACAGGATCACAGTACCATGGACTTTCTTCCAATCCATGTTCTAAAATTAGCCATATAACATTAGTGAGGTTTCGACCCATAGACCGCAATGGATCAGCCACCAAATATAAACTCAGTAGTTCTGTCTTCCTCTCCTTTGGGGCTGGAAGTCAGAAAGGGTAACCTTAAATGTGGTAGGTCTGCGAAACTGAGTGAGACAGCCCCCCACTGCTACTAAAGCTTCAAAAACTACACCACTCGAGTTCAGGAAAATGGATATATAACAGAACATATTCCGAACAAGCTAGATGCTGAACCACCTTCTGCACCCAATAACAGAACCCAGATGTTTCGGAAACTTGAAGAACCGGACCTTAGAGTAGCAGAATGCAACAACGTATGATCAATAAAACAGAAAGTACTAACACTACACAATCATATAAACAGCAAACAACACGTAATTAGCCAAAGAGGAATCGTCAAGCTTCGGTCAAGTATGGCTTCCAGTTGGTATAGTTAACCCTATTAACAGTTAGGACTCACAAATTCACTTATCTCATTCATCACTGTATGGAAGTGATTGTTATTGGGTAACAAGTAGAACCCTATTGTTGCTTGCTCCAGATATAAAAGTTTCACATCTTGACCAGCCTTCTTGAGACCTTCAGCATATGCCAATTGCCAGTCCTGAACAAGATCTAAACCAGCCACCACAACAAGACTCTTGGGGAATTTCATTCCCTCAAGGCTTTTACCTTTTGGACCAAATGGATTACATGCTGGATGGTCCCTATCTTCTCCTTCAGGAAGAAATGCTCTCCAGTACCAATCTCGGTCCTGGAGAGTTACAAAATATTTGCCATCTAATCGCTTCTCCGATTCTGTTCTCTCTTTCCCACCAAACATTGGGTTCAGCAGCATGTTGCCCAATACTTCAATTCCTGATTCTACTGCTCTTGAAGCAACATGGTGAACAATGTTACCACCAGAGCTATCCCCAGCCAAGTATATATGAACTTTAGAGTCTTTCTTACTCTGGAGCCATGCCCTTGAATTAACCCACTTCAGAGCAGTCCATCCATCATCATAAGCACATGGGTATCGATTTTCAGGTGCACGCCTATAATTCACAGACACTACCACAGCCTTGCAAAGGCCCACCAGGCGGCGACAGAGTGTATCATATATAGCACTGTTTGCAGAAGAGTGAGCAAAGCTTCCACCATGAAAGAAGATTATGACAGGGACAACATCCAAGTTGTTAGGCTTCTCAAGGTCAACAATATTTGGTTGTGATACTTGCGCATCAGCCTGTCGATAGATCCGGCTAAGAAGACTAGTCCCACGGTCAATGATAACATCAAATGAGAAAACCCCATCAACTGCATTTGCGTTGGCAGGAACTTTCCGGTCAAGGAACTCTGCCAAGTGGCGGTTGAAAGTCCCATCAGGACGACGAAGAAGATTGTAAGCCAGCTTGAAATTTGATATGAGGACCCATGTGTTCAGGGGTACCACCATCTATTCAGAAAACAAAGGATCAAAATCTTCACTTTTTTCATTCCGAATAGTAAAATAGCAAGCCATAAACCAGAAATTGTGATAATTTTTCACAAACTAAGTACTAGAAAAACCAACAAACAAGCAAGTAGAGACTGAAAAACATACTAACAAGAAACAGATTTATCCATAAACCAAATCATGTTCCCTGAACTAAATTGATCCAAGATTAATAAGCCAAGTTCAGCATTTAGAATTTAGATAACCAAAACAGTACTTCCAGACCAGAAATCAGATATTCCACGTGTAACAGAAACCTATCAACAAACTACCGTTATATGATCTCAGAATCCAATAAAACTTCAAAACAAAACATCCCAAAACCCTTATACTAATCAACAAGCTTCCTTCTTTCAACAAAAACAAGAACATAAAACCCAAAAATATCAAACAATATATAACCTAAAGAATCTAAGATGCTTAAACATAAAACCCAAACCAATTTTCCTTCGCCAACCGAATCAAAATCTCAAAACCCCACCAAAAACATCTAGATTTCGCTCCGAATCCAGCTGATTTTCAACTTCAAACCACCAAAACACAAAAACCACAAAAAACCCATCAAAAGACACCAGCTTTGATCACCACAAGAGTACAAAATGTAAAAGACAAAGGGAGGGATAAAAAAACAGAGAGAGTACCTTGCTTTCATTGAGATTGACTTCATTACTTCCAGCCATGAAACTAATACTTCTTCTTGAAGACAATATCCAAAAAACAAAATCTAGTATATCAATTTAGATCCTTTTTAAGACCAGCCCAATTGAAAACTCACTTCACATAGTGTGACCAAACACGAAAGATTCCATCTTTATAGCTCTAATCACCATAACTTGCATTCATTATCAAAGCTTATAAGAGGCCATAAAATATGAAATGGGTATATCCTTTAAGCTTTGCAAAATTCACAAATTTTGAGGAGGGAGAGAGAGAAATGATGGTAGCAATAAATGGTAAATCTCACAGGGAGAAGTAGAAATGTGTAAGGGGTGGAGGATAAGAATTCTGGCGCATTTTAGCAGGATTGTGAACATGAGTGGTAGAGTGCGCACTGAGTGTTTAGTGGGATTTGAGAGACGACAAAAGTAAGCGGCCGAAAGATAACTATTGTGTGGGACCCAGTGATGTAAAAATTAATTCTGATTTCTGGAATGGGTTTTTAGTGATTATGACGCAATAAATATAACTTAAAACAAAACGAATAATTATATATATATATATATAAAAAAAAAAAAATTACTAAATTTGAGAAAGGAACTCTACGAAAGCTTAAGTGCATGCGGCCGGCGCCAAGGCACGTGAGGACAAACAGGGTCCGTCTCGAACACTTGGCAAGCCAAGCCTGAAGCTTGTATTCCCGGTTTAAATAACCAGAAGGTCAATATTATAACATCGAATAATTAATTATTCTATGTTAGTATTATTCAGAAGGTAATTGTTAGTATTACCATAAAATATAAAATATTAGTTGAAAACTATAGCATAATCAAATAAATTACCTAAATACTATATTAATAAATTTATATAAAAAATTATTAATATAAAAAAAACTAACAAGCGCTATTTATAAGAAGATCGAGCATGCTTAGGGCTGGAAGTATGAACTTGCACACATTAATTACTTTTTATCTTTCCTTTTAATATTAAAGAATAAAATATAAAATAAATAAAGTTTAGAATTAAATTGTAAAAAGGAACTAAAGATGAAAAATATTAGAACTTGAGTAACCAAATATAATTTTTCCGCGTCTTTTGAATATTGTAAATGGAAAGATTTTTTTTAATTTAATCATTTGTTTAATAATTATAATAATTATGGATAATTAAGTATAATTTTAATTAAAAAAATATTGTTATTTTGGAGAAGAGAAATGTATTATTCAAATCGTAAAAAAAAAACACTTTTAAGGGATTACATATTGAAAGGTATTTATATTTATTTTATTGTAAATTTTATCCTATCACTTTATAAAGTTCAGAGTTATGTAGTAAAAAATAACCATGTTTGTACGAGGAGATATTTTAAAAAAAAAAACAACTACGAGTGATATTCGACAACCATGATAAATGAAGCGGTGGTCGGCAGCGATTACTGGATAGCAGGTATATGCTATGTCATGGGCTAGTCTGGATATTTTTCAGTAAAAAATAATATTAAAACCATAAATGATTGATTAAATCTATATAATTTTAATAATATAAATAAAAAAATACATATAACAAAACAAACAACAAAGATAAAAGATAAAAAAAATCAATTTGAGCTTAACATGACAAATATAAGACTTGATTAAGATACCAAGCTAACTTAATCAAAAATAAATTAAATAAAATAAAATTTAATTATCAAGCAATATAGTGTTGAGGGCAAGATTAAGAAAAAACATATATGATTCAAACCAGGTTAAGCTGTTAACCTCCTCACAGTGAGTATAATATTATGATAGTCTCATAAAAAAAAACAAGCTTGAAAATCAATTTTCAATAAATTAAACATTGAAAGATAAGATGGGAAAAAATAAAATTTAATAAAGAACCTAAAAAACACAAAAGTCAACTTGTGTTAATATTTTAGACTCGTGACCCTGGTTATAAGCCCACGACTAATCCCCTAGAAAAAAAAACCCTAAAAAATAATGAAATACTCAATCACAAAAAACCAAGAGATGAAATTGGTGGGAAAAAAAAAACAATCAGAATTGACCCAAAACAAAAAAAAAATAGTAATAAAAAAAGAGAATAAATTTGACATCAAAATAAATTAAAATTAAATGTTAAGAGATGAAATTAAAAATAAAATTCAACAAGAAAAATTGTAATAAATAAATAGCAATTAAAAAAACAAGAACTAAATATAATATAAAAAAATAAATGAAACCAAATGATAAGAGACAAAAAAATTTTAAAAAAATATACAAAAGATAATAGATAACCAGCAATCAAAAAAACAATGACTAAATTGTATAAAAAAACAAATAAAATGAAAATTTTTTATTTTACTAAGGAGAAGAGAGAGAAAATGAGGAGGAGAAGAAAAAAATCTATTAGCGCCACATTATCGATCCACCGCTGACACGCACCCTGTCATTGGTAGAAGGCAATGTTTGATCGTTAAAAGAGCTCGCACGTGCCGCCTAATGGGTGCAAGCCCCTTTCTCTTGCCGTTGCATGTTTTAACTATCTTTTCTTTTAAAACATATTTTAAATAAATTAAAAGACCTAACTACCTCCCATCTCCATATGATAGTTACCAAAAAAAATCATAGTTAAATGACAAAAACACTCTTGGATGCAAGTCGGAAAGAATAAAGTTA
>Ga0307508_10005301_pt1 | contig 12296 bp, 10 predicted proteins | sample 9_EM_MG_FD_203089 | JGI IMG/M metagenome (GOLD analysis project Ga0307508, IMG submission 203089) | Populus trichocarpa ectomycorrhiza microbial communities from riparian zone in the Pacific Northwest, United States - 9_EM | ecosystem: Host-associated > Plants > Roots > Unclassified | place... | reverse complement strand
CCCTGTTTTCCCTTGAGCTCAAGGCTCGAAGGATTGTTAAATATCTACGTTGTTACAAAATACCTTTAAAGTAATTAAAAAATATAAAATCAAATTAAAAAAAATTATTTCTCCTTCATGATCTTTTATTTTTCCAGCAAGATAAAAGCTAAAAAATACCTTGATGGATCTAATAGAATTTATTAACATCAAAATAACTCATTTTGTTGGCGTATAGTGATTGATAGACAACTTTATCTCTTAAATTTAGGGATTGAAATGAAAATAAAATGAAGTTTTGGATTGAAAATTAAAATTCTAACATAAAAGGGACCAAAATGGAAAAACAAAAAATTAAGGACTTATTTTAAAACCTGTCTCATATAGAGTGAGCAAATAAATAAAAAGAGGCAGCATTTTTTGTTTCATCATTTGATATGGTCCCTAAAGTTTTAATTATTTATAAACAATAAAAATGAATTCTATTATGCCAAACACCATTAATTTAACATCATATTGTTTTTTTTATATCATAATAACCCCACAAGTTAATTGAAACAAATTATCAGTCTCAAATTTCAATAAACACAATATTCGATGATAAAATTAAAAAAAATTAATTATAAAAATATAAAATGCTTGAAAGATAACACAAGGCATGGTAACAAAAAAAGAATTTCCATTCCATAGTGATTCCCCGGAGCAATTTTAGTTTATATATATAAACTTATTCGTTGTAATTTGCAGGCGGGGAAAACTGTTTATATTTCTTTTAAATATAAGATTCAGGAGATTATTTATTTGATAAGCAAACGAGTTTTGCATTGTCAGTTTACGTACAGGAGTTGATAAGATGTTTTTAGCGTTACTATGTGACCAAGTACATTAGAAACCAAAAGAACTGAAAGAAGTAAAGAAATTAGGTTCATTGTTTTCTATTTGCACATAGAGAGTTGTTAACTTGCTTGTTTTTGAAGGGAAGAAAAACACGAGAAGTTCTAAACTTCAACTAAAACATACCTTTTCATAAAAAAGCAAACTTTTTTTTTTCTTTAGCCAAATTAGGTGCACAAATACAAAAGCTATCAGTTCATAACATGCCCATCCTCGTAAAAACATATAAAGGTCAAACAATCACCAACTCACATGCATTTCCTGGAAAATTTGTTGATAATGCTAGGATCTGAGGTACTATTTAAAAGATGGGCATCGATGAGAGCACTCCCTATTCTCATTCAGGGCATGTGTCCGTTCCAATTTAGAAAAAGGAAGAAGGTTGGTAACTGCTCGATCACGAGCTCAAGCAGCAGTCTTTGCCATTTTCCTCCCTACATTCTTAAAACCATTTCTTCCCTTTACTCATAGATCCGAGACCATCAAAACACCAATCGATCGATTGCAAACATCTAAGGCTACAAACGCAGGTAAAGAGATAAAAGTGCAGGCTGATAAGGTAATATTGAACGAAAGAATCAGGCAGAAAACCACACATGCTTTTGCAATCTAGACATTTTAATAAAGTTAGGCATTTATACACAGGTTACCTATCTCAAAACAACCATTCTTCAATGGCCAAGAGATAGCTATAAAGCTGTTCAGTGCACCAGAAGGAAGAGTTACCTAAATCTAAGATACAGTGATTTGTGCATCAAGTGTTAGCACACCGGGCAGCCCATCTAACAGAAATCATTTCCTCCTTTCTGTACAGCTTCCCGAACCTTGAGTAAATCAACTACCGGGTTTCCATTTATGTACACATCCCACCAAATGTAGCCTGCAAATAGAGGAGCTTCCCCTTGTTCCACAGCAATCAGTTCCCATTCCTCTAAAACCCATTATATCCACCACCATCTATCAGCACTCATTCTTTTACCTATATACAAAAGCACCTAGTCTAATAATTACAAATTCTAAATTTATGTACCAGTGATGGCTACGAGAGGTGGAATGATCCTTGACCCTCTGTTATGGCATACAGAAGTTTCTCTTTCATCTTGTCCTGCAAAAATATAAGCATAAAAAAACTTGTATATTCATAGTCTACAGAGAAGATAGAGAGGCAATAAATGTTACTTTTGACGAGTAAGGTGGCAACTTCAGATAATTGGCACAAGTCATCACACTGGGAAGGTCCGCATCCGCACAGTTGCTACAATGCTGTTGAGAGCACAAAGAGGATAAGTGACCGAATCATTACTAATGTTTATGAAAAGGAAGGGTGCATCAGTGCCACAGACCTTCCGGACAATGGTCAATTTTGGATTCAGAGATGCCAAGCCTCCTGTAGGTAGCCGAGGTGCCCCGGTTACAAACTGTAGAAATGATCGTAGTTGTTCGTATTCGAATTCCTTTATGATTTCCAGCAACTGCAATTCCATAATGAATGAGCAATATTTGAGAGGAACCCCTAAGCTTTCCGGCTAACTAATGTTATTTAAGAGCAAGGGAGGGAGAGGGGGGGTGGGGGGGGGGGGGGGGTTGGAGAGAGCACCAACATTAACAACAGGAGGGCTGCTAGCAGTGTATCCATGATCAAACTTGATATGGTCCAAAAGCTCATTGAACTGCTCCAAAGTAAATGATATATAGACAAATAAAAATCATATCATCAGTATTCCTCAGTAAAGACTAGATCAATCAAGTGTTAAAAATACATACAGCCCAAAATTCACGTTCTCCACATAGCAAACGCTCAAGTTCCTCCTCGGTGAAAATCATAAGATGTTTAATAGGAAAAACCTGGAAATTTAAAGTAAGACAAAAATAATTAAGAGAATCAGGATAAGATTAGCAATCCTAGGACAATACATCTCTGCACAAAGAGGGAATAAGTAGAATTATTATTATTATTATGTGACAAAACTATAATGACTCAAAGGAAACCAGGAGATTGAGGCTATAAACTAGCCACCCAAACATTGCCGAGTTCCCTTCAAAACACTCCTAGGATAATGGAAAGAAGAGATAAAAACACCATTCTGAACTCTTATTTCAAATCATTCCAGGGACAATACATGCTGTACTCCAAGGGGTAATATATAAAAGAATCAAACCCCCATTCTCTTCAGGGAATCCTCTCACTATTCTTAAGGAGTTATTGAAACAACAACCATAATGCATGAAATAACAGACCTGGTTAAATCCAGACTTGAATGCTTCAACTTGTCTGGAAATTCCTGTGTGTATAGTAGCATCCACAATGCGAGAAACATAAGCATCCAAGTTAACCATATTCACCTATGTTCAGAACATGAATGAAGTGTTATCATTTTGAACCCAGTGCATTAATAATTTAATATCTGTGGAGAAATGTATGACATCATATTGAAGAATGCCTTACAATTTTGTGATCTTCATCAAAACTAAGAACGTAATCAGGATACCCAGGAAGAGTAAAGTCAAGATAAAGATCCTCGATTTTGGTGTTCCAAAAGCATGCATCTAGAGCAGAAGATGAGTTTTCTCCAAAGGCTGATCCCATATTTTTTTTCCTGTTGACAAGAGCCTGGAACTCTAGCAATGTCCTACCAAGCTCGGGATCAAAGGACTGGATGTCATACAAATTAAGTTCCTACACCCCCAAAGGGAATCAAATTAGTTAATACTGGGTAGTATACAGAGTCAACAATTAATGAGAAGCTTTCGTGGAGCCATTGATACTCCCAAGAAGTCCATAACCAAGGAATACCTGCTGAAGAATAAGCTTATAGAAGGCTTTAGAGAATGGTAGATCCAGCACCCTCCCATCTTGAAGAGCCTTGGCTACAATTTGTCCCAGAAGGAAAAACTTTTTAATAACTTCAGAAAACTGTGCCGCATCAGATGCATCCACTGAAGACGGCCATGGGCGAGGAAAAAGTCCAAATGAAGAGTTCACAATTCCAGAGTATTCAGCCTGCAGGGTCTCGCTGGTGGTAAATGAAATATGATCCTGCCTCCACATACCAAGGCCAGACTTCTGAAACTCACGACTAACCAGAGTATAAAATTCCAAGGTTGGACCGAGACCAGTACCAACTTCTTCATTATATTCCACTTCAATAGGTGCTTTAACATGAGCATAACTATCCATCATCTGGGCAGCAGACTCCAGAACTCGGTCACGCAAAACTAGGAATTTCTTACGGGACAAACTGCCAGCACTTGGTGGTCCGTCCCTTGAGACACCTGAATTATTATGTGATGATGGCTGTGGTTGAACTTGCTGACGGCCGAATGCTGACAAGCGGAAATATTTACATCTAGCCTCAAAGCTAAACAAAAAGGAGCATGAATCCATGAGCTGATTGCACCACACAGGCATGCCACCTATGGACACAGCCAGAGAATCCCGCATCTGTTGCTCCAATTTCTCGGTCAACTTACAGCTCACAAATTCATTTTGTGATACTGGGCGAACTGCTACCTTTAAATAACCCAAATTATCAATCAGCCCTTCAGCAAATGCATGGATTCTTTCACGAGACATCAGATGAAATATAAACCTGTTTAAACCTTCTAAACTTTTAAGCAGAAACAATACATCATTAGTAGGACTATACTTATCCAGGTCAGAAGTGAGTTCGCCATTAAACAAGCTTGAGAAAAATGCAGGATGCTGCATATAAGCCCCAACTTGATCTAACATAGAGGAATTTTGAGCTGTACTAGAATGATCTGGAGGACTATCATCTTTAGGGTCCACAACCATTCCGTAAGTCAAGGTGTGTACTTGAGTCCACAGCTTTGCAGTGCTGTTAATTTCACGGTCTGCTTTAACTTTTTGCTGGAGAATTGCCTGGTAAAGAGTCAAAGTTTGGTCCAGCCGCTGCCCTTCTAGGTAAAATACCAGTTTCGGCAGAGCATCTCCATTGCTACAGGACATAAGACAATGACCTTTTGTAGTGACATCAGCACATGAAGGAGACTGCACTATTTTCTCCACTGAGACCTGGAATACAAGTATCAAACAATGAGGGCCAGCAAACAATCTTTGAGCTAATAACAGAACCAGACCTTGAATTAAGTAAAAAGCAGGCCATAAGCAAGTTGAAACAACAATAGTACAACCACAATCAAATTAAGCAGCTTGCATTTCATTTGCAATTACACGAACAGTTGGATACACAACATAAAACATTAAAGCATATTTATATGTACATAAATCACCAGGAAAATCAGGACTGGCATATACAACCACAACCAACCAATCGGGAGAGAAAACCCTGCTTTTACCTGAGTTATGTGAATTTTATATCACCTGATAACGTGTAATTGCAAAGGAAAAACTTACTTACATTATGAGTATTATTTGAGGATGTTGTTTCATCAGGATTTCTCTGCAACAAATTTACATCTGGTTCTGGTGGAGACTGAGATAGGTTAGCTTCATCTTCCTGCAAAAGCAAAGGAAATGATGATTACAAAATTCTCCAAATCCACATAAACAGATAGCGAAACAGGGAAAGAAACTGATCCAGAGGACTCATTTATTTAAAAAAAACCATTAATTAACCACTAGATAAGGACCTGCATTACAGGCAAATCAGTAGCAATACTATCAGGCTCCATGAGTCCTGAACTTTCCCCTTGACTGGAGTTTGCAGTTGATGGTGATTTGAACTGTGCATTTTCTGCTGACAACGCGCCTTCTATAGCTTGAGCAGCTGATTCTATTTGCTCTGTTCCTTTTATTCTAACTTTAGGCGATAAATATCCTTCAATTGCATCCACAGAAGAAAGAGGGTCTACTGTCACAACATCTTCAGAGTAGTCGCAGAGGCATGTCTCACCCTTTCCCCTGACAAAACGTACTCTTAGGCACGGATAAGATGTGCAATGTCCAGTAGGAATGATTGCAAACGAGGATCTTTGCTTGGATGCATGGCTCAAAATAACAGGGAAATTCTCCAAAGAAGATAATGCACCTTGCAATTTCTGTATTAAAACTGATAAAGGAAACTCTACAGATAGGTCTGGGGAAGATAAAAGTAGCCTTGCAAACACCTCAAATCTTTTCTCTATAACGTCGCAATCATCCAATGTACCCTGAGGCTCCACCTTTTCTCTCAGATATTTGCCACTGGACAAGTAATTCACTAATATCTTCACAATCCCACTTTCAATGAATTCAAAAGTAGACACAGGTTCTCTTCCATCAAGCTTTTCAATGATTTGACGCAACACACAATAACATTTCTCCTCATCCTGAGTGCAAGAGCCAATATTGCCAGGCATATTCATCAAATCACTCAATTCAGCTGAAAGAGCCCTAAGCTTCTGAAGGATATCTGTCAATCCTTTCTCAGAGTTGCATAATTCTGAAGCAAAGCAACTAGTTCTGATGTGCTTTGCAAGATTTTGAACACTGTCCTTTTCAAGCTTGCATGTTCCTGTTTCTGTGGTTGAAAGAGACTGACCAGTATCAAAAGCATAACATAAACATCTCATGACTACTTTTGAGGAAGATTTTAGACTAGCATCGATTGGAAGCTGAATGCCACTGCACACCGGGAACATCAATTGAGAACATTTTTCTGACACGAGAAGGGCATCAATGGCAAAAAAGACACCTTCCTTGATGAAAGAGTTCACAAAAACATCTGGAAGCTTTTGGAGAATTGTCTCAGTAATTTGCAGGGCTAACATCAGCACATGGTGATCCTTACGGGTAAGAACTCCAGCCAAAAAACTGCCAAATAATCCACGGAATGTTATTAGCTAGATTAAAAGAGGATTAAGATTTGCTAATTAGACATGAGAAAACTCGCTTCACCTTGGAATGTTTGTATTCTTAAGCAACTCAAGAAGCATGTCAGATTTGCTGAGATAAACCAACTTGTTGATAACACATAAGCAGCCATAGCAAACATATAGATTTGCACCAGAATTAACCACCTGTTGTTAGGGTTGAAGGAACATTATAAAGGTAGACAAGGACATTCAAAGTGCCAATAAACTCTAAGCATTGAATATCAAACCTGAATCAACGAGGGAATTATATCCAATCCAAACTTCTGCAAGAGCTTAGGGTGATTAGCCAAAAATGTCTCTTTATCCAACACATGCTGTTGAACGTCTTGATCTCTTGCTATAATAGGGAGAAGCACATTTAGCAACTTTAGCACTTCATGTACCTAAGGCAAGAAATAGAATGATGATGATCACACTCTTTCCAATGAGAAAAGACCAACAGTAATGTAGCAGTGGCGACAACGCAAATTACATGTCAGTGCAGACAGAGAAAGGAGTCACTAATAACATAAAAATAAACATCTGCTAGCGTCTTAAATCTAATGCTTTCAGAAACTCTGGAGAGTAGACGTACAAAAAATTTCCTCAAGTTCAGCAGTTCTAAATTCGTACAAAAAATGAATCAGCTACCAATAGAAATCAACATCTTTCTTTCATAAAACCTTTTAACATAAATTGTTCCCAAAAAGCTTAACATTCACAAGCATCATGGTGAATACTCAAAGTCACACAGTTAAAGATGCAAACCTGGTTACCCTGCCCATCAACCACGTGTGGAGAAGACATTCCATGCGAGAGGTCATAAGTAGTTAATATGTCCTTCAAAATGCTGCTTATATTGAGCTCATACAGGGTCTTGAAGGCGACAACTGAACCAGAACAAAGTTTGACAAGAAGCCCAATCAAACCCTGCCAACCAAAATGGGAAGGGAGAGACGATTATTTGAAGAAAATAAAATATGAAGATTTATCCTCAATAGATGCGTTTGGATAAACATTCATACATTGTATACTGGCTGAGATAGTGTTGTTCGGCTGTTCAATTGCACTAGATGAGTAGCTTGATTAATTAGTCCATGCTTGCATAGTTCATCCAGCATCTCTGACAACTGACTGACCCGTTCTGCTATTTTGATCAAGCAAATTGCTACATTTTCGACAAGCTGAAAATGAACATGAGAATATATGTCGACAGGTCAAAACAAATACTGAAAAACTGAATCCAGAAACACTTGAGATAGAAGAAGCTCTGGAAGGTTCATGCCTGCCTATCCTCATATTGTAGAAGATTGCATAATCTCGGAACAGCCTCCATGAATGGTGAAAAATTTTCTGATGGCAGTTTCTTGCATATGTTCACCACAGTTGAAAGTGCAACTCTCTGATAAGGACCAAAAAAATAACAAATTAATGTTCATGCTACCACACCAAAGCAAAATGCAAATAGAACCAAAATAAATGAAAGGAAAAAAAGAAGAGAGTAAATGCCATTTGATCAAAATTGTGTATTCACTTACTTGTACACTTGTAGAGAAGAAGTCTACAAAACTTAGAACTGCCATTATTGCCCCAGCTTGTAAGCATGGAAGTGGTTGATCGCGAGATATTTTCTCCAATGCTTGCAAGCACTATATGAAAACCATGTACATAATCTTAATACAAAGCATATTATACTCTCTTTTGCATAAAGAGATAAATAAAACCATTACTAATACTAGACAAGCTATTTACTATACCCAAAAATATACCTGTTCAGCTACATCCAAGTATTCAATGGCCATTAATCTTTGACAAATAGCAGGAATTGCATTATGCTTAACAAGAAAAACGGATGCTCGGGGGAACACATCACACAGATAAGTTAAAGCCCTTATAGCCAATAGCATTATATCTGGGTTACTCTCAAGCCTTGAAAGCATAACAAGCACCGGTGACAAAGAGTCTGCCATCGTACTTGAAAGTGAATCCTCTGTACAAAATGAAAGCACTTCACATAACTCTGTAAGAGCAGCTAACTGCCCAGAAGGCTCAGTTCCTTCAGTTAAATTAGATAGACAATCCCTCAATCTGCTATGATCACCAGAGGATCTCTGCCTCTGATACTCACGCAAACTGCTATGTCTTGGACCCTCAGAATCACAAGAGCCATATGCTGAATCCCTCTCAGGTTCTTCTTCGTCTGAATGGCTTGATGCCGACCCAGATGATGAAGTATCCATGTCAGCATCATGGGTTTCAGCATTATGATTCTCAGAATTTATTTGAGTTTGAATTGATGAGTTCGATGAACTTGGTCTAAACTCCAATGAACTACAAGCTCTCTTATCAGAGGGCAATTCATTAACCATCTCAGCTCGTTTTTGTCCACGATTTCCCATTGATTTTGTCCAGTATCTTAAAGCTTTTATCAACAAACCTTCCAAATAATACTAGACACCTACAAAGTCCAAAAAAAAAAAAAAATCTGAGAAATTCACAGGCACAAGAACCACAAAAATAGTCCACCAAAAAAAATTCACAATTTTAGTTCAAAATTACCTCAATGAAAATCACTTTTGCAAAGTCAACAAAACTTTACTATTAGATGAACAAAAGAGTAAACATTGCCATTTTTATGAAATCACAAACGCTAGAACCAAACAATTATCACAAGAAAAAAAAACACAAATCCAAATCATGTCCATCTCATCATCCTTACACAGGGTTTGCTTTCAGTGACAACAACGAAAAGAAAAACTCACACAGCGCTATAAGAGTGAAATCATGTTAAAACAACAAAAGGAGGACAAATATTAAAGAAGACACTGGATTTGTCCTACCTCTCTCTGTATGATAAACCAGAAACCGAATTATCATCATCAAAAAACTAAAAAAGCCACTGACTTAACAGGAAAAGAAACAAACAAAAAACTGCAATTTTACGGATGAGATAAGAAAATCAAACCATAAAAAGAAGCAAACAATTATGATCAGATGATAAATTGATCGATACTACTTAAATTTTGATGATACACACACATGTACCTAATGATAATTGTTGTTGTTGTTGTAGATGTTGATAGGCCTTCGAGAGAATCGAAGACCTAGACGGAATCTAATCTTGGGTTTTATTCCTTTTGTTTTAATTTTAGAAGGATTGTTTTTCTTTTTTCGCCGATGGTTTCTGGTGATGGCGATAATGATGATAGGAACAGGGGCGATAGTCTTCTATCAAGTGTTTGGGCATGCCTTTGAGAAAGGAGATATATACAACACTAGCGTGTATGCAGATGGTAGATTGTAATTAAGTTTCCACCACTGCTAAGATACTGTAGGTGCATTTAAATTGATGGCGTGTCTTTTGAATCAACCATTCATTGATAATCGTCTTTGATAAATCTGGACGGTTTGACTGATCATCTTTTTTTTTAGTTTAACGTGGGTGTCCGGACAGCTTACGCGTACCTCGACTAATCCCACGGGTCCTGAAATTAACGACCATGTAAGCCTCTAGTGACCATCATATAAGCAACCACAGGGCTCGAACTTAAGACTGATCATCTTTCAATGACTTCTCATGGACATTTAATTTAAGCCAGCAGTTTTTTTTTTTATATATAATCGGTGTCGAATCAAATTATACGTGAAATTTATTTAAATTCCTGTATAATTTTTATTTTTAAAATAAAATATTATAATATATTATTAAATTTAATTGTATTATTTAAAATATAAATTGAATTAACGGTATTAATTATTTTATTATTAATTTACAAATCAAATATTAAAAATCACAAAATCATACATGAAATTTAATGCAATTCCTGTATAATTTTTATTTTTAAAATAAAATATTAAAATACATAACTAAACTTAATTATATTATTTAAAATATAAATTGAATTAACAATCTTAATTACTTTATTTTTAATTTAGAAATCAAATATTACAAGTTAAAAAATCACAAAATCATATTCAATAGCATGTTGGTAGAGATATTTTGAAGTATGATAAGTTGATAATAGTTGTTTTTAAAAATATATTTAGCTTTGAAATATATTAAAATAATATTTTTTTATTTTTAAAAAAATTATTTTTAACATATACATCAACAATAAAAATATATAAAATAAATTAATTTAAAATAAAAAAATAAGTAAAAATTTAAATTTTTTAAAAATTCTTTATGAAATACAAAACAACGGCTATCCACGGTTTAAAAGAAATCCGTGATGGCCTCGGGGAGAAATTTATTCCGTTTGTTGTTTCTAGAGAATGCCCCAGAAGATGGTTTATTTTTCTTACTCCAACCTTGCGCTCACAACCCAGCTGAGGGAGACCCTACCGAGGAACATTGGAGGGGGATTTTATATCACTTTTAAGGTCTTGAATTTACCTTGCTTATTTTCAGGGGAAAAAAAATCATTTTCCGGTTTAAAAGATACGTTTGCTTTTGCACCAAGTTGAGTTAATTATAGATTGTGAATAGTGAGCAAACAAAACCAGAGAGTATAATTGACGAAGCCCTAAGCCATCACCGAGTTATCTCCACTGCCTTGAATAATAGACCTCTAGCCCGGTGGTTAGGGGAAAGAAAGCTCTCTCATCTCAGGCAAGCCCACCGCTCCTGCCAGCTCGTATGTTGCCAAACCTCGTTCCGTACCTCTTTGGCGAGTTGCTTGTCTCCGGTAAGAAAGCTTTCAGATGGTTCGATCTGGTTGATCTTGTCTCCACTGGTTCGAGTTGCTAAACAGCCCTGTTAACAAAAACCTAAAGGAGATCACTAAAACACTGTGGAACAAGATAAAAAACATCGCGCCCTTCTCAGTAAAAACCAATGGCCTTGTTCATGGGGTGATATGATCTTTTTTTACATGACTATTATTATCAAATTGGTTTTGAAGAATCTATCTTTTCATATTTTTTCAGCATAATTATTTAAGTACCTTTAAAAGTAAAAAATATTAAATTGGTATTCAGGAACTTCTTCTTCTTTTTCTTTTTTTCAATTATAGTGAAATAACAAAATTACTTTTAAAATAAAAAATTATTAATCTAGCGTACAAAGACTTTTTCGTGTGTTTACCTTCGTTTCTCGATTATAATTAAGGTAAAAGAATTAATATAAAATATTATTAAAAATTAAAAGTGTTGCATGTATGAGTGGGTAGGGTAGAAGCGTTATTCGAGCAGCATGTGAGGCGTTTTTTTGATGGTCAAATGGTAGCTTATACGGCGGTGTTCGAATCGTCTCAACACCCTCTTTATTCCTGAGCAGTGTGTATGGCCTACGAATCTCTAGATTGATGTCGACAACTTTTTTTTCCATTATTTTCTTTCTCTCCTTTGATTTCTGCTTCTACCCCTCTATTTTTTTCAAATTAGTCATTCAATTTGTTTTTCCTTCAAATTTGGTCTATATTCTTTTTATTGCTATTTGTTTTATTTGAAATAATTTATAAAACTGGAATTGTTTTTCAATTTCATCATTCTTCAATTTTTTTTTCATCTATCATATTTAATCTTCATTCTTTTGATTGCAATTTTTTTATCCTTATCTTGATTTATTTTATTTTTAACTTCATTTATCATTATTTTATTTCATT
>Ga0307508_10005300_pt1 | contig 12297 bp, 7 predicted proteins | sample 9_EM_MG_FD_203089 | JGI IMG/M metagenome (GOLD analysis project Ga0307508, IMG submission 203089) | Populus trichocarpa ectomycorrhiza microbial communities from riparian zone in the Pacific Northwest, United States - 9_EM | ecosystem: Host-associated > Plants > Roots > Unclassified | place... | reverse complement strand
AACCAGAACATTGGCAGCGGTAATTGAAGACTGTTCACCATTGTGCTGTATAGGCAAAACAAGTGCAGTGTTCTGGTTCATGGATGGTAATGCTGGCTGTCCTCCAGAGGGAATAGACGGTGCATGCATTTGAGGCATAGGCTGATATTGAGATACAGCGTTAAAGGTTACGGGTGGTTGACCATGTGAAGATGGTGCAAACTGCAAAAATCAGATTCTATAAATTAAACACTTGAGATACCAATCAAACTCGTAAAAATCAACTATGGGGGAACTCCCAATATCTTACAGTATACGATGAAGATAGAGGCACTCCCAAGCCACCTAAACCAGGCATATAGTTGTTTGGAGTTTGAACACTATGTGGAGGCAGTGGAGATCCAGACATGACATGCCTGTTTGGCTGAGCATTTGGCAATAGAATTGCCTGTGGTGGTGGTGGTGGAGGAGGACCATGGCTTGGCTGGTTAGGTATAGCTGGTAACTGCTGCATTGGATGAGGAAATTGAGGTTGTGGGGGTTGAGGAGGCAATCCCGCATTCATCACAGTGACACCCCGGCCAACAGGCTGAAAGTGTGGAGAACTCACAGGAATGAATTGTTGTGGCTGCACTGGAACAATGGGTCGGAACTGCAGCAACAATTGATTGAAAAAGATTTCTCCAGATCTATTTGAAGTAATTGGAATGGTGATCTAAAAATTTTAACAGGTGAGAAACGTTACTTGAACAGGCATCGGTGGTGGTGGAAACAAATTTCGAGGAGGATCCATTGGGCCCACCAGAGGAGGCTGAAGAGGCTTTTGAATCAAAAAAGAGCACAATAAGCAAAAGATAAAGGAAAATTGCCAGCATAACCAGTTTGGGAAACAAGTGGCAAATTCACGAGTATTTTTTGTCTTCTAATGAAAATAGCCATGAGCTTCAAGGCAAACGGCATGAACTACAAGATAGAGAACCTTGAAGACAACTGAATAATTGATGTAGTTGAGAAAAAAAGGAATAAGGAAATTATCATTTATCTAATATCCACCAACTCTCTTCTTTTTTTTTCCTTTTAGAAAAGAAAATTTTTCACTAGATGAGAACAAAATCGCTAACATTTAATTTTCTACCATAACATATAATTTTGTTACACTTCTTTTCATCATAACATAGATTTCTATGGTGTTTTAGCATGCTGATGATAAATGCAGCAAGGAATTTATTGCATGACAACTCAATGATTCTGATGCTAGGTAGGTGGCGGGTTGCTTTCAAGTTACTCGGTCCATTTTATGTGATGATATGTCAAATAAAAAAATTAAGTGCCGTGTCTAAACACACAAAGTGCATTGTGGCTCTTCAATACTATCTTTCAAACATAAATACGTAAAAACACTTTGTATGACAGCATTAATCATGACAAAAAAAATATCAAATATTCTCCATCAGGAATTTTACAAGAACATATCGACAAAGTGAAGAAAGCCTCCATGCATACGATAAACAAACCCTTAAATTGGCATGACCATTAAACATATCAACCTTAAGATGCCTTGCAAAAAAAACAAAAAAACACCTCTTCTACACTTGTTGAATAATTATTCCTTCAACAATGGGTCTAGGAAAAAGAAATTCAAACAAAGAAAAATTATGGGCATTTACTGCACCTTCTCAAACAAGAGAGTGGTTGCTGTTATGTATATTTTGAAACATGCAAATTTAACCATTACTGTCATTGCAATCATCTGTCTTCAATTTGTATTTTGGCCATCAGCAGGATACTTACATTTCTTTTCTCTTTTTTATCTAGATGCAAGATGGATTGATATGCAATGAAAAGGTTGAATTACGGCACAGCCTATGTTATTTTCCAAAATAACTTGTTAATTAAGAGCACAATTTTGGTGTCCAAATCATGGGATTGGAAAACCATGGCAAATATGCCACAAAAAAAAATCAAATAAAAAAAGTCATATTAAGAAATTCAAGGTCTGTTGCTGTATGAATACCCAGTAGTAAGTAGGCTAGATTTGAGTACACATAAGAAATGAAATTGCATACAACAAAGATTTTTTTGTAGAAAATTACCTGTATTCCAGAGAATTGAGGGTTATTGGCCATTTATGGATGCAGTGTGCGTCAGACAACAACTAAACCAGCAAAAATTACCAAAACGTTAGTATTTTCCAATATGGCAATAACGGAAACCACAGTATGTTTATTTATCAGAAGCACACATGAAAAGATCAAATAACTTCAATTACATTGATAGAAAGACGATGATTTTTAGAACGCAAAATAATTCTTTTCAAACAGATGAACTAATGCTACATATCAGCAAGCCAAAAAACATCTAGTCACAAAAAGGAAGACAGCAGATATTGAACTTATGATTGTGGCCAACAATGTAGGCAATCAAAAAAATACAAAATAATAGCCCATCCATATAAGTGTGTCCATTTATGTCAACCATCGTCCGCTTCTGGAAACAATCTTTGGCATATTTTCAGGAAACTAAATATGATGAAATCAAGGGATTGCGGAAAAAAGCCGAGCCTTCCGCTAATATCTTAATAATAGAATTTTGCCAGTTTCAATGAGCCAAGCACCACATTCCATGATGCCTACTGAAAAAATAAAACTACCAAGGTTCATTCAGATGAAAAAACATTCTCATTTAAACCTTTGAGATGAACTACATCATTAAACTTTGCATCCTTTGCCTTCTATTTCTTCCTAGAGCTTTATTGCTTAAGTTGATATATTAACGTGGAAAGGCTACAAGCAAACGTACATTCAGATCATGGAAGATCGCCTCTACATGCTCACGGAATATAGCCCATCTAAGTAGGAAATTAAAGGCAAGGAGAGCATCTGTGTGTGATATCCATGGAATGGCAAGATAGTTATCATCCAATGGTTTTGCCTGCAGGATACAATAGATAAGTTGAGGAGCTCTGATGTGTCGTTTATGACGGACTCTTCTAACTATGTTGGTTCCCTATACACCTCTGGAAATTATCTACCTTGCTGTCTTTCTTTAGGGCACATGTGGAATTGGCAGCGGTGCATCGGTGAATGACATTCTAAGCTTCACTTTACTGGTATTACATTATTGGGAAATTCATCGTATTTGCTCAAAACAACTCACCTCTTGACGGAAGAACCAAAGATCTACACCATTAGATAAGAGGTAAAAAATGTAACTTGGAGGCAACTGACATCATAATTAAGAGATTCTTTGAAAGGTAAACAAAAAGTACCACAAATGAAGTTACAACTATAGAAGTAATCAAATCATTGTTAGGAAAAACATTGTTTCAAATCAAGTTTCCAGCCATCTCATGTGTTTTCAGAAACCAAACACATTGTTACTTGACTGATACAAAAACAAATAAAGCAATGCACGAAACCATTATCTGTAATAGGAGACACAAACATGTGTAATTAAAAATGAATACTGCTCAGAAGACAATAAAGGCATGAAATTCCAATCCTGAGATTCCTTGGAATTTAAAACAGATACCCAAATGTTGCAAACAGATATATATATAAAACAAACTCATGTGAGCATGTAAAATGCAGTAACCAACAGCTTTATGCTGCATTCGTTAATTGAAGCATTAACAAATTAAACTAATACAGCAACAGTACTTCCAAGAACATGAAAGCAGGCACGTGTAATTAAACCTAAAGAACAACCTCAATACCATTTTAATTTAATCCCGACATTTTTCGAATATGCAAACTTGGGAACTTAAATACCATCGATCAACTGACCAATAATATCCTTTATATCTGCATTTTAAAATGACTGCCTCAAATAGCAATGCAATTATCACATTCTTAAAAAAAGGTCACAATTCAATATCTTTGCCCTTGAAATCTCAAACAAGAGCAGCAGATCTTAACCTACAAACTCCATTGAGGTGCATCAAAAAAGTCTTAACTCCTCACAACATTCTTTTCTCTCTTTCTCGAGTCAAAACTACCATCCCCTTGTTGCCCTTTTCTCGAGTTCTATTGCTGCTTATCAAAATTCATAACCAAAACAGATAAAAAAAATCCCCCCAAAAAAACTACTAAACCAGCGCCACAAAACCACAATTAAACAAACTGGGTTTCCATCAAATCTTCCAAAAGATAAATTTAAAACCTCCAAATTTTTTTAAAAAAAAAGGAAAAAAAAAACTCCAAATCTTCGATTCACCAACCCTCAACATTCATATAACCTAAGAACCCCACAAAAACCCAAAAAAAAAAAAAGTTTCTACTAGAATCACATGAACCCACAACCTGTAACCCCAGTTCTAATTAAACACGTAGTAATACAGCTCCAAAACAACAAAGAATCATAAAGAACCATAGTTTTATTGTTCTTTCAGGAATGCAAGAGTAGCAGTTAATTCGAGTTTAAGCAGTCAGGAGTGAACCATACCAACAAAATAAGGACTAGATTTTGGAGTCGTTAAAATCAAGAAAGGAGATTTTAAGTGCATGTAACGTAAAGGTAAATAAGTTTTGTACTTTCAATTTAAAGAGATGATTCTGTGTTTGTCTGAGAGCGAGAGAGAAGGGTCACGGTGGTTTTCTTTGGGAGGTAAAGAGGTAGAATGCAGGAAATTAAGGCACTGTCAGTATTTTTAAAAAACAATTTGAAATTTTTTTAATTTAATACTAGTTACTTTTCGAATAAAAACTCATAAAAAATATTTTTTTATTTTTTAAATTTTATTTATAATATTAACATATTAAAATAATATAAAAATATTAATAAAATAAACAAACACCCTCCTGCTTAAATACCAAACGGAGGTTAAAACGCACACAAATTTGGGCACCAGCCCGTCGTTTATTCACTGGCACAGCTGCAACTGAAAAAAAAAAGGGTGGGGTGTCACGCCTGTGTCTATCTATCTTTTGTTTGTTTTGTTTTGGGATAACTTTAAAATTTTAAATTAATTTCCAGCCTCTAACCCTTTTCTCAAATGGATCATGTTCGGTTCCTGACATTATCTACGGAGGCCCAATTCATCCCTGTGATAATTAAAAAAAAATTAAATTATTATTTTTTATTTTTAAATAATTTTAATATATTAGTATCAAAAATAATTTTTAAAAATATATATATTTTTAAAAATATTTTCAAGTAAAAAATATTTTAAAAACAACTAAACAGGGTTAGTCAAATCTGTTCTCAGAAGGATTCCTGTGTCTGTAATAAACGTTTGGAGACTCAGCTGATAAAAACATATAGAGAGAATAATTGAGAAGCAAGAAATATATCAATGGAGGTTATATACCTCTTGTTATGTTTTTGTAGGTTATACCTGCGTGTACACTTGTTTTAGTTAAGGCAGTGAAAAAGAAAATTTAGTCTTCGTATTATAATTTTGGGTTTGTATTCAATCAAGGCAGTGGAAAATAATTTTTTTTTTCATTGATATAATTTGATTCGGACAAACTACCTCTTTAACCATAGGCTGTTTTGACCAGCACCACTTGAATTTATTTTTTTCTAGATTAAAAACTATGCGGTGTTTTAATTGACGTTCCATCCATTGCATTTAACCTATTTTTTACTTGAATATATATATATATGATTAAAATTTGGTAAAAAACATTAAAAAAATAATAATTTTAAATAAAAAAATAAATTTTAAAAAATACTTTGCATATTGAGACAATCAGTTGGTCTGGTGAAAAAAAAGAAAGAAAAAAAACCCAGCTGGTCACCACCATAACTGTCAAGTGTGCCATTACCATCATCCAGCTCTGAATCTGTCACCGGTGTTGCTGTCATTTCCTGTTTCCTTCAATGGTTTTGCATGGAACCTATCAGCAGTGACCCAAAATCAACCTTGGCGGAAAAAATTTCCCGGCAAAGAGATCCAAGCCCTTGATTATTTCTACAGGGCACCAACTATGCTCCCTTTTGGGCTATATAACTGCTTAGTCTTTCCATGGGCCTTGTGCTTAAATACCCATTATACTGAGACTTTTTCGTTGATATTTTATAAAAAAAATGTCATTTTAATAATTTTAACAATTAACAATGAATGGATAAAAAAAAAGAAATGAATATATGGTGGCAAATAAGCCACGTATGAATATAAAAAATTATATAAAAAAGACAGTTGTATTTTAGTTTTTTAATTAACCATTAAAAAATTAAAACAATAACATTTTAACAGTGAAAAAGCTACTGTAAAAATAAAAATTTATATTCAAATAAAAGGAAGATTTATTCTTCGTATTATAATTTTGGGTTTATATTCAATTAAAACAGTAGAACATAAAACTTTTTTGTTGATATAATTTGATTCGTACGAACTACCTTTGTTTTTACCACCACTTGAATTTATTTTTTTCTAGATTAAAAACCATGTAGTGTTGTAATTGACACTTCTTCCACTGCATTACATCTATTTTTTACTTAAAAATATATTAATATCTTCAAAATTTAATAAAAAAAACATAAAAAGAACATTCACTGGTATTTTAGTAGAAACATCATTTAAAATTAACCAGATAAGATTATTATCTTAAAAAAATAACCCTAGATGTTTTTTTAATGATTTTTTTTACTAATTTTGTAAGAACATATTTTTTTTTTTTCGAAATGTCATCTAGTTCCCCTTTAAACAATCTTTTGTGAGCTACGATTGCTACTCCAAACAAAACTTGGACCATGCCCTAATTTAGAATTCAAGAAGTCCTGGGAAATATTTTTCTTTGAGAATCTTGCTCGCTAAACTGTTTGGTTCAACCATTAATTTCCATCCCAGCTTGCCAAGTAATGCCAGATAAAAACAATACATATTGCAAAAGCTCAATTCATCATTATCCTTTGATCTGCATAACCTACCCCATATTTTGCCAATTAATCCATGTCTAATTTGAAGATTATTGCCCCTCTAGAATCTATTCATCATTCTCTCCAACTCCTCACATAATGTAAGCGGCAATAAAATACGTATGTAAAACAGAAGGAGCTGTTAAACAAACCTTGCTTCTATGAATTTCTCTATTTTCTTCTAATTATATTAAAAAAATTGATTCGACTCACGATACAACAACGCAGGTAAATAATCTACTCATAGCTTGATTATGTAAGCTTGTAAGTAAGGCTACAACTCTACACTTTCAGGAATTTATAATTCCTGCAACTTCTATAGGTCTTGGATCGTGATTGATTATCATGGACGGGACCGGGCAATATTTCCATGTTAAGTTTTGTAAAAAGCATTACCGGGGGCCAGTCTCCGATGAAAAGGAAGAAAAAGGAAAAGGCCAAGAAAAGTATGGCTATGGTGGTGTCTCTGAGTTGGAGTCCATAATTAATACTTTGTATATTATACCGTATAGCTTTAGATGGTTAATCTTGTTTTAAAGCATAGGATTATAGTGATCAACATGTCTAATAGCAATAGTAGGATCCGATGTCAGATCAAAACAAGAAACACTAATCATCATCATCATTATCCAAATACATATTATTAATTATTAATTATCTAATTTGAAGAAAAGAGCTGCAAAGTGATTGAGCACCCACAATCCTTATCAGTGAATTAATTAAGAACTATCAATACAACTTGTTATCATTACACTCCCATATTCTCTCCAAAAGTGAAGATACACAAAATCCAACCTTCTCCTTTACAAGCACACAGGGTATGGCGGAAATCATCACCCGAAAGATCTCACACACTCCCAAGAAAAGAAAAACAAACATCATTCGGTAGAGTTGATTACACTTGAAGCATACGGGCCAACCTGTCTAAGTGGTACTGTTAATGTGAAGCACGCGACTGCATCTGTAGACAGAACAAAAGGCTTGTAATGTCATCAAGAGCAAGAGGAAAACTGCAGCCAGCAATGTGAGAAATTGCCAAGAACCAAACACATATCGCTTCATAAATTTCCCAACTTTTACCGTCCATCGCTGGTTATAATACTTGTTAACATCTTCAATCACTTTATCTAAGAAAGGGACTTTGGTAAGTCTAATGGATTTACTCATCCCATTCCACAAGTTGGCAACCTCTCCATCGCTCTTTAACCGGTTCAAAATGATACCTTTTTCTCTAAGAAACTTCACATCCTCCTCGGTATCAATTATCCCATTCATTAATTCGGTGTAACGTGTAAAAACTAACGGTCCCGATGCATTTGATGCCTCGAATGCTACTAAGTTTCTTAAGACCACCTCTGTGTTCACATCTAAACTGATGACGGGAAGGTAAAGAGTAACTGCCTTGATATCAAAAGTAATGCTCAGGATGTTACCAGTAGTGGGTGCGAAACAAACCCCGGATTTGGACAGCTCGGTGACGCAAGGAATTGTGATCTCCTCAACCAATGGAGGCCTGTTAACTTCATTATCCGAGTTCTCATTCTCCGGTTTGATTTCTTCTTGATCTTGCGAGAAGAACAAGTGTTGAAGAGGTTGTTTTAAGATTGAAAAGCCAGGAAGATTAGAGAGGATTGTCCAAGGCAGTTTAAGTATGACTTTACAAGGCCGGGAAAATAACAATCTTTTGAGAAGGCGTACCGGACCTTTGTTGAGCCTTGTGATTATCTTCCAAATCTCACTGAAAAGATCTCTTATGTGACTTGAATTACCGGATGAATTGTATCTGCCTTCCATTGCTTCAGGCTGATCATCAGCCTCACTTATGATCTCTGGCGGTGCTTCAACTTTTGGCACAATCATGTCATACAAATAGTCTAGCAAGTGTGCACATTGAGGTATATGAATCTTGGGAATGTCCTGCATCAACTTGAATGGAGAAAGCTCTTTGCAAAATCCTAACAACATTGAGCATAGCATATCATCGGCCAACTCCAAAGATGATAATTGAACTTCAAGAATTTTTCTCAGCACAAACAATGGGATTTGATTCTCGAGCATCGCCACATCTCTAAGAATCGCATTATGAGCCGATTTTCTCCCAGCATAATCAACCAAATGCGACATTGATCTTGAAGAAACTCTTGTTATTGCGATCCCTTCTTTGATGGCATAGATTTCCAGGAACTCTAGCAAGAATGATGCATCGATTGCCATCATCCAAGTCAAAGTTTCATTACTAAAATCTAGGAACTTATGGTAACAGGCTCGAATCTTTAACTCGAGCTTGGACAAGTGATCAACAATATGTTGAAATTTAAGGCTCTGAATTTTCTTTTGAGTTCTTTTTGCTGCAGCGAGCTTGTATCTCTCCATCTCATAGAGCTCCGGACGCCAATGATGGTAAGGACCAATTGCCACTTCCTGTGGAGTGTAGCTATCCGGATCACTAGTCATTAGAGCTTTCGGGACGTTGAAAATGCAGACAGGAATCTCAGCATCATTTTCGAGCTCTTCCTCAAGTGTTCGACGGATGTTAATTATCCATCGATGCTCATCGAAGCTTAGATTTGAATTGGAGGACATGTTGGAATTGAGAGAAGACATGTTTGTGCTCTCGGGATAAATTTTTTCGGTCTTCGAAGTTTAATAAAGTGCATTTAGTGGCATGGGAATGGGGCTTTAATAGTCAGTCATAAAACAATAAATTAAACATTCTTTTATTTTTATTTTTTCTTACTTCCATTCAAAGCATTCACGGGAGGTTGATTTTGTTGAACATTGAGAAAAACGTTTTTATTAATTGTTTCATCTGTCATTGACAATGGATTCTTTATTTATTTTATTTAACACATGATGAAATTAATGAGAAGGCTCACAAAGGATCCTAGACCCAGCCAATTTGTAGTTTCAATAGAATATAATAGATATTTTATTTTTGTTTGGTTTTAATGGTTAAGGGCTTAATTACGACCTAAGTAATTACCAACATTCCACGGAGATATCTGAAATCGTTCTCTTTATAGTTTTTGATGTCCGCCATGGCGTTGACAGGAATCGGCATCGCTTCCTCCGCCAATTTCTACATCATTGGCTAAGGACAAAGACCGCAAATTCCATTCTTGCAGTGCCTGTGCTGTGCTGCAAAGCAACCCCAAAACCCTCAACCTCAACTCTCCTGGGAGGCGTGCGAAGCATGGTGGAAGAGTCACAAAGAAGATCTGTCAACAACGGCAAAACTAGTCCATCCTTCAATATCTTAAAAACTCGACGACTTCTTTTTCAGAGCGTGATCTGCATGCACTATCATTCTCAATATCTTGCTTCTCAGGATACATACAGAATCCTGATCAAATGCACAGGCACAGCCATGTCAATCACTGTCACCCACACCTGAAAAAAGAGACCTTCTGATAATTCACTCCCAGGCACAGCCATGTCAATCACTGAAACTCACACCAAAAACGCATCCTGAAACTCATTCTGCATTTTCACTCTTCTAATTACCTAATTCTCTTCTCCTTCCTCTATCTTCTAGAAGCTTGTCCGATAAAGATTATGATCCTCGAAATTGGAGCCGTTCGATCAACTCTGAATTCGATGACGATAACGACGACGAACAGGGGGGGGGGATAGGAGTTTGGATCTGTTGCTTAAGTTTGTTTCAAATGTGTTCAAGAAGGTATCGAAACGTGCTACAAAGGCCGTCCGATCGGTTTTGGCCGTTCCTTTATCCACTAAACTGGTAATTATTGTGAATTGGTTCTCATTGAATTAATTTGATGAAAATGATGGCGAATTGTTTTTCTTTTCGGATTAATTTCGTAGGTGGAGTTTTCGGTGAATGGAGTTTTATTGCTGGCGTTTTTGTGGGTTCTGAAAGCTTTTCTCGAGGCAATACTTGGTATGTTATACTTGATTTTCTTTTTTACTTTATACATTTCATTCAAAGCTCTGAGTAGAATGATTCAATTGTTTGTTATGCTACTTCAGTGTGCATGTCTTTTGCAGTTCTGTAAGTCCTGGGTCTGTTCGTTCCCAAAATCATCGAAAATGTAGAAAAATGTCCATTTATCTTTTATACAGTGCACAGTGTCTGTGCACTTGTACATCCAGAGGAGGGGATTTCTCTCACTCTATGGCATTGGATGTTAGCTGTTCTATGCCCTTCTGGCATAGTAGTTGCTCATGCTGGTGGAACTTCTTGAACCAAGCTTGGGTTTCTACACTTTGAAATGTGAAGGACTCAACAGTTGTAACCACTGTTGTTGAACCATGCTTTAAAATTAGGTCATTAATGCTTAGCAAGTCCGGCCTTGAGTTCATGTGCATGAAAATATTGCTGTAAGCCAACTGTGTCATAATATACTTTACTAGATACAGCCGTAGTGATTTGTGAGCCTTACGGACATTTATTTCTATGTCCTCGTAGTGTATGATTGCTGCTCCCTTGCTTTCCTCACAAAACACTCGGTAGTCTCTGAAAACATGACCATACTTGTTGGAATCAACGGCTTGAGATTTGTAAAATTCGAGATGGATTATTGCCTGGATATATAGTTGTGATATTATGCCGCTCATCTCTCTGTGTTGGTGTTTGAAATGCAGGTGGTTTTGCACCCTTGGAAGTGTGGTGCTTGCAAGCATCTTACTTATACGTGGGATGTGGTCTGAGGTAATCTCAGGAAGGATGAACTCGATGACCCCCGTGTATGGACTGGCACGCAGCCTGCAGCTTGATTTTTCATTCTTAGAGCTGTAAATGTACTTGTATTTATGACATTCTTCAAGAATAAAAGCATCCTCGTAATCGAACTTCCCAAATCAAGGATGATGAAAAGATTTCATCTGAAGGTTTCACACGTCAAAATTGCTGCATTGGAAATAATCTGCTCATGTGAGAAAGGGTTCCCCGCATAAAGATCCAGATCAGTGAATCCTTGTAGAAACTGGAGGAGATCAAATTGAACGTACGGGGGCAATTTCCCCTTGTATATCTTCAATAGATAGACACTAGCCATGTACTCATTAATATGAATGATAAAAGATTGTAGTTATAGAGCTTTTATCCTTCAACAATTTAGGCGCAACCGTTGAGCTCGTTGGGTATTTTAGGTGCTTCTTCAGGGTTGCGGTGTAACTTGTTTTAGGATTTTTTGACTTTTTTTTAAAAAAAATTATATATATTTTAGATTATTTTGATGTAATGATGTTATAAATAATTTTTTAAAAATAAAAAAAAATAATTTTTAAAAAATATTTATTAAAAATAATATTTTAATATATTTATAAACAAAAATATTTTAAAAAATAACTGAATATAGACTCCCAAACGCTATGCACAATGAAGGAAAAGCTCAATGTTTTTGTTTTTATTTACTATTTTTTTAGCATACAAATCCAATGGTTAGAACCTATAATGCCAGGATTCAATTGAACATTTAAGAAAATAGTTTCCCA
>Ga0307508_10005299_pt1 | contig 12298 bp, 8 predicted proteins | sample 9_EM_MG_FD_203089 | JGI IMG/M metagenome (GOLD analysis project Ga0307508, IMG submission 203089) | Populus trichocarpa ectomycorrhiza microbial communities from riparian zone in the Pacific Northwest, United States - 9_EM | ecosystem: Host-associated > Plants > Roots > Unclassified | place... | reverse complement strand
GAATTCCTCGCCTTCGCCCCGATTTCCGCCGCTGCCGCCGGCCCGGTCCTGGACCCGGCGACCGCGCTGCTGGACGAGATGATGGCGCGGGTCGGCGTCGACGGCCTCACCGCCGCGCTCGCCGAGCCGGGCCTGCTGGCCCGAGTGGACCAGCATGCCGCGGCCATCCGCGACGCCATCGAGGAGGCCGGCCGCGCCCTCGACGCCGAGGCGCTGACCGCGTACGCGAAGTCCGTCGCCGCCTCGGCCGTCCGCTCGGGCCGGGCCCTCCCGGCGCCGGGCGAGGCGCCCACCGCGCCCGCGGCGTGGCTGGCCGCCGACTGGCACCAGCTCCGTCTCGTGGCGCTCTGCATGATCGCCGACGAGGCCGACCTCCTCTGACCCGCTCCCTCGTCACCTCGAATTCACCCGAAGCTTCGCGAAAACGCCGGTAGCGATCTTACGTAACAAAACCATTCATGTGTGATCTCTTAGGTATGAAGATCGCTATCGCGCTTGCCTTGTTCGCCGGCCTCGCCGGCCCGGCGGCGCCTGCCCTGGCCGCCGGCGCCCCCGGGACGCCCGCCGTCAGCCCGACTCCGACCGCCACCGCCTTCGCGGCCGGCAGGCCACAGACCGGTGCGGCGACGGCCGCCGCAGCGCCCGCCCCCACGGGCGTCGCCGCACCGGCGACGGCCGCCACCGCCCAACCCGCAACCTCGGCGTCGCCCGCCGCCGGTCCGTCGTCCGTCGTGCTCGTCGCGCGCTACGGCTTCGACGGCGGCGCGGACGGCGGCCACGTCGCGGACACGTCGGGACGCGGACCCGTGCTGACCATTCGCTCCGCTGACCAGGGCGTCATCCGCTTCGAGAGCGCTCCGGAGGGCGGGCGCTACATCGCCTTCCCCGACCTCTGCCCGGCGGCGGCGACCTGCCCGCGTGCGCTCCTGGAGGCGGCCGACGACGCCGACCTCAACCCGGGCACCCGTCTGTTCCACTGGTCGGCCCGGGTGCGCGTGCTGAAGACCCAGGTCAAGGGCTCGGCGAACATCATGCAGAAGGGCGTCGCCACCACCGGCAGCCAGTGGAAGATGCAGATCGGGGCGACCCAGGGCCGCGCCCAGTGCGTCGTGGTCGGGGTCGGCTCGGCCAAGGCCTACCTCGCGCGCTCGGCCGCCACGGTGGCCGACGGCCTCTGGCACAAGATCTTCTGCGAGCGCTCCGGGAGCACGCTGAGCGTCTACGTCGACGGCGTCGTGAAGGGCACGACCGCCATCCCGGCTACCCTCTCGATCTCCAACACCCGGCCGATGCGTATCGGAGGCGCCAACTTCAACGCGCACAGCGACATGTACCACGGCCTGCTCGACGACGTGTACGCCGAACTGGGCTGATCATCGTGGGGCCCGGTCGGCGGGCCGGGCCCCACCCGGAGGCCGTCGCGGAAGCGGATTTACCTCGCCGGCCCGGAGTCGACCTCGACCACGATCGGGGCGTGGTCCGAGGGGCCTTTGCCCTTGCGCGCCTCCCGGTCCACCACCGCATCCGTCACCTTCGCGGCAAGCTCCGGGGTGGCGTAGACGAGGTCGATCCGCATGCCCTTGTTCAGGTGGAACATGCCGGCCCGGTAGTCCCAGTAGGTGAACGGCCGGTCTCCTTTCAACGGCCGCCCGACCACGTCGCGGAGCCCGACCTCACGGATCGCGGCGAGCGCGGCCCGCTCGGGCGGCGTCACGTGCGTGGCGCCCGCGAACGCCCGCGGATCCCAGACGTCGTCGTCGGTCGGCGCCACGTTGAAGTCGCCGGCCACGACGAGCGGCCCCGCGGCGACCTCGGCCACCAGCGCGTCGCGCAGCGCCGCCAGCCACGCCAACTTGTACGCGTAGTGGGGATCCTCCGGCGTGCGCCCGTTCGGCACGTACACCGACAGGAACCGGATGCCGCCGCAGAGCGCGCCGATCGCGCGCGCCTCGGGCTCGGGATAGCCGGGCTCGCCGGCGAAGCCGTGCCGGACGTCCTCGAGGCCGACCCGGGAGAGCAGCGCGACCCCGTTCCAGCGCCCCTGCCCGTAGGCCGCCGTCTGGTAACCGAGCTCGCCGACCTCGCCGGACGGGAAGCCGTCGGCCGGCGCCTTGGTCTCCTGCAGGCAGAGCACGTCGGGCTTGGTGGTGTCGAGCCACTCCAGCAGGCGTGGCAGCCGGGCCTTGACCGAGTTCACGTTCCACGTGGCGAAGCGCATCAGCCCAGCCTGCCGCATCGGCGGCCGGAACGCCCGGCTCAGGGTCGGCCCGGGATCGGTCAGGGTGACGCCGGCCAGTCGGCGAGCTGCCCGGCCAGCGCGGCCGCGCTGGTGGCGTGCCAGTGCACGGCGAACTCGGCCGGCGGCACCGCGCGACCCCACAACCAGCCCTGGCCGTTGGTGACGCCCACCGCGGCGAGCACGTCACGCTGCGTCGTGGTCTCCACGCCCTCGGCGATCACGCTGAGGCCCAGCGCGTGGCTCATCGCCACCACCGCCCGGACGATCTCCTCGTCCTCGACGCTGACCCCGAGGCCGGTGACGAAACTACGGTCGATCTTGACCCCGGTGACCGGGAACCGGCGCAGGTAGCCCAGCGCGGAGAAGCCCGTGCCGAAGTCGTCGATCAGCAGCCGGAAGCCGAGCTCGCGCAGCTCGAACAGGACCCGGGCGGTGACGCTGGAGCCGTCGACCATCACCGACTCGGTCATCTCCAGCGCCACGCAGCGCGCCGGCACGGCGAACTCGAGCAGCTCGGCCGAGACGATCAGGGGCAGTTCGGCCACGCTGAGCTGCCGCGGCGACAGGTTGATCGACAGGTAGAAGTCGTCGGCCACGGTGCCGTCCGCGCGCCACTCGCCGAGCTGGCGCAGGGCCTCGCGGCGAACCCACGTGCCGATCGGGCCGATCAGCCCGGCGTCCTCGGCGATCGGGATGAAGACGCTCGGCGGGATCTGGCCGCGGTCCGGATGCGTCCAGCGGACCAGCGCCTCGGCGCCCAGTACCTGGCCGGTCGTCAGGCGCACGATCGGCTGGTACGCGACGTGTAACTGCCGCTGCTCCAGCGCCTGGCGCAGCGCCACCTCCAGCTCGATGTGCTCCCGCACCTTGTCGTGCATCGACGTGTCGAAGATCGTCGAGCGGCCCGGCCCCTCGCTCTTGGCCCGGTACATCGCGGTGTCCGCGTCCCGCAGCAGTGCCTCGGCCGTGACCGAGGCTCGGCCGCCGTCGTCGCAGGCGTGCGCGATGCCGATCGACGCGGTGATCGCCACCTCGGTGTCGCGCACCGGCAGCGGACGGGCGAAGCAGCCGCGGATCTCGTCCACCAGCCGCAACGCGCCGGCCTGGTCACCGGTGTAGGCGAGGATGAACTCGTCGCCGCCCACCCGGGCGAGGGTCACGCCGGCCGGCGTCGCGGCCCGCAGCCGCGCGCCCACCTCCATCACCAGTTGGTCGCCGGTGTCGTGGCCCCACGAGTCGTTGACCCACTTGAACCCGTCCAGATCCAGCAGGAAGACCCAGACCCGCTGATCCGGGCCGGGCGCCAGGCGGTCGAACTGCAGCTCGATCTCGCGCGTGATCATGGCCCGGTTCGGCAGTCCGGTCAGCGGGTCGTGCATGGCCTGGTGCTGGACCTGCAGCTGGGCCGTGGCCTGCGCCCGCACGGCGGAGACCGCGCGCAGCAGCAACAACCCGACGAGCAGCGCGCCGCCGGCGGCGATCGCCAGGCGGCGTGCCGGCGAAGTGCCGACCAGCAGGAGCAGCAGGAACGGAACGGCCAGGGCCGGGACGAGCAGCGCCATCCGGCGCCACGACCAGGCCTGCACGGGCGGGCGCGCGGGCCGGCTCAGGTCCACCACCGACGGGTGCAGGGCGCTCACCCCGAGCAGCGTGTACGACATCAGGAACGGCGCGTCGAGCAGCGGCGACGCGTACAGCCGGCCGGAGAGACCGATGATCGCGTACGCAGTGTCGCCGATGAACATCATCGACGTCCCGGTCAGCAGGGCCGCGAGGCTCACCGGCCAGGCGCGCGCCGTGAAGGTCAGGTTCACGGCCAGCAGCAGGACCACGATGTCGAAGAGCGGGTAGAGGCCCGCGACCAGCGACTCCGCCGGCGGCCGGCCGCCGATCTCGGCGACCGGGACGGCGAGCAGAAGCGTGCTGGCCAGGCCGCCGGCCAGGCAGATCATCAGCCCGTCGAGCACGGCGTGCCGCTCCAGGCTGCGCCGGGCGTGCAGCAGCATGATCAGGAAGGCGCAGAACAGGACGTACCCGGGGATCGTCGCGGCGTCGGCCAGCGGCGGGCGCGGCGGGTGCAGGCCGTTGACGATCGGCCGGATCAGCATGCCGAGCAGGAAGCTGAGCGCGGCGAGGCCCATCAGCAGCCAGGCCGCACGCGGCTCGGCGCCGCGGGCGCGTGGACCTGTGAAACACGCCCAAACCGTGCCCACTCCGACCACGGCCATGCAGCCGTCGTTGAGCGGTTCGGACAGGTTCAGCACGTACAGCCCGGTCGCCACCAGGCCGACCAGGCCGAAAACCTGCCACTGCCGCCCGACGGCGACCGGCGGGGCTGACGACGACAAAACTCCGCATCCCTCCGGCCAGTGTCTCGGTCAACACCAGCTACATCGGTACGCGGCGTCCGCGCCTGAGCGGAACCGGGGCCGGTCTCGAAATGTGGCCCGGCCCCCTACACCACCACATTCGAAACGTGGCCGGCCCGACCCGCGGCGCGCGGCGCCGGCAGCGCCGCGCCGTGCACGAAGACCGTCGGGCAGGCAGCCCGGTGCAGCACCTCGCGGGCGACCGAACCGAGCAGGCCGGCGCCGTGCGTGCCCCGCGGCCCGAGAACGATCATGCGGGCCTGGCCGGACGCCCGCACCAGAGCCGGCCCCGGCGCCCCGGTCAGCAGCTTGGCACGCGCCCGGCCCAGCTGCGGAACGGCCGCGGCCGCCGCCGCGAGGATCCGGTGGCCCTCCCGCTCCGCCCGCTCTCCGGCGCAGGCCACCACGTACACGATCTCGAGCGTGGCGTGTTGCCGCAGCGCCTCGGCGGCTGCGTGCCGTAGGCCCCGCACCGACCAGCTGGAACCGTCGACCGCGGCCAGAATCGCCCCGGACGGCGGGCGTGGGCCGCGGGCGATCACCACCGGGCAGAAGGCCCGGGCGGCGGTCTGCACGAGCGTCGAGGTCGACGGCAGCCACGACGTGGTCGCGAGGTCGTCGTCGCCCAGCACGACGAGCTCCGCGGTACGGCTGAGTTGTAGCAGGACGCGATCGGGCGGGCCGTCGACGAGTTGGCCGGTCAGGCGCACTCCCGGTGTGGAACGCTTGGCGGTGGCGACCGCCTCGCCGAGGATCGCGGAGGCGGCCCGGCGGGCCTCGTCGTACCGGACGTCCAGACCGCGGGCTCCGGCGCCGTGCGGGTCGGGCGGCTGCCCGTCAGACCAGCTGAATGCGTGCACGATCCGCAGGTGACGGCCCCGCGAGACCGCCTCGCGCGCGGCCAGGCGCACGGCGGCCAGGCCGGCCGCCGTGCCGTTGACCCCTACCACCACAGGCGACTTACTCGGGAGCCGCATCGGGTTCACCTCCGCTGTCGTCTACCGACCATTATCTATGCGGAACGCCCACTCTTCGTGATCAATCCCTCAGCCGGTGGCCGCCTGATGACCCATTCAGGTTGAGGGTTTACGGTGAACTTCACATTCCATGGGACATCTGCCGGTGAAGTGAGGGAAATACATGACGGATGTCAAGCTCGACCACCCCGGTGGCCAGCTGTCGATGCCGGTGCGTGAGGCAGTCGAGGGTCCGGGCGGCATCGACGTCAGTGCTCTTCTCAAGGAGACCGGCTTCGTCACCCTAGACCAGGGCTTCGTGAACACGGCGTCGACCACGTCCGCGATCACGTACATCGACGGTGACGCGGGCATCCTGCGTTACCGGGGATACCCGATCGAGCAGCTTGCCGAGGGGTCGTCGTTCCTCGAGGTGGCGCACCTGCTGATGCACGACGCGTTGCCGACGGCGGTCCAGCTGCGCGACTTCGCCGACAAGATCCGGGTGCACACGCTGCTGCAGGAGGAGATGCGGACCTTCTTCTCCGGCTTCCCGCGGGACGCGCACCCGATGGCCGTGCTGTCCTCGGCCGTGACCGCGCTGTCGACCTTCTACCAGGACGCGCTCGACCCGCTCGACGCGGAGCAGGTGGAGATTTCCGGGATCCGGCTGATGGCGAAGCTTCCGACGATCGCCGCGTACGCGTACAAGAGGTCCATCGGTCACCCGTTGCCGTACCCGGACAACTCGCTCGACTACGTCGAGAACTTCCTGCGCATGACGTTCGGCCTGCCCACCGTCCAGTACGACGTCGACCCCAAGGTCGCCAAGATCCTGGACATGCTCTTCGTGCTGCACGCCGACCACGAGCAGAACTGCTCCACGTCGACCGTGCGCCTGGTCGGTTCCGCGCAGGCCAACCTCTACGCCTCGGTCTCCTCGGGGATCAACGCGCTCGCCGGCCCGCTGCACGGCGGCGCCAACGCGGCCGTGCTCGAGATGCTCGAGCAGATCCGCAAGGACGGCGGCGACGTCAACTCCTTCGTCACCCGGGTGAAGAACAAGGAGAAGGGCGTCAAGCTGATGGGCTTCGGCCACCGGGTCTACAAGAACTACGACCCGCGCGCCGCCATCGTCAAGAAGGCCGCCCAGGAGATGCTCTCGACCCTGGACCAGCCCGACCCGCTGCTCGAGATCGCCTTCCAGCTCGAGGAGATCGCGCTGCACGACGACTACTTCGTGTCCCGCAAGCTCTACCCGAACGTGGACTTCTACACCGGCCTGATCTACAAGGCGATGGGCTTCCCCACCAAGATGTTCACGGTGCTGTTCGCCCTCGGCCGCCTTCCCGGCTGGATCGCCCAGTGGACCGAGATGATGACCGACCCGGCCACCAAGATCGGCCGTCCGCGCCAGCTCTACACCGGCTTCCCGGAGCGCGAATTCCTCTCCATCGACAAGCGCTGACCTTCCGGCCGGCCGAGACTCGCCTCGCCACGGCAAAACGCCCCGCCCGTCCGGGCGGGGCGTTTGCATTCCCGCGTTTCGGTCATCAAAGATGATCTCGAACCCCGAAATGTAGTGCCCGTCACACCAAACGCCTTTCCTATTCGCAAAGCCGGCAGGAGTGACGCCGACACGGGACGGAGGCGCGGCATGGACGTCGTGATCGGTGTCGACACCGGGACGACCGCGACCAAGGGCATCGCGGCCGGGCTCGGCGGCGAGCCACGGGCCCTGACCAGCGTCCACTATCCGCTCTCGGTCCCCGGCCCGGGCCGCGCCGAGCTCGACCCGGGCCGGCTGCGCGCCGCCGCCCGCAAGGCCCTCGTCGACGTGGCGGCCCGCTGCCACGAGCGCGGCGACCGGGTCATCGCGGTGAGCCTGAGCGCCTTCCTGCACGCGGTGGCGCCGATGGACGCCGCCGGCCGGCCGCTCGGCCCGCTGGTCACCTGGGCCGACGCGCGGGCCGCTCGGCAGAGCGAGGAGATCGTCGCGGCCGGGCTGGGCCGCACGTTGCAGGCGCGCACGGGCACGCCGGTGCACCCCATGTCCCCGCTGGCCAAGCTCGCCTGGTGGAAGGCGAACGACCCCGAGACGCTGCGCGACACCCCCCGGTGGGGCGGCGTCAAGGAGCTCGTCCTCGCCGAGCTGGCCGACGCGGCGTACGTCGTGGATCTCTCCATCGCCTCCGGGACCGGCCTCTACGACATCCACGCCCGCCGGTGGGATCCGGAGGCGCTCGAGCTGGCCGGCGTCCGCACCGACCAGCTCGCCGAGGTCGTGCCCACCACCACGAGGCTCCGCCTGCGCCCCGAGATCGCCGCCGCGGCCGGCCTGCCGTCCGACCTTCCGCTGATCATCGGCGCGGCCGACGGGCCCCTGGCCAACCTCGGCGTCGGCGCCACCCCCGCCGGTGTCGCGGCGGTCTCGCTGGGCACCAGCGGCGCCTTGCGTACGCTGGTGGACCGCCCCACGGCCGACGCGGACGGCCGGCTGTTCTGCTACGCGCTGACCGAAGACCGCTGGGCGATCGGCGGCGCCGTGAACAACGCCGGATCGGTGATCCGGTGGGCCGGGGAGAGCCTCGCCGGCGGTTTCGGGCGTCCCGGCGCCGAGGGCGAGGACGCCGACGAGCGCGACGCCGCGCTGCTCATCGAGGCGCAGAGCGCGCCGCCCGGCAGCGACCGGCTGCTCTGCCTGCCCTACCTACTCGGCGAGCGGGCGCCCTGGTGGCGGCCCGGCCTGCGCGGCGCCTATCTCGGACTGCGCCGCGAACACGGCCGGGCGCACCTGGTGCGGTCCGCCGTCGAGGGCGTGTGCCAGCAGCTGGCCCTGGTCAGGGACTCGTTCGCCGCGGAGGGGTTCGCGGTGACCGAGGTGCGCGCGACCGGCGGCGCCGTCGCCTCCGAGCTCTGGGTCGGCGTCCTCGCGGCCGCGCTGAACCTGCCGGTGGCCGTCGCCGACACCCCGGAGGGCACCGCGCTCGGCGCCTGCCTGCTAGGCCTGCACGCGCTGGGCGAACTGCCCGACCTGGACGACGCCGCGTCCCTGATCGCCGTCGGCGAGCCGACCCGCCCCGACCCCGACGCCGCGGCCCTCTACGCCCGCCTGCGCCCGCTGGTCGAAAAGTCCGCCCTGGCCATGCTGGAAACCGTCAAGGAACTGGACCAGCTGTACGCCGCGGGCTAGCGCTCGCGATCGGCGCGCGACCTCGCTGCTTCCGCCGCGGCCCACTCCCGCGTGACGCGGCGGCGTCGGGCCGGCAGAGCGAGCGTCGGGTTGGCGACGCCCCAGGCGGCGCCCTTGCAGACCAACTCCTTGTAGACGGCGGCGGCTCGCCCGGTCAGAACCGCCGACACGGCGCGGTCGTCGGCGGTGACGTACTGGATCACGCCTTCCCTGCGGCCCAGCGAGATGCACTGGTTGAAGTAGCGAAGCGGCGCGTTCGGAAGCTTTCCGCCGGTCAGGCGCGCCGCGATCGCGTCGGCGGCCTGCCACGCCATGGGGGTGCCCGAGGCGCACGACATCCGCAGCGGCTTGTCGCACCGGCCCATCGCGAAGGCGGCGTCGCCGACGGCGTACACGTCCGGGTGCGAGACCGAGCGCATGGTTCGGTCGACCACGATCTGGCCGGCGTCGGTGACCTGGAGGGCGGTCGCCTTCGCGATCGGGTGGACCGCGAAGCCGGCAGTCCACACGGTGACCGCGGCCGGGACGGCCGTGCCGCCGGCGGTGACGACGCGGTCGGCTTCGACCCCGGTCACGGCGGCGTGCTCCTGCACGGCGATCCCGAGCTTGCCGAAGACCTTCCGCAGGTGCTCGCGGCCCTTCGGCGAGAGCCAGGCCCCGAGGCCGCCGCGGGCGACGAGGGCGACCTCGAGGTCCGGGCGGGCGTCGGCGATCTCGGCCGCGGCCTCCAGACCGGTGAGGCCGCCGCCGACCACGACCACGGTCTTCCCGCCCTCCAGGCGACCCAGGCGCTCGCGCAGGCGTAGTGCCCCGGGGCGGCCGGCGATCTCGTACGCGTGCTCGGTGGCGCCGGGGACGCCTTGGGTGTTCCAGCCGCTGCCGAGGGCGTAGACGAGCGTGTCGTAGGGCAGTTCCTCGGCGCCGTTCGCGTCGAGGACGGCGACGGTCCTGCGGTCGACGTCGACGCCGGTGACCTTCGCGAGCCTCAGCTCGACGCCGGCGCCCGCGAACATCTCGCTCAGGGGTCGGCGCTCGAGGTTCCGGCCGACCGCCAACTGGTGCATGCGGACGCGTTCCACGAAGTCGGGCTCGGCGTTGACGAGGGTGATGGCGACCTCCTCGCGGCGCAGCCGCTTGGCGAGGCGCCCGGCGGCGACGGCTCCGGCGTACCCGGCCCCGAGGACGATGATGCGGTGAGACATTTCCTGCTCCCGTCTCGCTTGAGTTCGCCACTTGAACCGGGCGGCCCCGCGTTTCCTGACAGGAACGGATGTGTTGCACCTCACATGATCGTCAGAAGGCGTAGAACAGCGGCTCGCCGTGCTCAGCGGCCGCCCACAGCGCGCTCGCGCGGTCGAGCTTGTCGGGGTTGACCTGGTTGCGGATCGCGGCGATGCTCCCGTCGGCGACCTGCAGGCACAGGACGCCGACGACCCGGCCGTCCATGACCGCCACGGCGGCGGGGTCGCCGTTGGCGGTCCAGACGTAGACGGCGGGCGTGCCGCCGGCGATGGCCCGCTTGGCGGGGCCGGGCTTGAACAGGCCCCGCAGGAACTTCGCGACCTCGACGCCGCCCTCGACCGGCTTGGCGCGGGCCGGGACCTGCCCGCCGCCGTCGCCGATCGCTATGGCGCCCTCGGTGAGCAGGCGCACGAGCGGCTCGGTCCGGCCGCTGGTGGCGGCCGCAAGGAACTCCTCGACGATCCGCCGGGCGGCGGCCTGGTCGATCTCGGTGCGCGTGTGGCCGTCCGCGACGTGCTTCTTGGCGCGGTGCAGGAGCTGCTGGCTGGCGGCCTCGGTGATCTCGAGGATCTCGGCGATCTCCCGGTGCGGGTAGTCGAAGGCCTCCCTCAGCACGTAGACCGCCCGCTCGTTGGGGGAGAGGCGCTCCATCAGGGTCAACACCGCGTACGAGACCGATTCGCGCTGCTCGGCGGTGTCGGCCGGGCCGAGCAGCGGGTCGCCGGCCAGCAACGGCTCGGGAAGCCACTGGCCCACGTAGGTCTCGCGCCGGGCCCGCGCGGAGGCGAGCTGGTTGAGGCACAGGTTGGTGAGGACCTTCGTCAGCCAGGCCTCGGGAACCTCGATCCGGTCGACGTCGGCGGCGTGCCAGCGCAGGAACGTCTCCTGCACCGCGTCCTCGGCCTCCCCGGCGGAGCCGAGCAGGCGGTAGGCGATGGTCGCCAGGCGCGGTCGGGAGGCCTCGAACCGGTCGACGTCGTTCGCGGTCAACGGCACGCTCCGATCCTAGGCTCCCCAGCAGCCGGGACAAACGAGCGAGCACCGTCACCCGAGGGTCGCGTTGACGGGGGACGCGGCGGTAGGAAAGCATGCGTGGACACCCGCCGGAAGGGACCTTTGTGACGACGCCGTACCCGTTCTCCGCCGTGGTCGGGCTCGACGATCTGCGCCTCGCTCTGCTGCTCACCGCGGTCTCCCCGGCCGTCGGCGGGGTGCTGGTGCGCGGCGAGAAGGGCACGGCCAAGAGCACCGTGGTGCGGGCACTGGCCGCGCTGCTGCCGGAGGTGGCGGTGGTGCGCGGCTGCCGGTTCGCCTGCGACCCGACGGCGCCGGACGCGCAGTGCCCCGACGGCCCGCACGCCGCCGACAGCCCGGCGGCGCACCGGCCGGCGTCGCTGGTCGAGCTGCCGGTCGGGGCGACCGAGGACCGGGTGGTGGGCACGCTCGACATTCAGCGCGCGCTCGCCGACGGGGTCAAGGCGTACGAGCCGGGCCTGCTCGCCGCGGCGCACCGGGGCGTGCTTTACGTCGACGAGGTGAACCTGCTTCCCGACCACCTCGTCGACCTGCTGCTCGACGCGGCCGCCATGGGCCGGGCGCACGTGGAGCGGGACGGGGTGTCGGTCAAGCATGCGGCGCGGTTCCTGCTGGTCGGCACCATGAACCCGGAGGAGGGCGAGCCGCGGCCGCAACTGGTGGACCGGTTCGGGCTGGTGGTCACGGTCACCGCGCCGCGCGACGCCCGGGACCGGGCCGAGGTGGTACGGCGGCGCCTGGCGTACGAGGCTGGCGCCGCGCCGTTCGCGGCGCGCTTCGAGGCCGACGAGCGCGAGCTGGCCCGCCGCATCGCCGAGGCGCGGGCGGTGTTGCCGGCCGTCGTGCTGCCCGACCGCGAGCTGGACCGGATCGCGCTGGTGTGTCTCGCCTACGGGGTCGACGGCATGCGGGCGGACATCGTGGTGGCCCGTTGCGCGATCGCGATGGCGGCCTGGCACGGCCGAGCCGTCGTGACGGCCGTGGATGTGCGCGACGCGGCCCGGCTCGCGCTGCCGCACCGCCGGCGACGCGACCCGCTCGACCCGCCCGGCACCGACGAGCAGCGGCTCGACGAGGCCTTGGCCGAGGCCGACGCCCGGCTGGAGGCCGAGGACGCCGCGCGGTCGGAGGCCGAGGACGCCGCTGCGGCCGAGGCCCGGCGCGAGCGCCCGGACGGTGATCCCGATCAGGACCCGGACGGTGACGGTCCCGGCGGCCCGGGTCCGGACGGCGGCGGTGGCGGTCCCGACCAGCGCGGTCCGCG
>Ga0307508_10005298_pt1 | contig 12303 bp, 14 predicted proteins | sample 9_EM_MG_FD_203089 | JGI IMG/M metagenome (GOLD analysis project Ga0307508, IMG submission 203089) | Populus trichocarpa ectomycorrhiza microbial communities from riparian zone in the Pacific Northwest, United States - 9_EM | ecosystem: Host-associated > Plants > Roots > Unclassified | place... | reverse complement strand
GTTTGGGTTGTAGCCCAAACTTTTCGGGTTGGGGATCGATTGTTGTTGTTGATTTTAACCGGTTGCCACGGTTATACCCCAAAACCCAACCCCAACTCGATCCCCAACCGGTTGCAAAATCCCTCTAATGTTGTCCGCCTTATATTTCCAGTGCTCTTCAGGGTATATACGATTTGATATATGTTGTTGTGGTTGTGTCCGAGAGCTCCCAGTAATGGTCTAGTTGTAGTCCAAAGCCTGGAGACCCACTCGCCCGCCAAGGTGTGGTAAGACGCCAGTGGCTCATGAAATCTCCCTCGTTTCCCGGCCCGCCGGCCGATCTGGTCCAGACCAGACGGGCGCCAAAAAAGCCGGCGAGCCCGGGGGCCGTCGACTAGCGTGGACTGCGTCTCGCAGACCAGGCCAGGCCGAGGCCAGGTCTGGCCCGGCCGGATTGTTGAGACCTGCCCAGCAGTCCCCTCGCTGCGACCCTCGGGGCAACTCTCCACTCATGACCGGCGCCCATCGGTACGACACAGTGAACGCCTCGGTGGCAAACGGATCGGATAGTGTCGGGGATATTTGATAGGTGGATAGAAACTCCCGCTGCTTAATCTTCGACCAAGACTGGAGGTCTTCTCCTTTCACTTATGGGCATATCCAATTCGTCATCCACCACCACCTCTGGGTCTAGAGGTCGATGGCGGCCATTTGCCACCTACCCAACTTCACGCCTTCGGGGCGCATCCGCCGGAGGCTTCTCAGGCGATAAGTCTTTGCATACAGTCGGGGTAAATGCGACACCATCCTTTCCAGGGCAGAGCGAGTCCTGCGAGTGGTTGGATGTGTCTTGTCTGGACGATAGCAACTGATACGGGCAGCGGCTCACCGGTAATAAGTAGAGGGCTCCAAGGGATAAACGGAGGGAATAACAAAGGGAAATTACGAAGGAAAGATGAAAGAAAGTAACTCGCCGCCCGAGACTCTCTCCTCTCCCGCAGATGTCATGAAGGAGGGCGCGGCGAAAACAGCAGCTGTTCCTCACCCACGATGCCCAGCCCCTCGGCCCGTTGCGTCCACTGTATGAAATACACCTTTTTGTCATTCTTTATGTATCGCCACGTGACCCAGCTTGGGCTGAGCGAGTGCGTTGTAGTGAGCGAATCACTCCGCGGAGGTCAAACACTCCAACACCGCCGCCGTGGGGACGGCGGGCACTCGCAAAAAAAGGTGGAGCTGATCCCCCCGCCCCACCCTGCCCGCACTGGAGATGTATAGTGAGCGCAGATCAGCCGGCGGACATACAGTACGTAACACGATGTGTGGACCGGACAGAAGTCCGGCCTCGCCCCTCCCAACTGAGACATTTTTCCCCACGGAACGCACCCATGCGTCCAGCCTGCAAATGCGTGATCGTCGACAGCAAGCGTACATACATATATAGCGCGTAATTATATGCAGTCCGCAAGGGGCATGTGCACCGTGTAGCAGAGTATATGTAGATACCTATCTGCGAGAAAACCGGCGGGGGTGAGCGGTGGCAAACCTTAGGTGGACCCCACGGCTGGGCGCGGGCCAGACGGCTGCTCATTAGGTAATTGCTCCCGCTGTTGACGGCCGGCGGTTACGCTCCGGAAACCGGTCCAACCAAGACGGGCAGTGAGTATGCGCCCAGCGGATGTCACCAATCATGCGATAGTATTCGGTCACGGGGCCACGGAACAAGGTGAAGTACGGCCGTTACCTAAGTGCGTCCAGAATCGAGCACTAACTGGTGCGATCGAAGGAATCTACCACACGACAGAAAAAGAAATGACAAGCACAAATGGGAATCCCACAAAATGAGCCTGCCAACCGAACCGCATCCAGCCTCAGTCGCGGTCCCTGCCTGGCGGGACGGGAGCCGGCTCATTCGCGACGTGCGCGAGCCGCTCGCCGACGAGCCTGCCGTGCGGGAAAGTGGAGTCGAGCCACTGGATCTCCAGGCAGACGACGCCGCCGATGGGATCGAGCACGCCGAGGCAGCCAGGCATGCCATGCAGGTGTTCGGGCATGACGACGGTAAAGACGTTCCTGCTGCCGCACCACTCACTTTAGCGTGTATATTGCGGGTGCCGCCTCGCGGGCCGAGTTCCGTGAGTAGGAGGCGCCGTCAGCGCGGGCGTCGGGTGCTCGAGTGCGTCCGCAGCTCGAGGAGACGGCCGGGGAAGCGGCTAGTGTGCGTGATGCTTACGAAGTGGCTCAGCAGCTAGAAATGGAGATGGAGTTTGCAGTTTGCAGTCGCCAAACAAAGGGCAGTTTACTGCGGGTCACTCGCCAGGCCGTCGGCACGACAGGTACGTACCTGCGGCTGGGCCCCTTGCCTTGACGGCACAGTCTACAGGCTGAATGCGAATGCGGTTAAACAAAAAAGACGGGCCCCGCGCCGGGAGTCCGAATATCGCGGACAAAGCGGATGGAAGAAGGAGCTGCCGAAGATCGCCACGTTCCGTCTCGCCGGTCGCCCACATGGATCGATACTTTACACGGCATCTGACACACGCCCCCACGCAACAGGCAAGAAATACGAAGCGACGGGCATATACGAACACAACGGCCCTCCGCCGCTCCTTCCTCGCAGGCGCATCGCACAGCCAGTGCAGGCTGGGCAGTATCGGGAACGCTTTTCGGAGCAGACAAAGCAAAAACAGAAACACTCACCGCCTGGCCACGGCAACTTATTCCTGCCACCGACAGGTTAGGTGAGATCGAGCCAACCACGGATTCGGACGCACGCTGCTGGATAGCGCTAGGTGGGGCCATGTGCTGCCCCCATCTCGCTCCTTTTTGCCCCATTTGTCTCCAACACAACATGCCACAGATAAACTGGATGTTTCCTAATTGCCGGCGTCACGATATCGGACCGCGGGGTTCTCCGCCGTCGTTGGGATCCCTGCAATGGGCCCCTTGCCCGTCGGAATCTCCACGACAGCCCTTCGCCGCGCCCCACCGCGCTGTCTCCAACCTGTCGCTAGCCAGGACATGACATGCAACGACAAGAAACAAAAGCAGAACGGGATGCATTGGAATGCATCCCCGTGGCAGGGTGACCGTTGCTCGTTGGCCAGCACGAAACCGGAGGCCACGAGCTCCCGGTTCCCCCATCGCCATAGTTAACATCTTGTGGAGCCGGACGTGGGGAGCGAAAAAGAGGGGGGGAAAAGAAAAATCAGCAGGCAAGGCTGTTCACCACGGTAAGCGCGAGAAAACCCTTGAATCTTAATCCCTTCCTACGAGCGATCCACGGAGGAAGTTGCGATTTGTACTGATCATGAGCACATGGACGTCGCGATAAGCTGATTGCCTGCTGTTGGTGGGGCCGAGACATCCAAGCCTCGCGATCGGAGGAATGGAGGATGTGGTGGTGGCGGTGATTGGTTGGTTGGCTTGCCAGCCGTCGACAGGCCGGATTCAGGGTCTCAAAGTTGTCAGCTGGGTGTACTGGCTGCCGAACTGCCTGGCCAGGTATGTGAGCTTGGCCGCCCAAGCAGCGAAGTGAGCTCGTTCGAATTCGCCCGTGGATCGACGGCCGGCTGCGTCGAATGATTTCGAAGGGCGAGATGTCGGAGTTGCGCCTGTCAGGGAGCGACGAACCTGAGGAGGAGGAGTCTTTCGTACTCGCCTCCCGCGATCGTAGCTTCATGCAGCCAGTAGGGCGCGGGCAGCTCAGGGGTGGTGACATCCCCCACACAAAGAGACAGCTATCGCCAAGGCGCCGCCGAGCTTTCAGGGAGGAAGGAAGGGAGGAAGCCAGGGAGGCAGGGAGGGGCGCGAATGTTGGTCTGGCAGTCCGTCCACCGACCCCGCTCGACACTGACAGTCCTGTCGTGCTCATGGAGAGCTGTAGTGGTATCCAAGGATATAAAGGCCCCCCTCTTCCTCCCATCAGTTTGTCCTTTCCCCAGGCTCGACAACAATCTTCACACAACATTTTCCACAACCAACACAACCAACCAACACAACCAACCAACCAAACCAACCCCCCAAAACCAACCAATCCAACAATGTCTCCCTGCACCTGCGCCTGCTGCCCGGCTTCCTGCACCGGCGACTGCTCTGCCTGCACCAGCTGCTCCGTAGGTTCCTTCCGCTGCCCTTGCTTCCTCCCTCCGCGCTGATATCCAAGCTAGCACTAAATCTGCTCCGACCCGACTCGGCGCGGCTACGATGGACCGATGAATGGACGGGTGGACGGGTGGGATGGAGATCCAATTTCTTTTTGCTGCGGGGCTGTGGACGGTCTTTAAACCCCTTTCTGTTGTTAGTTACTTGTGGCAATCAAGGAACGTTCCCCACAAACCTTTGACCTCGCGTGACTGTAAATCGGAACCGTGCTTCCCAAACGAACTCGATGGATGGGGGAGACGGTAAATTGCCACCATACCAAGTTCTATCGTTGCCGAGTTCGTGCTGGAGGGCGGGAGCCCATCGGAGCAGCTCACGGGAGAGGATCGTAAGGGCAGGATGACTTGCGTCGGACGATGAGGTGAAGGGCTAGTATGTAGCATTGTGGTTTCCGACGATGTCATCAGACGGAGCACGAGATCGTAGAATCGGGAGTGGCGAGGGCGGCCGCGACGGGCCGAAGATGTGGCCGGAGAGCGACGGGGAACGAGAGCGACCGACGACGAGGGACCGAAGACGTGACCGATCAACTCACAAGAGCGACGCCGGAGACAGACCGACGAGATGACCGACCAAGGCCCGCGACCGAGCTGAGAAGCAACGGCGACGGATGTGCAGTTGTCCGAATCGAGGGCGTGGAAGTGGGAGCGGACCGGCAGTCGTGTGCGGAATTGGAGCGAAGTCGATCGCGCGGACTGTCCAGTGTCAAACAGCACATCGCATCCATATCGGCGCATCGTCGGATGTACACGCGCAGCTGGGGAATTCCTCACGGGCCGGTGGTTCCTCTCTCCGATTGGAATGAGAGAGGGGAAAGAGGGATGCGACGTGGTAGATGTAGGCACTGCGGACGGGAACCTTGATGGGCGCGAATGCCGCCGGCGCAGAGTACATATACCGCCATCAGTCGGGGGTGGGGTCATCAAGGACCCTGGTAGCGAGGCAGCGGAGTGGTAGCTACCAAGGTGCGCGCAAGAAAAAGCACCGCAATCGGCGAGTGGACACAGGCCCTTCTCGCTTGCGGAATACAAATGAAGAGAACGGCAGATTCCGGTGCTGCGGCCCACCACGAGCCGAAAGGAGACGTTGTGGAAAGGGCGCGCGAGCGGGAACGGGCACTGTCACAGTCACGGTCACGTGGCTGGATCTCGCACCAGCGGGCCTGAAGATTCCAGTTCATCCGCGGAATTGCTTATCCGCCGTATGCGCTGCCACTCCGCAGGCTCGTCGCGGCCCTTGACTGCGCTGCCTCAGCGAACATCCGAGACCGGCGTCGCCTTTGCGATTGGGGCCATATCTTTGCCGGGAGTGCGGCGTGACCTCCCCTGCGATACGTCTGTTAGGTGCCGCCTCGAATCTCCCGATGCAGTGTCTCCACCGCCTTCACCCGGACCAGGCAGGGAAGACACTCCTCCCTAATACTGAGCCACTGCAATCACCAAGCGCTAGACAAAGTTGTGCCATTTGCATCATTGCCGTGGGGGTACCTGCGGCGATGAAGCGTTTGCTGGCAGAGGCGGCGATGCGACTGGTACGCAGCCCGTCTACCGTCCCATCCAGCTGCGAGAACAGTCGCCTGTTGGAAATGCTTCTCGCGGCGTTCTTTGTATTGGGGTGTTGTTGACCGAGACCGTTGTTTGGATTTGGCGCTTGTGCCTCAGAGTTTGTTGAGGACATGATTGCGTAAGGCGCAATGGGAAGTGTGAAAGAAGGACCTTGTTTCTGCGTGTTCTTTCTCTTTTCTTCTGTCTTCATACTATCGAATATTGCAACGAAGTTGTGAGCCAGTCGAACGACCAGAATCCATACACCTCGTGTATCCTCATCTCTTAGGACATTCAGACGGATCAAACTCCTATCGCTCATTTCCCTCTTCATCATTAATCGGCACTATTTCAACATTGCCTCCTCTCTGGCCTGCGGCGAACATCCCTTGAGACCTAACCTGTGCATAATCTTACAACCCGCATTCGAGGAAGTGGAGTGTTGATCTGCAGGATATTAGGTGTGGCGTCGCTTGGTAGTGCCCGAGTCAGTTAGTTCATCACGCTGTGGCGTCACTGTGGCGCGGTACGGCACGTGGCTTAACTAGGCTAGATCTGATCGTCTTGGCGCGATTATATCTAAGACACGGGCTTCGTGTAGACTTACATAGAATCCAGACATCGTCACATCCCAGCGTCAACTCCAAATTGCTTCGAGTGCATTACGAGCGGAACATCGAGCACTTCAGCCACAAGCTGAACCGTCGGGCTAGGTCTCACTGGGCGATACCAGCGATCCGCCAGGCAAGCCGCCGGAAAAGCATCTAATGATCTGCCAAACGATACGACCAAGCCGTTGGGCAAGCTGTCGGACAAGCCGAATATCGAACCGAACCCCTTGTAATTATTGACTGCGATCCCTATATCGTTGTAGGTATTGAGAGGATGTTTCCGCGTGAGTCTTTGTCTTTTGTATGATAGTTGAACCCTGGCGACGACCACGTGTCATAGCCTCACGATCGTGAACTATCGGAATACCTGACGCGTCCGATATTACATTCACTTCAACGCCGGCCGAAGGTCCTAGTCTCATATACTCTATGTTTCGCTCGCAAAGTGCCCCACGCCGAAATCGGTGGGGGGCGTTCCTCGTGACCGAGTGATCGCAGTGGGGATCCCTCAGCGGAGCGATCATGTGATTTATTACGTACCTTATTTAAGCAAAGAAATGGTAAAAATGGACAGCCGTCTGCCTAATCTGCCTGAAGCTCAGCGTCTACTCGACTGCTTATATCCGTCAAGATGAGTCTATGGAGAACACTGGTACCTGCGTGGTATATTACAAACGTGCCAGCATATAAAAGTCCAATTCGAATGGGAAAGAGCTAGAGTTGACAAAACAGAAAACCTCCTCCCAGCAACCGCCCAAAGAGGGGTGTGCAGAGATTGCCGGAAGCAGTGGAGGATGTGAGCACACGCTGGGGGGATCGGTGCGGCGCTTCACATCTGATCACAACAGAGGCTATCACACATTCACATTGCAGCCGCACGAAGGAGCGGCTGGAGAAAACTGACAGCAGTTTGTCCCGACGTCGAATGTGCCAACCACTGAATCGCGGAACTCAGAGTCCTCTAGGCCCAGCCTGTGTCTTGTGGGGCGGAAATTCCACTAGGAAAATAGAAACTGGCTACTCGTTGTGAATGTGAACTCTTCAGGTGGAGGTTGTAGGCGATATTCCAAGCAGCTGACTGACCGTTGTGGTACACAATTTTGTGGCAAACAAGGCCGCCCCACAATCCCCGCGACGGAACGGCCGTCGTCCTAGGGCTCCTGCAACTGGTCACTCGGTCGGAGAAATCACAGTTCGTACGCAGGCTGTAGTCACGACGATTGGCAACGGGGCCTGGCAACACGAAAGGAGGGCTTGGTGGTGGAGAGTATCCTTCGGATTTGACTCGTTACTCCCTTGGATATTGTACTGGGAAAGGAAGGAAAGTCAGTGGTTCGCCGAGGGAGACGGATCGTCAGGAGATATACATACATTTTACATTGCACATCGCATCCCTTGGGACGCTGAACAGCATCCATACACCTAAATACATGGCTCAGACTAACGGAGTTCGCCAGACGCTCGGATGGGGCAGCTCGGCGACGGCGAGCCTGCGGGGAGGTATAGACGTAAGCTAAAACCGCATTGGATGGGTTCCCGGCAAGCGGAGGTGCCCTGGAGACCACGCGAGAGTAGGCGTGATGTCAATAAGGAGACTGTCTAGACTGGGCAGGCTGCTTGAGATTCAGGCTACCTTGCCTCACTAGTCTTAGCGGCGGCGAAATATTGAAAGTGCCTTCGTTGCCACCCTGGAGTTAGGGCACAGCTTCAACGGTAGTGTCGGCCAAAAAACCCCACCTATCGCCCCCTTATAAGCTGGGGAGGTTACCGCAGTTCTCCGTCCCTTTCTACCATTGACTGACCCCAACTCTCCTTCCACCTCCAAACAATTTCTTTCACGCGCTCCAGCACTCCCCACCCTCCCACCCATTCCTCCCCGACCTTGACTCCACTCCAGAAAAAAAAGGATCGCTACGACCCTCAATACGATTGGTACCAGAACCACCAAGCAGGACTGCCCTCCGATCTGGAGATGCAGCTGGAAACCAATCTGAACTTAGTTCATTTGGACAGGGACATCCTTGATGTGGTCCCTGTCAGGGACCCCAAGATGTACCTTTGGAGCAGGGGCCCTCAGACGGCCGCGTTCATGAAGCGGTACCTCTTGACGTTCCACTTGGAGACTCGCCACAGGAGCCCGAGGTTCGTGTGCCATCTGTGCCACGAAGGGTTTGCCAAGTTAGGGGCCTTGGCGAGTGACAGCATGGGGGCCAACTGCAGAGCCCGACAGCAGAGCCCGACAGCAGCAGCGGGCCCAGCCGCATCCACGGGCGATGCAGCACCAGAAGCAGCAACTGCAACAACCGCAGCCGGAGAAGAAAGCTCCGCCTCCCCGTGGCAGAAGCTTCTGCCGCCTCAGCTGCCGCAGCACTAGGTGCTCGGGTGGATTTTACCGTCTGTCCAAATGTTTTGGTGGTTGCGTAAAATGTCCGCTTTCTTCATTTTTTGTAACAAACCCCATCGACCTATCGGAGCCACGCTAATATCGACATGTGCGTAGAACCATCAAGCGACGGCAAACGTCGTCTCAACCCAGTTGTCAATTTTGCGTCCGTCCAATGCGCCCGCTCCTCCACGTCATTTACTGCTGAGCACCGGAGGGGATGGGTCTTTTGTTTTTTGTTTTTGTCCTGTATCCACAGTAGCCTACTAAAAGAATAATCTACTTGTTTTGTTTTCAGGCCTACTTTCTTTCCTTCGCAAACGGATCGATTCACTTTTTTTTTTGTTTATTCATTACTCGTGTGCGACCTATTTAGATCATGACGAGGGGCGAAGCCCATATGTACAGTCCGTTTCCTGTCCGCAGTCCGCGCAGTGGCGGCTCGTTGCAAGCACCCCTTTTGCCCTCCGCCCAGGCCTGTCCCAAGAAAAGGTAGACGCGCCCAAGGAAAGTGACCAAGGAAAGAACCAAAGGAAAAGCGCACCCCGTCCCCCCTACTCCTCGCCTGCCGCCGCCATGAAGTCGGGCGTGGGTAGGAACAGCGGTAGTTCCCCCCCGGCGTCCTGCTCCTCGGCCCCCGCCCCCTGCTCCTCCAGCCACTCCCGCACCTCCAGCTCAGACACCGCGCTCACGGCGTCATCCTCCTCCACCCCCGGCACCCACCTGCCCACGTCCGTGGTCGAGAGGAAGTCCAGCACCGCCCGGCTGCACCTCCCGTCGGCCAGTAGGTCCCGCACTTTCCACCGATCCTTCCCTTTTCCAGTCTCCTTCCTCACTTCCGCCCACAGGATCTTCTGCTGCGGCTTCCACTCGGGGCACACCTTGAAGAGGTGGTCCCGGGTCTGCGTTCGGTACCGGCACCACCAGCATTGCGGGGTGGGTCGGTTCTTCGTCCAGTTAAGGTACAGCCCCGTTAGGCAGTGCCCCGTCTTCAGCTGGTAGAACCGCGAGACGGATCGATTCACGTGGCCGCTTGGAACCCAAATTTCCTGTAGGCAGACCGCAGCGCTCTACAGTCCAGAGATGCGCACATCTTTGCACGCGTGGCCTCCAAATAACCAGGTTCGGGTGTTGAAACCTCGCTGGCGCACAGCATCCAAGTTGCTGACGGGTAAGCATCTGTCGTCGAATCTCGTTCGATGCATTGCCGCTGCTGTAAGAGTGCAGGTATCTCTTGCTGAGTACATAGACGACGGCACGGCCAAACACTTGTTTGTAATTTCCTTGTTGTGCATCATATCTCCTGGGGACAGGCCTGGGAGGAGGATAAAATGGGAGCTTGCAACGGGCCGTTGTGCGCGGACTGCAGAGAGGAAACGGAATGTGCATATTATTCGCCATGACCTACTTAGGTGGCATGCGAATAATGATGTTTTTTACAAAAATAGGTGCGGGCCAACACTCCGCAATGACACCCCGCCCCACCCATCATTGGTCATCCTCATTCTTCGAGGCTGTGGGCTGTAGTAGTGTAGCCGCACAGTCCAATGAAAAAAGAAGAAAGGAACTGCACAGCCAAAAAAACACGGCCGAAACCTCTCTGATAGACACATATGTACTGTTCGTGTGGGAGGTACTCGGAGGGATACCTGACAGCCGAGACACCAGCAAGGAGGTCACCGGGTGGGATATCAGTGGCTGGGACAGCACTGGGAAGAGCGAGGAAGAGCAGACAGCCATACGGGAGAAGAAAGCGGCGGCCCAGCAGTGCTTTCTCAGAGCGGGAGGCAAGACGGGAGTACTGGACGATACCAGCTCAGCGGAGCAGGTAGAGGAAGCAGCAGTGGCACTGCAGGAGGCCATGGTAGGAGCGCTCAATAGCCACGCCCGGAGAAAGAGGTGGTGCAGCAGATCGAAGCCATGGTGGACTGAAGACCTGGCAGGGCTACGGAAGGAGCTGGGGAGAGAGAGGCGGCGGCCAGCAGGAATAGGACGAGCACGAGACGCCCGACGCAATCTGTGGCGGGCTATTCGAAAGGCCAAGAAGGAATGCTGGAACAGGTTTCTCCAGGAGGCGAAGGGGGGGGAGGTGTGGGTGGCAGCAAGCTATACAGCACCCAGGCTCGACCGGACCGGACAGGCGCTGGCAGACGAAGATGGCAACATTGCTGAGAGTCAAGACGAGAGGGAGGCAGCGATCCTCAAAACGAGCCAGCAGCGGGTGGACAGGCATTTGAGTGGGTCGATGCTCACTTGATCGGCTCCCTGTTGGCTAAGGCAGCCAACATGGCAGCGCCAGGTGATGACAGGATATCGGCGGACATCTTAAAAGTTTTCTGGCAGTGGGACCGACAGCGAATCACTCAACTGGTACGAGCATGTATCCGAACAGGCTACCACCCGAAGATATGGAAGACGGCGAAGGGGGTAGTTATCCCAAAGCCTGGGAAGCCAGATTACACCAAGGTGAGAGCATACAGAGTAATCTCACTCCTGGACGTCATCGGTAAGCTGGTGGAGCGAACGGCAGCCCACCTGATTGCCAACCACCTAGAACGCAAGCATGCCCTTCATGAGGGGCAGTATGGGTGCCGCAAGCGGCGATCCTGTGTGGATGCAGTGGCAGTCTTGATGAACCGCACCCAGCAGGCATGGGCAGCGAAGAAGGTGGCAGGTGCACTGTTCATGGACGTCAAGTCGGCTTTCAACAATGTCAACAAATCGCACTTGGGCAAGCGCATGCAGGTACTGGGGATTGAGCCAGACCTCATCCGATGGACCGGCAGCTTCATGTCAGACCGCCAGGTGAAACTCGTGCTGGATGGCCAGACAGGCAAGGCAAATCCAGTGGACACGGGAATCCCCCAAGGGTCCCCGGTGGCGCCAATCCTCTTCACCACCTACCTGTCAGGAATCTTTGACAAGGTGGAGGCAGCAGTACCAGGTATTCGGGGCCTGTCCTTCGTGGACGACATCAGCTGGTGGGCAGACGCCGCAGACAGTAAGGCAGTGGCAGCAAAGCTCTCGGCAGCGGCCGCAGCATCGATTGAATGGGCGGTTGAGAACGGAGTAGCCTTCGACTATGGCAAGACAGAAGCAGCACTGTTTCGCAAGAAACGAAAAGCACCTACGGCAACAGTGGCAGTTGGCACCAACGACGTCCCGTTCAACAAGGAGGCGACCCAGTGGCTGGGAGTCTGGCTCAATGCCCAGCTCACGCTCAAGGAACACCATTCCACCCGGATGAAGGAAGGCAGGAAGGCAATGACAAGGCTCCAGTGGCTCACAGGGCAGATGGGACTCACGCCAGCCAATTGCAGGAAAGTCATGACAGCGTGCGTCTAGTCAGCCACCATGTACGACGCAGAGCTGTGGTGGAAAGGAGACTATACCACAGGCACTCAAGGGCGGGCGGAGGATATCCAGCGGCTGATCAACCAGGAAGCCCGGGCAACAACCGGCTGCTTCCGGACAACCAACCTGAGAGCCCTCTCAATGGAGTCGGGTCTCAGAGCAGCAACTACGCAGCTGGAGAACAGACAGCGGCGCTTTGGGCTACGGCTACTAAGCCTACCTCTGGGAGACCAGGCACGGGAGGTGGTGGGAGCCCCAACGGGAATCG
>Ga0307508_10005297_pt1 | contig 12305 bp, 14 predicted proteins | sample 9_EM_MG_FD_203089 | JGI IMG/M metagenome (GOLD analysis project Ga0307508, IMG submission 203089) | Populus trichocarpa ectomycorrhiza microbial communities from riparian zone in the Pacific Northwest, United States - 9_EM | ecosystem: Host-associated > Plants > Roots > Unclassified | place... | reverse complement strand
GACACTCGCATATGCGATTGTTCTTCCAGTGACCTCAGTGAGCTTGAACTTCCTTGCCTTGCTCTTGTTGACCTTAACAGTAGGGTTCATAGCCGAGGAGGGACCAGTAAAAATGTGACGATATACACGGACTAAGAGAAATCCACGGAAAAGTCCCATGTCTTCGTTCTCTTCGTCGTAGGCAGTTTCACTTTCGTAAAGGAATGAGGGGAGGTCCTCGTCTGTAATCTGAATGGACCCATCCTTGACACGATCCATAAAGTTGCTAGTTTATCAAAAGTTACCACATATGATTAAATCCCGTATAATTCCAGAAGACTTACAGCGGGTCCTCTTCAAAATGAGCCTTAAGCCGCAATGGGCAAAGATGAGCAGCAGTATCCATGTGTTGAAACCCACGGAGATCCTTCGAATCACTAGCAATAAGGATCTCCATGTCGTAGTCACTTGCGAATGCCGATCCGCGCTTCGGATCCTCGTGGACAAAGGCGAGAATGCCAGACTTCAGTTTTGTCGTATCGTCAGATCGAAGTCCATATGCCGACTGCGAAAGCTTGAAAAAATAAATCAGCCAAATGAAGAATAGCACGCGTATATGTGCATACTTTATTTATTAGGGCCAAGAGATGCCGTACGTCACCAGTGCAGGCAGAGACGATAGTTCTAAATCCACGCTCGAGTCTCATGATTGATTTAAATGCTTCAATTTCCATGTCCGTATAGCTGAGATAGTCTAGCATCCATACAAACGGAAAACGATTGGCTTACACAATGTCGTCAAGTTCATCGTCCTCATTTCGTGGTGCCTCAGGAAGACCTGCATAAAAAACCCGGGAAAAGTCCAGGAAAGGGTGGATCGATGCGCAAATCCATCGAGCTTTTGCTATATAAGGTTGTAGTGGGCCACTCCTAAGCAAAAAGATGCATATATATATTGCTATAAAAGATGAGTTGAAGAACGTACTCAGCGCCAGAAAGGAGGTCCTGAAAGACTTCCTGCTTCTCCTGTTCGGAGAGTTCACTTTCTCCATCAGTATTGTACGACATGGTGGTAAGATGAGGCCATAGCGAAGCGAAGCGAAGCACAATTATAGCGCTGCGCAAGCACTGAGTGACTCATGTTATGCTGCGCGAGCAGTGACTCATGTTAAAGGTGCTTCCGTAATATCATGATTCTGCAAGAGAAAATCCTACCTTATAGATAAGCCATTGGATCGTTGGCCATTCCAGGCTGACGGGAATAATCCAGTACTGGCCCTTGAACGTATACAAGCCCTTCGTGAATTGTTGGCGTTGATGGTTCAAATTGTGATGGTCATGTCGTCACATCCGTTTGCGACTCGGATAAGACTTGTACTACTTAGTACTATAAGACAAGCCCGAGGCAAATGAAATAGACAGGCGTACTAATTTGTGAGGATATCATCCCCGTGAAAACGAGCCTGAGCTATAGAAATATCCGTGCCAGTGAGAATTTAGGTTGAGCTGGAAGGAAAATGAATGTTGACAAACCGAGATCGTACTAGGCCTGGTAGGTCCGAGTCTTGGTCTACGGATCGATGCCATTGGCGTCAGGACTCAACCCCACCTGTCAGTGCTGTTGCTTGTACCGCCTGGCGGTCTGATGGTGCAATCGACAACTAGGGGTCCATACCGTGATGTCAGCAAGTTGAGTATGGAGTATGCCAGGAACGTACCAATGCTTTTATCTTGCAGTATTCGATAATGACTAACACGGAAATCGGGTTCTATGCCGGTTAGATTTTTTCTTGACGACCTTCATTGTTATTCACAGGTTTACAATGCACAGATGTTACAGCATGCACAGATGCACCTGCAAGACTAATGGCCAACATCTACCAGATACCACCGTCGACGTTGGCTGGAATGTCATGAGTTGTTCGTGTCCATTTGGTGCCAGAAACAAAGACACACTTGTTGTGGGTTCTTCTCCTGTGTGGTGTGTGCAGAAGGGCGCCGAACGCGAAACCGCATCAATCACGGTTCGAAAACGAGTGTTCAGGCCTCGATCTTGACATTTTCGACAGGATAGTCTAAGGCGGGTTGATGAGTGTGGTGATAGTAACCGGAGGAGTCTAAACTGGGACCATCGACGCGGTTGGGTGGGGTGATCCACTCACATCGCAAAATCGACGTGGATATCCCCACCTAACCGCGTCGAAAGTATGAAAATAGACGATAGAGGGGAGGAGCCCACCTTGCAAGGAATGCACAGTAATCGGTACCGCCTAGTATGGAACTGACCTCTGAAATATTGGGATATGTGCAGAATGAGATCTGGTGTCCAACCCGTGATATTAGTATATTGCGGCAATCGAATAAAAGCATGGCGACACAATGTGAACTTGACACGTAAAGGTAGTAGATTCCCCCACCCGACCGTGTCGAAAATGCGAAAATCAACGCGACAGGGGGGGGAAACCCAGCCTGCCAGGTCGAAGACCCTGCCACCTAGTTACAATTTATTACAAGGAGAAGGGAAAAACAGAAAGCAGACACATCTTTGTATTAGTATGCCCTCACTGTCCTTTGTCCTGTTGCACGTCTGCCTTTGACCAGAAAGGTTCGAGAGTTGTGGAAGCCTGATAGGTTGTCATAGTGGAAGTCATTCTTATTTATTACAACCTACAAAGCGGAACCCCAGCTCTTCACGGTACTGATGCTCGGAACGAAATAATACTCTCCTCCGCGAGATGTGGCAAGGAATTTCTGTTCATACTTGTCAGGTTCCTGTTTCTTTGTAACACCGTTCACGACAACATTCTGGCCTTGGTTCAAGACCTTGAGCCTGGTTTGCGTACCCTGGGGTGAGGGTTCACCCATAGATCCAGTGATGGTCGCTTTAAAGGTTGACTGTGGGCCACCGATTATGGGATCTCGTCTTTTCAAAGTATCAGCGATCCTCGTACAAGGCAGTAAAGCTATACAAACTGATCATTTGAGGTACAAGACCGGTAATAGGGAAAAAGTCGTTAGCAAAGCCGGTAGTTTGACGGTAAAACCCATTGTCGAGGGGGAATTGGTAGCAAACAAATAAAAGCCCACGGTTGCATTTTGTAAAATATCTCTCGTTGTCGGAAAGCTTGCTCCAGATTTCGAGCTCTTTCAGCAGAGATCTACGAAGGTAGAATAACAATTCAAACAGTCAAACCTAGATCGACTTCGTCACTAACCTCAGGACCTTAAGGAATGCCAGAGCGAACTATTACGGAAGCATCGAGATACTCTTTCCTTACGATCGGCTGCAAGTTCCTAGGTTCCGTCTTGCGGATGTGAGACGAGAAGGGAAAGCCATTGGCCCGTTCGGTATAGTCGAAGTCGTTCAGGCTTCGTGTATTCCAGATAGGAGAGAGAGCCAGCGGCACACCCTATGGTGATAATCAGCATTTGGAGTATCAACTTGGGAGTAGCGTTCCTCACCGACTTGAAACAGCCAAACATCCGTGAGCCTTCCTCTGTGCTTCGGTGAGCTGAATGTTATTGATTCCCTGATCTATAGTCCTCCAGTTCTGATTGATGTAGTCTTCGAGGTAAAGTATGTTCTGCTCGAGCTTGCGGAACACCATAAAAGACCCATCCTTTGTGAACGTAGGACGGGCCAGCGCAGTACGGTCATCATAAACAGGATCACCTTTGTATCCTAAGATGACGGATGTTGGATTGACATCTCATTGGCCTTTGATGACGGGAGCTGCAATACAGCTACGATGGTTGAGACTGAAGTAAAATGGCAGGGAAACGACCGACGTACGCAAGAGCTGGTTGGGAAATACCATCTCTCCATCCGAAGTGTTCGGCTTCACCCAAACGGACGTGGCTAGCCAGAACCTCGATAGAGTTCTTGAAGAGTTCACGGATTTCATCCATCTTCGCTTTACACGCGTCCTTTGCTAAAGTCATATGAGCGGCTGCAAGCACGCAAGTTCGGCTACGTCAAGCGTACACTTCGTGGTGACCCAAATAACACCATGGGATGTATCGGCGGTCTTGAACAGATAACCGCACATCAAAGAGGCCAACGATAATGAAGTTTTGTAAGTAGTAGGGGCCGACTCGGAGATGTTCAGAGGGCTTTGGGGAATTTATTACATGTCGAAATACTCTACGCCCTCCGGATATTAACCAAAGCCACTACGATAGACTTGCCATCGGCTTGCTTGATGAGGCCACCGTTACAACGCGAGATACGCTACAATAGCATTAGATTTTCAGGCAGAAGAAAAGGAATATGACTATACCCTGCGATTATTTCCCCTTCCCACCGTTGCGTTATTGTAAGAGTAGCGTGTAAAAGTGCCCCTCTCCCACGGGCTCGACCTTGAACGCTTGAATTCGACTCGATCTCCGTGCTAGTGGCGATATTAGTACACGCAAATTAAGCAAGCAAGGCTTACCTCAAAGAGTCTTTCGTGTTCTTCAATTGGCAGTCGTCTGTATGGAGGCATGGATGTCGTTTAATGAAAAAGACTGACGATTGTACGATGCTGTGTCGCGTTCAGAGGAACGATACAAACAGTACATGTTCAATGCAATAAATATCTGGAAGAGATTTCGGCTATATAAAAAAATCTGGATTTTTGCCTTGAAAGAACAACAAAAAGGACTTACAATAGTAAGCATGATTGCAGCGTTTGAGCAAAATTTGAAGGTAGTGCGTGGGTAGCATCATGATGCGGCAGGAACCAGAAGCTATGTGTCTCTCGATCGTACGTACATTCGTGTTCGTCAGTTCGGACTGTCTTGAGCAATTCATCGATCATACAAGGATCGGATCCTTCTGGATTTGTTTCCGTCAAGCAGTAATTCAGCTCCCGAGGCAGAAATAATAGCCGACCATCATTGGACCTAACTTATTTCTCGTCACGAAGAATTTCAACTATGGCACGAACGGTCTCCGGGTAGCAAAGTGCAGTCTGGGTAAGTTGAACCTGACGTGCGCGAACATTTCAGGACTAGAATTTCGAGTGATTTGGAATAGCCCCAGCGCAGTCCGCAGAGTTGAACCTGATGTGCGTGCCCATGATCAGAAATGTCGCCAATGACAGGATAAGATATGAAAGTACTAGAAATAGGTTCAATGCCTCACGGGCCAGTCCATTGAAGTGTGTGAGTCGACGCTATCCGTCTACGCCTGTTGAAAAAAAGATTGTGAGCATGCTGTGTAATAAAAGGAAATGTTCACTGGTCACCGTAATTGGAACCAATTCTGCATTTTAGCAGACTTTTCACTCAATATATTATCTATACTACCAGAGTTACAGATCAGCGTAACCTAATGCTTCCATATCGGGATCAACTGCCCCACCATCGTCTTCAGGCCCAAAATATTCATCTGCTGAATTATCTCCATCACCCATCGTAGACTCATCCACCTCACTGTCCGTTGCTGCCGCATATCCGTAATCTTCCTCCTCATCTTCCTCAATTTCTTCCTCACCTGGTCCTGGCTCTGAGATCTCCGGCATTGCTTCATCACCCTCAATGTCTGATTTTATGTCTAACTGATCCCGGTCTTTCTTGAAAGAGTCTGTTGCCTCCCGCGTTGACTTGTGTCCAACGCCACCACCCCGAAATCGCATCATAAGGTCACGGTCGGCAAACCTGCAATCGATTATCAGTGTTAGGAATGCCAGAGTTAGAATAAATGACCCACATAGCTATATAGTATGACTGCCAATCGTCATCTGGTTCCTTGGTGCCGCGTGCAATAACGGACTTTTGTGGAATGTATTTGGTGGTGTGTCCCCAAGCAAATGCAGGAATGAGATGAACCGACCGAATCACCTGTGCAGGATCAATAAAACCAAAGGCAGTCTCGTCATTTCCGGGGACAAATCCCAAGCAAATGAGACGCTTGGCCTTCCAACCAGGCCTGGGAGTAGGTTCACGTCCAAACCAACGCACAAAAAGGAATTCCATGCGCTGAGGTTCGCGGGATACGGTACGATTTGAACCAATGTAACGGACATTGGCATGGTAAATACCCAGGATACGAGCGTACCAATATGGATGAGGGTCTTTGTTCTCTTCCTCATTTTCGGGTGAGAGAACCATAACATCCCCATGCCCCGGAATTCGTGGGTTAAGTGAATCTTGGGCTCGTCGTAGATCATAAGTCGTGTAATTGACACGGAGGACTTTGTGTCGATAAATTGTGTTGTTTGTGATCAAAATGTTACGACGGTCAGCAGGAGTGAAGTCTAATTCATCGCCATCATACTTGTAGCCAAGAAGACGTGACAAAAGATGGTTCTTGAGGCGCGGTAAGAAGTCCTAAAGGAACATCAAACTTTTGAGAATACCAAACCACATGGTATACTCACAAGAACAGCAGGGTCGTCACGATTTTTGTGTAACCACTCCGCTAACTGGACTTTCTGACGAGAATTAATTGAGATATGATAGTGCTGAGTTGGCAGGGTTGGAGGAAGCGCATCTGACTGTTCTTCAAACGGTATTGTTGGTAAGTCATCGGAATTGATCGCAACGGCTTGATTTCGTCTATTGCGTTCCCGCAACCGATGTATTAAGCGTTCCCGCCGAATTCGTAGACCAATGCCTAGAACGTGCTTTCCCTTTCGCACAGCCTTGAAGTGGCGCTTTACGCGTCGATGCTCAAGTTCCCCCTATAGCAGTGAATAATTAACAAGATATAACGGTAAAGTTACTTACCAACTGTGAATTATAACTATCTGGAGATCCAAAGAGCCGGATGGCTTTGGCATATCCCCCCAGCGCATGAGTTTTGAATGTATTGAGATTGAATTTCCGGAGCTTTCGCGACCCAGCTGCTGACCCCTTACCCTTCTTCGCCGCGACGCCATCCTTTTTTGCTGCTGCTGCTGCTTTCCTTCGAGCTCGAGCGGCTTCCTCGCTGGGTAAATCAAATGTTTGATACTGGCTACATACGTCTCGTTGAAATGAGCGCAACATGTTACCCAACCGAGTTGTTGAATTTTCGAGATCGCGAACGGTGGTTTCTGTATGTTGCCTAAGTTTTGCCAAGCCATGCCATGTTGCTAACTCGAATAAGAGCTTCCGGATAATGACATCATGAGTTGAACTGGGTAAAAGTCCTTCGAAAGCTGGGATTGCGCACTGGAAAAATGATATCAACTCGGAAGCCAAGCAAAATAATAGAACAATAAACCTGTAGTAAATCCTCCCAATCACGAGCGGCAAGCTTTTTCATTGCCGATACATTGGCATCAAACTTTCGAATCGTGTCCCTACCATATGTTGTTATTTGGCGATAACTGGAAGAAAGATTAGTATTCGATTAGTAGTTGATCAGCCTCAGATGATTACGTACCGTGAATTCAGAGTCTGAATTTTGTTTTCCCCACATGCATATACAATTCGAAGTAGGTGAGTGAATACTGCTTTCCAGACACCCAACTCAAATTCATGAAGAAGGTCTGGTACAAACATCTCGTAAAAGTTGAAGCCGTGTTCGAATAGCCTTTCCGAGAATGCGTTCTATACGAAAAGTGTTAGTACTAGTCTTACTGATCATTGACGGCATACTCGGGTTGGAACAAGCGATGTTGGTCTCAAAAATGTCTCGATCCGTTCACTAGTGATATTTACTCCCCCTTCGAACATCATTCTACGAACTAGCTCAATTGTGTTTCGGCGATCCTGACTATCAACGCGTGCCAGGTTGATTCGTTGTTTTGCGTCTGTTTTGGTACCAATCATTGGGATTCGTGACTTGAGGAGAAGGCACCGTGGACATGGACAAAGGGATAAATATCTCAGGCATGCCATCAACATCCTAGAACACGGTGAGAATAGACTTGGAGTATAGCAGGATGATAGATTACTTACTTCTCTGGATAATCGGCTGAATAAGTCAAAAACCGGGGGAAGAATACCCGTAAAATTCCATCTACCAAGCAAAAGACGAGCCCATGAATGTACGCATGCATAAACTCATCGTCCATGAGCAGCATCCAAATAGCATGTGCCAGCTCACGTCGAAGATGAGTCAGCATTGCCGCTGTAGCAGCTTTATCGAATTTTTCCAGATAAAATTCCTGAATTCGGTCATCAAGCTGAGAAGAAGATTAGAAAATCTCGATAAGGGAATTGGAGAAAAAGTACCTTTGGCATATAAGCGACGTGATGTGCGGCAAATGAAGACGGCTGGCCACGGGAATATTTTGATTGATTTCCGAAATAAATGTATATGGGCCATAGCTGAGCATTCCCGAACTGAGTGAGCGATGTTGAGTCAGACCAAATCATAAGAGCAACAAGGAAGGCCTCGAGATTGTGGTGTGGACCATTCTGGTTTGCAGCACGAATTTTTGCGTATTCTGCATTCCAGCGGTCGCCTGTATAGGTTTCTGAGTATATTCGTTCCTCTGGTTCGCCAGGACCTGGTTGCCAGAATTCTTTAAAAGGGAAAATGTGAAATTTCTCTGCGGCGGGCTCCGATAGCGCTGCTTTGATAACATCCAGCAGTTTTCGGTAATAAACCTCCACTGAAAATTTTGGCGCATCCGCTTCAGATTGGTGTTTGATGCCGTCGCATGGTAAAGAGAGTTCGACGGTCCCTTTAATCCAAGTATCGTCGAAGGCAAAAGATGTAGAAGGTCCTTCTGCTGAGGATTCTTGATAGGAATCCATCACCTGATGTTCCTTTGAAGCATTAAACCCAACAAATTCGTCCGAATTAAAATCGGGCGCCAGAAGCACATCGTTAACGAGAGAATTGAGTTCGGACATGGATTTCGTGTTTGAGGAACTGTAGAACCAGGTCATGAGACGATATATTGAGGCATTGCGAAAAGGGGCAAAAAAAGATTGCGCAGCAGAGGTAGCAGCTTTGTAAAGTGTTCGTAGTGGCGACGGAAATGCCGAGTCATTAGGAGGCGAATCTGAGGAGTCTGTAACGAGGTATGGAGAATCCGATACCCCAGTTAAGCTATAGAGCTCGTCTGGAGTAATGCTTGGCTTCCCGGGTAGGTATTCGCGCAAGACGCCATAGGAATCCGGGGCAGTACGGAAGGTATTTGGACTCTCCCTCACAAGCTCTGGCTTTTCCGTTGGTGATTCTTGTGTCTGTTCTGCGATAGGCTCTGGATCAGGAATAGGGATGGGTGGCGCAGGTGGTAACTCGTCCCGGTATCGTTTGGGTAAGCGAATCGTTCGTGCAGGCCGTCCTGAGCTTCGTGTAGCTTGAGGAAGAGGGGGCAACTATGCCACATTATCAGCTCTACGACCTAGTGATATAAGGTATTTCAGCTTACCGTAGATGGTCCCGCCGGAAGATCAGGATCTGGAATCTCTGCGGGATAATGAACGACATTGTCGTCAAGGCCCGCCCGTAATTCCCGGCGCTCCTCGACGATATCATCCATACTTTGTCCCTCTATCCTGGCGAGTTTGACCGCTTCACGCTTCTGAGCATTCTGAAGTCGTTTATTGATTCTTTTCTGTCCAACGAGACGTAGCCCAGCGCAAGTTCTCTGATGTGCTTTTATGGCGATACCCTGATCAAAAGTTTGTGAGCAACCAGGACACTTGACGGTATTCATGACGACAACGAGAATTAAAAAAATGAATAATGCCCTCATGTGATAGTTTAGACGAGAGGACGGTGTCTGTATCGATACAACCTGGAACCGCAGTTTGATCCCGAAATGTACCGATCGCGAGTCACCATCGAAAACCTGTCCACCGGGGTAAGTCTGTTTGCTGAGCCTGTCAATATCGATTAAGTGAATAAAAAGAAACATACAGCGTGCGGCATGGTGGGAGAAATCCGGCCACCAGTGCTACAAGACAAAGCGGATATTTCATTAGCATCGTACTTATATATTGAACAAATATACTAATGAAATCGAAAAAGAAAAAGAATATGTACACATCATCGTTCAGCCTGGCGAGCCTCTTCCCGAAGAGCGTTCATTAGTGTGTTATTCAAATTTTTCTCTTCCTTGGTTTCGGAGCCTACACAAAGACAATCAGGTGGCAATTCCAATCGTTCAGGTAAGATAATGTCCGCTGCGCCATCCACTTTTTGCATGACTGCCAAATAAACGAAGTCCTCTCCGTGAATATACCAATGGTGGATTCGCCTCACGAGCTTGCCACAGTGGTCACCTTTGATTACAACAAGGAGGCCGTTGTCTCGCGTCACACTGGGATGCTTGGGCATGACAGAATCAGGCTCAAGAAATCTTGAAGTGTTGAAGTGCTTGTAACGGATTGAAAGGCGCCCCTCGATCTCGGCTACAGTGACAACCATTTCCTTGTTCTTGTAACCATCGCCATTTACAATTGCTTTCAGATTTGCACCGAGGAGGCGCCTATCTAAAAATGGATGCGAAGGTGATTGCGAGGCGATGTCATGGCTGGTAGAGGCGACAGGTGATGAAGGAAGGGCGGCAATTGAGGTTGTTGCATCCCAGTCGAAAGAAGGGGAAGATGCGATCGGCGTACGGGACGAGGGATTCCAGGCAGGTGTTGATGAGAAATGCTCGGGCATAGGGGTTGCCCCACCAGAAGGAATTGACTGTTCTTCTGCGCCCCCCTTCGTGAGGTGTGCAGAAAACGGGACAGAATCCAACAATTTCCTTTTAGTGCTGGAGTTGGTTATTAGTGTACAACATCACCTCAAAGTCTATGTACTCACGATTCTGCCACAATATCATCATAATCGACGGTGATTGTTCTATTTGGTAGAATAGGATCGTAACGAGTTGGTATGACCACAACCTTCAAAGTACTGTTCGTGGGTTGGCCATGAAGAACCGTCTGAACGGTGCAATGTTCCCCTTTATCCGATCCCCTCGTGATGAGAACAGGAGTGCCAACAAATTGACGGTCTTTGGGAATTTGGGCCTTAGAGCTGGAGGGCTGCGATGCATACTGGAAATCCGGGGTAGTCACCTTCACCCAATTGATGTTAACTTGGCGATCCTATGGAATCAATTAGTAGAGGCAACTATAACTTTGGGAAATCATACTTCGAGTGCGGGGATGTGACCATCCAGACCACTGCTCTTTGCTTGTTTATCAATCCAGTTGACTTTGTCATCCATGACGAGGACAACAAAACCCGATTTTCCTTGGTGGACGCCACTTGTGATGATAATGAAATCCCCAGCCTCGACAACCTTCTGCACATCATTCCAAGGGCAACACCCAGTATCATTCTCGCCCCCGAAATCCAACTCTAAGTAGTTAGGGACGATGGCTGTCACCAGACCCTTTCTTCCTGAAGAGAGCTGCACAACTCGTTCGCCTTCTTCAAATATCCATTCTTGAGGTCGAGGGTATCTACACCCATCGAGGGCCGGATGACGGCAGAATCGAAAGAGCTGGACTTGTTCGGATGGCATAGTCAGCACGTCCGCTTCAATTGAAGCAAAACTGAAATATTTCCGAAGGAGTCCGTATTCGAAGTCAAGTCCATTTAAAGTGAAAATGTTCCCCCTTTCCGTGGTGGGGCCAATGTTGTAGACAGTCTCGAGAACAATGTGGTCCAATAACGCTGGCACTGGTGGGAGCGGGGTTCGTTTTCGTTTCAATGGTAGTGCCGATGTAGTACTGTCCGCCTGCAGACGGGGGATTAAGAGCAGTTCCACCCCTGAGGCCGTTATGCCAATAACGAAGCCAATATCCCCTTTGTAGGTTCCGCTGCGAACTCGGACCCATTGATTCGGTTTGAAAATCTTCTTGGGTGTTGTCACCCAATCTAACATTTTCGTCCAATCCGGAAAGTCGACTGCTTGTCGTTTGATATCCCCTCCTTCATGGATGATTCCTGGGGTATGTCTGAGGAGTTGAATGACGTTGGTATCCATGTGGCCTTCAAGATATATCCAGCCTTGTTTCGAGCCACGCATGAACGCAGATCGTATGCGATACTTTTCATCTACCCTTGCTAACAATGAGAAGACTGCGTCTTCCTCAGTGTCTGGCTGAAAAAAAATCTTGAATAAATTTCCAATAAATATATATGACGGCCTCACCCTGCAGCCAACGCGCCAGAGTGGAAAATCATGGATAGTCGGCATTCGTGTCAATTTGTCAAGAGTGTCGTCAGTTGATATGCTGGGGAGAGCGCGAGAGGACCGCGATCGTTCAGAGATTTTCACGAGGAAGTCGTCCATGGCATGAGAGTCATTTTCATCCTCGAACGCTCTGTACGGCTGAGGAGCAGGACCTGAGGGCTCCTCGTCATCAATGAAGCTATCTATTGAACATAAATCAATAAATATAGCGAAAATGAACTTCACAACTCACCATCGAACCCCTCCAGTTCCTCC
>Ga0307508_10005296_pt1 | contig 12306 bp, 4 predicted proteins | sample 9_EM_MG_FD_203089 | JGI IMG/M metagenome (GOLD analysis project Ga0307508, IMG submission 203089) | Populus trichocarpa ectomycorrhiza microbial communities from riparian zone in the Pacific Northwest, United States - 9_EM | ecosystem: Host-associated > Plants > Roots > Unclassified | place... | reverse complement strand
CTGCCCGCCCAATGGAAATACCAGGTACAAAACGACAACCCACCTGCCTTCCCGCAGTACGAAGCCAGCTACCAGCCCTTTGGCGATCTGTACCTGCAGTTTGCCAAACAAGCGCCCGTTACCAATTATAAACGCTCACTCGATATTACCAACGCGGTAGCCACCACCAGCTATCAAAGCAATGGCGTCACCTTCACCCGCGAATACATAGCCAGCGCCCCGGCCCAAAGTGTTATCATACACCTGTCGGCCAATCGCCCCGGCAGTATCAGCTTCGGGGCATCATTGTCGTCCCCGCATCGCGGTTATACCCTCCGCCGCATCAACGATAATACCATCGGCCTTTATATACAGGTTCGCAACGGCGCCCTCAAAGGCGTGGCCTTTCTTCACATAGAAGCAACATACGGTCATGCTACGCCGCACGATTCACGGCTCACGTCTCACGATTCATCCCTCACGATTACAAACGCCGACCAGGCAACCATCACCCTCACCGCCGCCACCAATTTTATCAACTATAAAGACATTTCCGGCCGCCCCGAAGCGTCGGGCGAAACGGTATTGCAAAAACTGGTCAACACATCCTACGATGCGCTCAAAGCAGCCCATATAAAAGACTACCAGTCTTATTTCAATACGTTCTCTATCGACCTCGGCCACGGCAAAAACGATTCCCTGCCCACCGACCGCCGCATCGCTTCCTTCAACGCAGTGGATGATCCGGGTCTCGTGTCATTGTTCATGCAATATGCCCGCTACCTGCTGATAGCGGCCTCGCGCCCCGGCGGGCAGCCGGCCAATCTGCAGGGTATCTGGAATGACCTGCTTACACCGCCCTGGGGCAGTAAGTACACTACCAATATCAATCTTCAAATGAATTACTGGCCGGCCGAGCTGCTCCACCTGTCTGCCTGCACCGCCCCGCTGGTAAAAGCCATCGACGAGCTGGGTGAAGCCGGCCGCGCCGTCGCGCGCGAACACTATGGAGCGCCCGGCTGGGTATTGCACCATAATACGGATCTCTGGCGTGGTACGGCGCCCATCAACGCTTCCAACCACGGCATATGGCCCACCGGCGGCGCCTGGCTCTGCCATCACCTGTGGGAACACTACCTGTTTACACAGGATAAACAGTTCCTGCAGCAGCAATACCCCGTTATGAAAGAAGCCGCGCGTTTTTTCCTGCACAATCTGGTGACCGACAGCGCCACGGGCTGGCTCATCAGCACGCCCTCCAACTCGCCCGAGCACGGCGGCCTCGTGGCCGGCCCTGCCATGGACCACCAAATTATCCGCCAGCTTTTTAGCGACTGTATTGCCGCCGCCGGCCTATTGAATACCGATGCCCCCCTGCGCCAGCAGCTCAGGGATGCTTATCGCCGGCTGGCCCCCAACCAAACAGGCCGCTACGGCCAGCTGCAGGAATGGCTGGAAGACAAAGACGACAGCACCGACCACCACCGCCATGTATCGCACCTCTGGGGCGTATACCCCGGCACGGATATAACGTGGCGGCACACACCGGAAAATATCCGCGCAGCCCGGCAGTCTTTGTTATTTCGCGGCGACGAAGCCACCGGCTGGAGCATCGCCTGGAAAATAAACCTCTGGGCCCGTTTTAAAGACGGCGATCATGCCCTCCGCCTGCTCAGCCGGCTGCTATCGCCCGCCAGTGAAACCGGCGGCGATAAAGCAGGCCTGTACACCAATATGTTCGATGCCCATCCGCCTTTTCAAATCGATGGCAATTTCGGCGCTGCTGCCGGCATCGCCGAAATGCTCCTGCAAAGCCACGATGAAGGCATCGATCTGTTGCCCGCACTTCCCGCCGCGCTTCCCAACGGAAACGTGCAGGGTCTCTGCGCCCGCGGCGGTTTTGTCGTCAGCCTCCAATGGGCGCGCGGTAAGCTCAAACAGGCAGACATCCTTTCCACCACCGGCGGCGACTGCACTATCCGCTATGGAAAAACAACCCGCCGGCTAAAAACGATCAAAGGAAAAACGTATAAACTGAATAGCTTATTAAACTGAATTCCATCATCACACTCGCCCGCCTCTGGCGGGTGAGGACTAGCCGCAAGCCTCCGGCTTGCCCCGTGAGCCGCAGGCTCACCAAATCCCCTATACTGGTATTCCTGTTATTATCCGCGCTCATCACCCGGTCCCAATCGCCGCGCACCGACATCCTCCTCAACGAACACTGGCGCACCATCGCCACCGACAGCAACCCGCCTTCTCCCTACTGGAACCAGCCGGCCAACGACCAACGAACAACAATCAACGAACAGCTTCCCTGGCGCACCGTATCCATCCCCCACAACTGGGACGACTACAACGGCTACCGCCGCCTGCGCCACGGCAACCGCCACGGCACCGCCTGGTACCGCAAAACATTTACCATCAAAGGTCCTCCTGAGTCTAAACCCCGTCACCCTGAGTCCAACCCCCGTCACCGTGAGCCCAAACTCCGTCACCCTGAGCTTGTCGAAGGGCCGCCTCCCGCCTCACGCCGGTATTTCCTCTTCTTCGAAGGCGTCGGCTCCTATGCCACCATATGGCTCAACGGGCACAAAGCCGGCTACCACGCCGGCGGCCGTACCACCTTTACATTGGATATTACATCGCTCGTATATACCGACGGCCGCACCAACCTGCTGGCCGTACAGGCAGATCATCCCGCGTTTATCAAAGATCTTCCCTGGGTCTGCGGTGGCTGCTCCGACGAGCGCGGCTTCTCCGAAGGCTCGCAGCCCATGGGTATCTTCCGCCCGGTACACCTTATCAGCACCAACGACATTTACATCGAACCCTTTGGCGTACACATCTGGAACGACACCACCGTGTCCGAAACATCGGCCACCCTGTCGGTAGCCACCAGCATCGCCAGCAACAGGAACAAAGAAGTAACCGTGGCCCTCCGCACACGGGTATTGGATGCCAAAGGCATACAGCAGGACACTATAACGGTAAAGGATATATACCAATTCGGCCGGCGCAGCCCGTTGCCGATACCCCGTATTGACATCAAACACCCGCATCTTTGGAGCCCGGCCGATCCTTACCTGTATACCATCGTGTCTGAAGTAATCGTCGATGGCCGCGTGGCCGACCGCGTTACCACGCCCTATGGCATCCGCACCATCAGCTGGCCACTGGGCGCAAAAGCAGGCGGCCCCTTTCTCATCAACGGCAAACCTTTTTTCATCAACGGCATCGCCGAATACGAACACCTGCTGGGCGGCAGCCATGCCTTTACCGGTGAGCAGGTGCGCAGCCGCGTGCAGATGGTAAAAGCCGCCGGCTTCAACGCCTTTCGTGATGCCCACCAGCCGCACAACCTGCGCTACCAGGAATACTGGGATAAAGACGGTATACTCTGGTGGCCCCAGCTCTCGGCGCATGTATGGTACGATACACCCGCTTTCAAAGAAAACTTTTTACAATTGCTGCGTGATTGGGTAAGGGAGCGGCGCAACAGTCCCTCGCTGGTGCTTTGGGGATTGCAGAATGAAAGCAAGCTGCCCGCCGCCTTTGCTGCAGAATGCACCGACATCATCCGGCAAATGGATCCCACCGCTTCCTCCCAGCGAAAAATAACTACCTGCAATGGAGGAGAAGGCACCGATTGGGATGTGCCCCAGAACTGGACCGGCACCTACGGCGGCAATCCCGCCACCTATGCCGCCGATTTGCAGAAGCAGGTGCTGGTAGGCGAATACGGCGGCTGGCGCACCCTCGATCTCCACCGCAATGATCCGGTGGCGCAAGGCACCCTGCGCAGCGAAGACCACCTGGCACAGCTCATGGAAACAAAAATACGGTTGGCCGATTCCGTGAAAGCAACCGTAGCCGGTCATTTCTTCTGGCTGCTCACCTCGCACGACAATCCCGGCCGCGTACAGGGCGGCGAAGGCTGGCGGGAAATAGACCGCATTGGTCCGGTTAACTACAAAGGGCTGTTTACCCCCTGGGAAGAACCCACGGATGTATTCTATATGTTCCGTTCCAATTTTGTTCCTGCGGCCAAAGACCCGATGGTGTACATCGTTTCGCATACTGACCCCGACAGGTGGCCCGCGCCTGTAGATAAAGACAGCATCATCGTTTATTCCAACTGCGACGAAGTAGAACTCTTTAATGATATCGACAGCGTTTCGTTGGGCCGCCGTAAGCGTGGCGGCATCGGCACCCACTTTCAATGGAACGGTATACCCATCCGTTATAACATTCTTTATGCAAAAGCATATGTCAACGGCAGGGTAGTGGCGAGGGATACCATCCTGCTGCACCACCTGCCGGATGCACCGCACAAAGCTCTTCCGTATGCCGGCGATACGGCCGCACGGCAGCTGCTCCGCCCGCAACCAGGTTATCGTTATTTGTACCGCCTTAACTGCGGCGGCGATCGCTACAAGGATACGTACGGAAATACCTGGTCGTCCGACATAGCGTTTCCGGGCAGCAGCATCGAACCCTATAAACAGGGCAGCCTGTCGTGGACCAGGCGCTTTCCCGGCTTGCCGCCGTTATTCGCCAGCCAGCGCCGCACGAATGATATCATAAAAGGCACTGCTGACTGGCCGTTGTTTCAATCCTTCCGCTACGGCCGCCAGGATCTGGTATTTAGTTTTCCCCTGCGCGATGGCAATTACAGGGTGGAACTCTATTTTATCGAACCCTGGATAAACTGGGCCGGTGGCACAGGCGCGCGTTTATTTGATGTAGCGTTCAATGACAGCGTTGTGCTGCATAACCTGGATATCTATGCGGAAGCGGGCCATGACCGTGTACTTAAAAAAATCATCCATGTCCATGTTGCCGGCGGTGGCTTGGTCGTGTCTTTTCCCCGGGTAGCTGCCGGCCAGGCAGTTCTGTCGGCCATTGCTATTACTTCCTTAAAGATCGCGTCGTTTGTCCCGGGGCCGCGTCCTCTGTTAAGAGAAGTCTGGGAGTGGAGCTCTTCTTTTAAAGTACATGATTGGATGAATACCGGTGAAAGGGGCTTCGCTTCATTACCCCCCGCCCTGTATGGCGCCAGCTGGTGGCAATCCCTCGATCAGGGCACCGGTATACCCGTAGAGTTGATTGCCTCCCGTGATGCGCAGGTATATATTGCAATAGATACCAACATACGGCAACGGCCGGCGCCGATGGAAGGATTTTTCGATACAAAAACCTTTATCCGTACCGGTGGCAATACGGGTAACGTTTTTCGTGTCTGGACCAAACGGGTTACGGCGGGCGATACCATTGTGCCGGGTACCGTTACGACCGATCGCCGGTTCATTATTGCCGCTACCCCCATTAGCAACATCGAACCCGCCTATGATTTAAAACAGGCTACCGGCTACAAAGCCATCAACGCCACCGCAACGCCCGGTATAATAAAACAAACCATCAACGGCAAACCGGCCATGGTATTCACACAATCGTTTGCTGATACCCTGCAATGGTCCTTCCAGGCCGGCGTAGCCGATGTATATTCGCTCACCATCCGGTATGCGCATACCGCGGCCGGCCCATTGACCGCCCGCCTGCAGCTGCTCGATGAAACAAACCATCTCCTGCACGAAGAAACCGTACAGCTGCCGCCGTCCTTACCCGGCAAATGGAGCTATCTGAACAGTTCCACCGGCACGATGATCAACGCCGGCAGCTACCGCCTCCGCCTGCTAAGCATGAATGCCGGCGGACTGGCCATCGACGGACTGGAAGTGCAGTAACGGTGGGTCGCTTTGCGCGCCGCCCGCGCCCGGCAAAAAGCGGCTCACCGTATATATGAACAAAACGATAAACAAATTGATTCAATGAAACAGCCCTCATTACTTATAATAACCCTGTTGATAGCTTCCTGCCTGCCGGCTCAAACCCTCAGCGTCACTGCCCTTCGCTGCAATAGCCGTATCGATCCCGCCGGCGTAGAAGGCCGCCCCCGCCTGTCGTGGCAGCTGCAATCTGCCCAGCGGCATACGGTGCAAACGGGCTACCGCATCCTCGTAGCCGATAACCCCGCCGCCCTCGCCAATAACCAGGGTAATACCTGGGATTCGCAACAACAACCCGTCGACTCCTCCATACAAATTGCCTATGATGGCAAACCCCTGCAGCCCGCTACCACCTATTACTGGAAGTGCATGGTATGGGACAACTACCACCATGCTTCTGCCTGGAGCGCACCCGCCCAATGGCAAACGGGCCTGCCCACCGCTGCCGACTGGAAAGGCGCCCGCTGGATAGCATATGAAGCCCTGCCCGACAGTAATACCATCATTCCCGCTGCGCACGGCAAGGGTAAAAAAGAATGGGGACCCGGCAAAAACGTGCTGCCCCTGTTGCGCAGGCAATTCACGATAACAAAACAGGTACGCAAAGCCACCGTATTTATCTGCGGCCTCGGTCACTTCGACCTGCACATCAATGGCCGTAAAGCGGGCGACCATTTCCTCGACCCTGGCTGGACCCAATACGATAAAAAAGCCCTCTATGTGGCGTTCGACGTCACCGCCCGCCTGCAACCCGGCGCCAATGCCATCGGCGTCATGCTGGGCAATGGCTTCTACTATATTCCCCGCGAGCGCTACCGCAAGCTCACCGGCGCCTTCGGCTACCCGAAGATGATAGGCCGCCTGCTGCTGGAATACAAAGACGGAACAACAGAAGATATCGTCAGCGATCCTTCCTGGATGGCCGCACCCGGCCCCATTGTTTTTTCCAGCATCTATGGAGGAGAAGACTACGATGCGCAGCTCGAACAAACCGGATGGAACAAGCCCGGCTTCGACGACCGGCAATGGAAACCCGCTATCACTGTTGCCGGTCCGCCGCAGCTCGAAGCGCAATCCGCCGAGCCGCTGAAAGTAATGGACACCTTCATCGCGAAGAAGATCACTACCCTTGCCTCCGGCGCCAAAGTATACGACATGGGGCAGAATGCCTCCGGCATTCCCTGGTTAAGCGTACAGGGCCATAAAGGCGATACCATCCGCATCATTCCCACCGAGCTGGTCAATGCCGATGGCAGCGTCAACCAAAAAGCCAGCGGCAGTCCCTGTTACTTTACCTATATCTGCAAAGGCGGCGCCACCGAAACCTGGCACCCCCAATTCACCTATTACGGCTTCCGCTACCTGCAGGTGGAAATCATTCCTTCCTCACCTCTCACGCCTGACGTCTCATGTTTCTCACGTCTCACGATAAAATCCCTCCACACCCGCAACGCCGCGCCGCGTGCCGGCGCCTTCAGCTGCTCCAACACCTTATTCAACCGCACCGAAAAACTCATCGACTGGGCCATCAAAAGCAATATGGCCAGCGTATTCACCGACTGTCCCCACCGCGAAAAGCTCGGCTGGCTGGAAGAAGCCCACCTCGTAGGCAGCTCCGTACGGTATAACTATGACATCGCCACCCTTTGCCGCAAGAACATCCATGATATGATGCTGGCGCAAACCGACAGCGGCCTTATCCCGGAGATAGCGCCCGAGTTCGTCCATTTTGAAGAACCCTTCCGCGATTCGCCCGAATGGGGCAGCAATGCCATCATCATGCCCTGGTATGTATACCAGTGGTATGGCGATAAGGATATCCTCGAAGAAAGCTATCCCATGATGCAACGTTATGCCGCGTATCTGGACACCAAAGCGGTTAATCATATTCTCTCGCAGGGCCTCGGCGATTGGTACGATCTCGGCCCGAAGCATCCCGGCGTATCGCAGCTCACGCCCCCGGGTGTAACGGCCACGGCTATCTGGTATTACGATCTTGGCATCCTGGCGCAGGTGGCCCGCCTGCTGGGCCATCCCGCCGATGCAGCGCAATACACGCAAACAGCGCAAGCGGTAAAAAAAGCGTTCAACGATACTTTCTACAATAAAAAGACAAGGCAATACGCCACCGGCAGCCAGGCCGCCAATGCCATGGCGGTGTATATGCAGCTGGTGCCCAAAGGCGACCGCCAGATGGTGATAGACAACATCGTGGCCGACCTGCGCAGCCGTAACAACAGCCTCACCGCCGGCGACATCGGTTTCCGCTACCTGCTGCGCGTGCTGGACGACGAAGGGTATTCAAATGTGATCTATGCCATGAACAACCGCGATGATGTGCCCGGCTATGGCTACCAGCTGTCGCACGGTGCTACCGCCCTCACCGAATCATGGGCTGCCCTGCCCATCGTGTCCAACAACCACTTTATGCTCGGGCATATCCTGGAATGGTTTTACAGCGGTCTCGCCGGCATACGCCCCGCGCCCGGCGCCATCGCCTTCCATGCCATTGATATCCGCCCTGAGCCGGTAGGCGATATCACCCATGCCCGTGGCAGTTATCAATCGCCTTATGGCACCATTGCCACCGAATGGAAAAAACAAGGCGGTGATTTTATACTCACCGTATCCATACCCGCCAATACCAGCGCCACGCTGTACCTCCCGGCTACACTTGCTTCCGATATCACCGAAAGCGGCCGCCCGGTAAAAACAATTGCCGGCATTACGTGGAAGGGTTTCGAAAACGGCCGCGCCATCCTGGGCATCGGTTCGGGAAAATATACGTTCGTGGTGCATACGGCTGCGTCACCCCGCGTCTCCGGCCGCACGCCCGGCGTTTCACATCTCACGATTCCCGACTCCACCATGCAGCGTATATACAACGAAGTCAAAACACCTTACAAATATGGCCTGGTCATCGCCCCCTCCAACGATACCCAAAAAGCCGACTGCCCCAGCGTATTCCGCAAAGGCAATGAATGGTATATGACGTATCTTATTTACAACGGCCGCGGGTATGAAACCTGGCTGGCCCACAGCACCGATCTCCTGCACTGGCAAACAAAGGGACGCATGCTGTCGTTTTCCGATACCACCCACTGGGACAATAACCAGAAAGCCGGCTATCCCGCCCTGCAGGACCCGCAATGGGGTGGGAGCTACCAGTGGCCATCGTACAACAACCAGTACTGGCTCTCTTATTTCGGCGGCCCCACCCGTGGTTATGAGGCCGGCGACCTGTCTATCAGTATCGCGCATACGACTACCGATCCCTCGGTGCCCCACGAATGGCAACGCCTGGCCAAACCAGTACTGACATCTTACGACCCCCAGGTATCGTGGTGGGACAACCACAAGCTGTATAAGAATACCGTGCTATGGGATAAAAAGCAATCCCTCGGCTACCCTTTTATCATGTACTACAATGCCAATGGCGACAGCCTCAGCAAAAAACGCGGCGCCGAGCGCATCGGCATGGCCGTATCAAAAGACATGCTGCACTGGCAGCGCTATGGCAGCGAACCCATATTGGATCACTATACCGGTATAACCGGCGATCCCTATATCCAGCAGGTAGGCGATATATGGGTGATGTTTTACTTCGGCGCTTTCTGGAAAGACACCAAAGGCGCGTTCAACCGCTTTGCCTGCTCGCGCGACCTGGTGCACTGGACGGAATGGAAAGGCGACGATTTAATTGCCTCCTCCGAGCCATACGACGACCTGTTTGCCCACAAATCGTGCGTCATCAAATACAACGGCATCGTATATCACTTCTACTGTGCCGTTAATAAGAAGGACCAGCGCGGTATTGCCGTGGCTACTTCCGTTGACCTGGGAAAAAGTGTGGTACAGTTCAACGTACAGTAACCTGTCCTTGCTGGTTCGTTAGGCCCTTGTTCGGGTTTCGTTCGGTCTTTGTTCGCTGTTAAAGCGCACTTTGCAGCCCGGGCTGATCGAACGAGGTACGGGTTTGGTACGAACCATGTACAACCAAACCCAATGGAATCTACTGGTAGAAAACAACATACATATAATTACACCGGCTTTTTAATCGTTGCAAAAAAGGCGGCGGCGCATCAAAAAAAGCGGAAGACGGCCTGTGGACGCTACCCATACACATTTTCACTTAGGCCATCCGTTTGCCGTTAGTATATCGTATATTTACGAAAAGAAATTGTATGGCTCGCCTGCTTACTCCGCCGCTTCGCTATGGCACTGCACATGGTATCTGCGTATACCCGATGCGGGGGGAGGCCTTTGTGCGTATCGCCAGCTCACTTACCGGCAAGCAGGTAAAGACAGCTCCCGAATTCAAAAATACCATGGCCTGGGCGGAATGGCTCAAAGTGGCTTCGCGCCTTGGAGGCGCGGTATACAGTATGCTGGCGCCCTACCGCAGAAAGCACAAGCGGTACAAAAAGCTGACCGGGATGGCCATGCGCCTGCTGCGTGCAGGCAACACCGAGGGGGAAACAGTGGTGGAGCTGATGCTATCCATACAGTTCAGAAAGAAGAAAAGAACAGCACAGAAAACCGTGCAACAGGAAGCAACGCCCGTTGCTCCTTTTTCCAGGCAAATATCCGCCTGATAACATTGCATTAACATAAATACCACAATTCGGGTATTGTCATAACAGTAACAAGCACCTACCTTGGCAGTCGCTTGATATAACCGTAATCCTGCTTTAATTATCCCTCCCCTGTAGAAGCTACCCCATAAGCTTGTTATATGAAACCCTTCACCCTGGTTGTAGCCATTCTATTGCCCTGTCTTTTCTATTCTGGTCTCTCCGCCCAGGATAAGCCATCCATACCAGGTGCGGATAAGGTTACTTCCAGGTACCTGTCCGCTGTATCCGATAAGTCGGGTTCCATTAGCAACAACATCGACCGGCAAACCGGTAAGTACCTGGCCAAACTGCAGCGGCAGGAGGTCCGCCTCTATAAAAAACTCGCAAAAAAAGATACTACCAGTGCTGCCAAAGCGCTCGCCGATTCTAAAAAGCAATACGCCGCCTTACAGCAAAAGCTTGCCGGTGCCACGCAGAAAATAAGCGCCCGCGGGAAGAAGTACATTCCTTTGCTGGACAGTGTCAGCACGTCCCTGAAATTCCTTCACCAGTACGGCGACCTGTTTAAAAAGGGACTGGCTTCTTCCGAACAGGTAAGTGGTTCTTTGTTGCAAGTCAATAGCCTGCAGGATAAGCTGCAGCAGGCCGACGATGTGCAGGCGTTTATAAAAGAGCGCAGGCAGCTGCTTACTGAACAGTTGCAAAAAGCAGGAATGCCCGATGCGCTTAAAGACTTCAATAAGGACGCCTATTATTATTCCGCGCAGATAAAAGAATACCGTGACGTAATTAATGATCCCGGTAAAGCAGAAGAGAAAGCGCTCGCCTTGCTTAATCAACTGCCTGCTTTCCGCAGCTTCATGCAGCAAAACAGTCAGCTGGCCGCCCTGTTTGGCGCACCCGGTGGCAGCAATATTACGCCCGCCGCCGCGATGGCAGGACTGCAAACCCGGGTTCAGGTGCAGCAACTCATACAAAGCCAGGTGGCTTCCGGCGGTCCCAATGCCCAGGCCATCGTGCAGCAAAATATCCAGGCTGCCCAGGCGCAGTTGAATACGCTCAAAGATAAAATCAACCAGCTGGGCGGTGGCAGCAGTGATATAAACATCCCCGATTTCAAGCCCAATACGCAAAAAACAAAAACTTTCCTGCAACGGCTGGAATGCGGGGGCAATATACAGACACAGAAATCCGGCAATTTCTTTCCCACCACCACAGATGTTGCGATGACCGTTGGTTATAAGCTCAATGACAGGAGTACGGCGGGATTAGGCGCCAGCTACCAGTTTGGCTGGGGAAGGGATATACAGCATATCTCTCTCAGCAGCCAGGGTATCGGCTTTCGCAGCTTTTTGGACGTAAAGCTTAAAGGTAGCATCTGGATGAGCGGGGGAGGGGAGCTGAATTATAAATCAACCTTCCGCGATTTTAAAGTGCTGGATGATTTTAGTCCCTGGCAGAAATCGGCTTTGCTGGGCCTCACAAAAAAATACAAAGCCGGTAAGAAGCTGAAAGGAAACATTCAGCTATTATATAATTTCCTGTGGAAGCGGCAGGTGCCGGTAACACAGCCGATCGCCTTCCGGGTCGGATATTCCATTTGAACCAAGCATCTTTCAATACCCCTTTAACCTCGCCATATGAGATGGAAATACGCATTAGCCTTTTCACTTTGTTGTGCTGTCCTGGAAACGATTACTGCACAGGTGGAGACCAGGAATTTATTTCCTACGCCCACTGCGGCCGGAATTGGTATGTACGGACAAATTCCCACCGATTTGTTCACCGGTCTCCCCGGCATAAGCATACCTATTTATGAGTTCAAATCACGCGATCTTTCTATTCCCCTCTCACTCTCGTATCATGCGGGTGGCATAAAACCGTCTGATCACGCCAGCTGGGTTGGATTGGGCTGGAGCCTGCAGGCTGGCGGCGTAATCAGCAGGATTCAAAACGACTTG
>Ga0307508_10005295_pt1 | contig 12308 bp, 12 predicted proteins | sample 9_EM_MG_FD_203089 | JGI IMG/M metagenome (GOLD analysis project Ga0307508, IMG submission 203089) | Populus trichocarpa ectomycorrhiza microbial communities from riparian zone in the Pacific Northwest, United States - 9_EM | ecosystem: Host-associated > Plants > Roots > Unclassified | place... | reverse complement strand
GCTTCTTGACAGACGTGCGCTCGCTGTCGATCGATCCGATCGTCGTGCGGCAGAACTGGCTCGAGGCCTACGACTACACCACCGACAAGGGCGCGGCCACGCTGAACGACTACGCGCGCACCAACGATCCGTTTGTGCGCATCGGCCAGAGCTCGACGGCGGTGGAGATCACCAGCGTGGTCCGCGCCAGCGACTCCTCGTTCCAGGTCCGATGGATCGAGCGCAACTACGCGAACGGCTCGCCATCGGGCATCGAACGGTGGACCGCCGTGCTGTCGGTGGTGTTGCAGCCGCCGCGCACCGAGGAGCGCCTGCGCAAGAACCCGCTGGGCATCTACATCAACGGCTTGTCCTGGAGCCGTGAACTCGACGTGACTGAAGGAGCCAAGAAGCCATGAAACCGCTGAACCGTATTTACGCTTTGCCGTTGATCCTGATCGCCGCGGCCGGATGCGCCACGCACGGCAAGCCACCGCCCGACATTACGCTGGACGAACCGTTGCCCACGATGACAGCGGCGCATGCGCTGCCGGAGCCACCCAAGGCCGTCGATGTCGTTGAAATGCCGAAGCTGTTGCCGCTGCCCGAGCAGTTGAAGTCCTTGGAGGTCGCGGCCGAGAACAAGGCGTCGGCTGAATTGCCTGACGAGCGGGATCGGGTGGCGCGTGCCAACGCCGAGGCGCGCGTGGCACCGAGCCGCGAAGGCTACGTCAACGCCATCCAAGTCTGGCCCTACGCGGACGGGGCGCTGTATCAGGTGTACACGAGTCCGGGTCGCGTCACCGTCATCGCATTGCAGCAGGGTGAGGAACTGGTGACGGTCTCTGCCGGTGACACGGTGCGTTGGATCGTAGGCGACACGACCAGCGGTGCGGGTGCCGGCCAGCGCGTGAACATCCTGGTGAAGCCGACGCGCGTGGGGCTGAAGACGAACCTGGTCATCACGACCAACCGTCGTACCTACCTGCTCGAACTGTCTTCGACGATGCGGGCGTGGATGGCATCGGCATCATGGGACTACCCAAAGGACCGAATGCTGGCCCTGCAGAAGCAGGCGCAGCAGGCTCAGGCCGCAGCGCCGGTGGACTCCGGCCTGTCGTTGGAACAGATCAAGTTCCGCTATGCCATCAACGGCGACAGCCCGCCGTGGAAGCCGCTGCGCGCCTTTGACGACGGCGAGCGCGTCTACATTCAGTTCCCCGTTGGCATCGCGCAGGGCGAACTGCCGCCGCTGTTCGTGATTGGCCCGCAGGGTGATGGCCAGCTCGTGAACTACAGGTTCCGCTCGCCCTACTACGTGGTGGACCGGTTGTTCGGCGCGGCCGAACTGCGGCTCGGTGCCGACAAGGCTGCCGTCGTTCGCATCGAGCGCACCGACGGGGTCGCGAACGTCGCGCGGAGGCAATGAGATGAGCGCGACCGGGATCCCGCAGATACCGCCCAAGGTCGATCCCGACACCTTGGCATTGCGCGCGCCGCCGCGCGTGGTTACGCGGCTCAATCGACGCATGCTGGCAGTGCTCGCGGGGGCATTGGGCGCGAGTGTCCTGGGGGCCACGCTGTGGTCGCTGCAATCGCACAAGCGCGACCGCAACGCCGGTACCGAACTGTTCAACGTGGATCGGGTGTCGCGAGCCGAGAGCCTGGATCAGTTGCCGAGGGACTATTCCAAGATGCCGGTCGCGGCGAAGCCGGCCGTGCCCGTACTCGGCGAGCCGTTGCCTGGCGACCTGGGGCCGGCGATCGTGCATGCGCAACGCGACGCCAACGCCGGTACCGCCGCGTATGGTGGCACTGCGCAGACGGCCGGCGTTCGCGATGCCGAAGAGGCCGCGAGGTCGGGAGTGTTCTTCAGGAGCAGCAGCGCTGCGAAGGCGGCACCGGCAGTCGCTGCGGGCGCGGGCGCTCCCGAGCCAATGTCGGGCAATCAGCAGTTCAATCCGATGGCCGCTGCGGTTGCATCGGCGGAGCCTGCCGATCCGACGGCCGTGCAGAACCGGCAAGAGCAGAAGCAGGCGTTCGTGACGAATGCGGGCGACACGGCCACGCGCAACCTCGCCAGCTTGCAGTTGCCGGCCTCGCCCTATCAGGTGATGGCGGGTACGGTCATTCCGGCAGCGCTGGTGACGGGGATCAATTCCGATCTGCCGGGGCAGGTGATCGCCAACGTGACCGAGGCGGTCAACGACACGGCCACGGGCCGTTTCCTGTTGATTCCGCAGGGCTCGCGTTTGATCGGGCGCTACGACAGTCAGGTGTCGTTTGGACAGCGGCGCGTGCTACTGGTGTGGACGCGGCTGATCCTGCCGGACACGTCGTCGATTTCACTCGACCGGCTACCGGGCATCGACCCGGGCGGCTATGCCGGGCTCGAGGACGGGGTGGACTGGCACTGGGACCGCATCCTCGCGGGGGCGGCTCTTTCCACGTTGCTCGGGCTCGGCGCCGAACTCGCAGCGCCCAGCAACAGCGGCAGCAGCGGCGGCGTCACCGTCGCGGTTCGTCAGAGCGCGCAGGACACCGTGAACCAGGTCGGTCAGGAGATTACCAAGCGCAACATGAGCATCCAGCCGACGCTGACGATTCGGCCGGGATTTCCGATGCGGGTGATGGTAAATAAGGATCTGATCCTGCGGCCGTATCAGCCGCTCTTCTTCCAACGAGGATTGTCGCAATGAGTACATCCACGTGCAAGCTGCGGTTGGGGCCGCTGCCTAAGTCTGAAATCGTGAAGATGACCATCACGATGTCCGTCGAGCTGAAGGCCATGCTCGACCGTTACTCCGATTTGCATGCGCAGGCATGGGGCGAACCAGTCGACCCTGTGGCCCTAGTCCCGCATATGTTGACGGCCTTCATGGAACGAGACAGGAAGTTCAAGTCACTCCGCCGAAATGCTGGACGATCGGTTGCTACCACGGGGTAAGGCTGGCACTTACGGTGGGCTTTCTAATCGCGGCACAGCAAGGATCGACGCGCCAAGAGCGGAATCCAAAGAGCGCGTCACACAGCGATTTCAATGGGCACGACGGCGTGTCCACCGGCCGACTGTGCAGATAGTGTGTTCCCCTCTCGTGCCAAGCGGGGATGTTATCTTTGGTCCCGACGTTCAACGTAACTTGTGGTTCGCGATGCGCAATAGCCTCCACGCTTCTCCCCGGGCTGGCGCCCTTGGCCTAGTGGTTTCCTGGCGTGATCGACCGGAACTCGCGCAATCCCTTCCCACGCTGGCGGTCTGCGCGGCGCGGCATGGCGGCGACGTCACCGTCGTCAACTACGGCGGGAGCAGGGCCGAGCTCTTGCGGATGATCGGGTCCGTATCGACGCCCGTCCGAGTTGTGACAGTTGACGGCGAACAGTGGTTCAACAAAGCGCGTGCGCAGAACGTCGGGGCGGCCCACACGCCGCACGACCTGCTCTTCTTCTGCGACTGTGACATCCTGGTGGGCGAGGGTGCCCTGGACGAGCTCTTCACAGCTGTGCAGCGGGGTCCGGAAATCTTCGGCACAGTCGCAGGCGTCACGGAGACGCAGCGCAACGCGCGCAAGGCCGGCAACGTCGTAATGTTCGGCTACCAGCTGAAGCTTCGACTGGCGAACGGGCGGTCGCTGCAGATAGTCGATAACGAGGAGGACGCCGAGGACGGGTCACGGCAGGCGCCTGGGTTGCTGGTTGCCCGCCGGACGGACTTCGAGAAGGCCGGTGGCTACAACGGGCGCCTGCACGGCTGGGGATGGGAAGACCAGGACATGATCGCGCGCCTGACGCTGGGGGCCGGACTAGCGCGCGTCCAGAGCGGGTACGTCCATCACATTTCGCATGACGACGACGCGCGCATCCGGCACTACCCGCCCGTAAAGGACCGGTGGGAGAGCCGCGACCGAATGTTCCGCCAAGCACTCGCGAACTACGACCGCGCAGATTTCGAAGGCACCCTGCGCCAGGATGTGGCCCTGCTGGCATCGCGCTGTGCCGTCGAAACCGTCCAACCGGGCTGATGAGTTGCGCGCGTGGTGCCCGCGCAGCCGATCGTTTACTGCAGTGGACCCAGCGTCTCCCTAAATGCTTCTAGGCGATCCACCTGCTCATTCAGAGAAGCAGCACGCCACCGGAGCAATGCATCCGGCAGACAGACGCCCACTTCACGTTCCACGTCATCCGGATCGCGCGTCAAACTATAGAGGCCGTCGCGCACCGTGAGGCCATCGGACCGGCAGCATTCCAAGTTGGCAGAGTGCATCTCCTCAAGCGACAGGCCCGTCGGGAGTTCCACGTGCAGGCCCTGCGGGGAGGCACGGACAGGGCAGCCACCGATCTGTCCGTGCACGCCGGGTGCATGGCCCCGCCAAGGGGCTCCGCGACCTGCCAGGGCTTGCAACATCGGAACCGCGGCAGCTCCCGTGACTTGGTTTAAGGCGTCGTCGGCCGGCAAGCGCACCCGCGTGGCCAGTGCCGCCGACTCGGACGGGTCCTGCGCGCGCCCGTCCAACCAGACCATCGGCGGGGGCGTACCGCCCCAACTCCCACGTATCAGGGCGGAGACATGGGCATGATGGGCGACGAGCTGCACGCGGTTGCCGGGATAAAGGCTCTTCAGCACGGCCGCTACGATCGCTATGTTGCCGATGCCCCCTTCCACCCGCAGCCCTCTGTCCTTCAGCACGCTATTGGTCAGGTCCGGGTAGCAACCATTGAGACAAATCGCCCCTGAGTGTCGCTCGTTCGCAGCGCGAATCACCGCTTCGGCTAGAACGGCCTGGAAAGGCAGCGTTAAGCCGTAGCCCGCCGCGGAAACCAGCGCACGCCAGCGAGGCGACATGCTCCAGGGCGACTGCCTGGAGGCCAGCACCAGGACGACCCGCGGCTTCACGCTATCGAAGACGCGCGTCAAGGCTTCGTCTGAATAGTCGCACGGCAGGATGCCCACGGGCAAGGAGCCATCGAGGGCCGCTGCACGCGCGCCGGCAAGCAGTGCCAGTTCCGTCAATGCAGCTTCGTTGCGAGCCGCGAGCGTCAACGACAGTCGCTCGCGCGGCCGTGTCGCAAGCGCCAGCACGAGTGCGTGCGTCAAAGATCCGGACCCGAACACGAGCAGATCGACTTCTTTCACTGTGTCCTTCCTGTTGCGGAGGCGGGCTGGCGGTTGACCCAGGCGCACAGCGAGAGCAGCAGCCAAAGCTGTTCTTGCCACCGCGGCTCAAGGTCTATTGACCGGTAGCGGTGCAGTTTCCGGAGTACGTCCTTGCGGACGTGCTTGTGCACGACACCCAAGTTCCAGAACGCCGAGTCCCCGATCTCGTCGCAGACTCGTATGCGCCAGGACTTCTCTAGCAGCCATTGGGCGAGGGGCGCGAGGAACACCTGTCTCTTGCGCATGATGATGTCCTGAGGGAGTAGCTTGCCTGCTGCCGCGCGCAGCAGGCGCTTGGCCCACCAAGCTCCATCCTCATGCCAGTAACACAGTGCTGGGTCGAGCGACGACGCCCACGGGTAGACGCGCGAAGAAAGAAACGGGTACTCCACCTCCGGCGCCTGCGCTCCGGTACTAAAGGCAGGCAGCAGGAGTTCGTTCAGCCGAAACGCATACTCGTGGGCCGCCATCAGTTCGAGCGGCTGCGCCTCGGCTTTAAAGGCCAGTGCCTCGCGATAGAAGGTTAGATCAGGGGCCGCGAGTTCGCGCACGCGGCCAGGATCCACCGCTATCGCGCGGAGTTCCTGTAGTGAGAAGAACTCCGCGATACCGAAAAACAGAGCGTTGCGCAGTCGAAGCAGGCGGGAAAGCGGCAGCGCGTAAAGGCGTCCCAGTTCGTTGCTGTATCTGGGCAGGTGATGCGCGAGGGCCGCAAGATGTTCCAAAGGTTTGTGGTACCCACCAAAGCATTCGTCTGCTCCCAGTCCGGATAGAACGCGTTCGTGCCCCGTCTGCGCGATGCGCTCCATCAGGGCCGCCTGTGTGATCGCCGCGGGCGCGGCGCGTGGCCGTCGCGCCGCAAGCACCGTGTCCAGATGACGCAAGGCCTGGTGCGCAGTGAGCCGAACGATCCGGTGCTCGATCCCGAGGAACTCCGCCACGCGCTGCGCGTGACTCGTCTCGTTGAGGCCATATGCGGGATCAAATTCGACGGTGAACCCAGTCACGTCGATCGAGCGCTGGCTGGCCAATGCGGCGAGCAGGCTGGAATCGACGCCGCCCGAAAGGAGTACGGCCGCCTTCGCTGTTTGCCCCGAAGCGATGGCCGAGCGAATCCTCGCGAGCGTCTCGGTGATGAGACCCCGGGGCTCAGCATCGGCAGGAACGGACTTCGCTTCCAAGGTCCACGCCACGCGGCGAACCGCGGGTCGCAGCGACGGCGCGCACACAAGTTCATCTGCTGGGCCGAGCCGGTAGATGCCCGCATAGAGCGTTCTTCCGGCGATTGGACGGCCGCGCCACACGAAGTGGAGCAGCGAATCGTGGTCTAGGCCAGATGCTGCAGTGTGTGCCACCAGGCGGTCCAGATCGGTATCGATCTCGACTTGGTCGCGGTCCAGGTGGTAGTAGACCGCGGCGTTACCCGATCCATTGCCCCTCACGACGACGACGTTGCCGATCCGTTGCACGAGCGAGTTCGCCCGGTGAGGAGCTTCGCTGACAAGCGCGAGCGGACCGTCGCCAGACGCGATGCGCCAAGGCAAGCTGGGACTCGGGGGTGTCACGCGAAGGAGCAAGGAGTCGCGCCCTCGCGGCGTCAACGCCACTGCGGCCCTCATGGGAACTGGTCGGCGCCGAGTCCAGTCGGACCGCCGATCACCAGCATTCCGAGATCAGGACTTCTTACTGGGCGCCTTCTTTGCCGGAGAGCGGGGCGACGGCTTCTTGCGCGAGGGCGCGCCCTTGGTATCGCCGCCGTCGCGAATGACTAAGCCGCGCTTGGTGTCACCGTCACGGATGCTCACCTTGCCGCCCTTTGTGTCGCCGCCATCGAGCACGACAACGTAGCGCTTCTTATAGAGCTTGTCCAACGCATCCAAGTCGATGGAGATCGTGATGCTCTTCCCGCTGGACTTCGCGGGAGCGCGTTTCGAAGCAGTGGTTTTCTTCGTTGTCTTCTTGCTGGTTGCCACGGCGAAGCCCCCCTTTTCGATTCTCTCCACCACCCGAGTTGGGCGGCGCCTTGTTCGGGCCATGCACGCCTTCTCGGGTATGGCATGGCAATAGATTTATACCTTAGATTCCCTGCTTAAACCATACGCACAAAAGAGGAGACGTGTTGAGCCTTGCCGCTTGTCTCATTGTCCACAACGAAGAGCGCGTTCTACTCCGCTGCCTCGAGTCCATTGCTGGGTGGGTGGACGAGTGCTGCATTGTCGATACCGGCTCAAAAGACGCGACGGTCGACATTGCTCGCGCGTTCGGGGCTCGCGTACAGATCGAACGCTCACTCGCCGACGACGCAGGGCGGCTTCTCGACTTCGCGGCTGCGCGCAATCGGGCGCTCGCAATGGCACGCAGCGAGTGGATCCTATCCATCGACGCCGACGAAGTGCTGAGCCTGCGCAGGCCCGAAGCCTTCCGGTCGCTGCTGCGCGCATCCCGCTGGGAGGCGATCGAAGTCAAGATCCTTTCCGGCGGGACGCAGTGGTTCCTGCCCCGCCTGTTCCGACGCATGCCGTGGACACGCTGGCGTAGTCGAGTCCACGAGTGGGTCGAGATCCAAGGTGCGACGCGGCGGTGCGCCTCGGTCTGCATCGAGAACCGGCCTGACAAGGCTGGCAAGGAGTCCGCCGCGCAACGCGACGCGCGACTTTGCGCGCAGCAACTCGAAGAGGATCCAAACAACCTGCGCGCGGTCTTTTATATGGCGCGGGCATTGCGACTCTCGGGACAGTACATTGCCGCGATACCTTACTACGAGCGCTACTGGCGGGAGTCGGACTACGCTGCCGGACGCTACACCGCGGCGATTGGTAGCGCAATCTGCCGGCTACTGCTGCACGACTTCGAAAGGGCGCGAGCGTCGGCGATGCGTGCGCACCGGCTGGATCCACGGCTGGCGGAAGCTTGCTGCGTGCTGGGCGACGCGTCCCTGGGATTGGGGCGCCTCGACCTATCCCACGGTTGGTTCCAACGCGCTATGACAAAGCGACCGCCAACAGCCTCGAAATTTGCGCATTTTGTGGATCTCAGTTGCTACCGTGAGTACCCTGCATCGCGCCTACGCTTGATCGACCAGGCTTTGGCCGGCGAGCTAAGTCGCGCCTCAACCTCGCCTTGATCTGCCCGGCGATCGGCGGCTGTCTCCGCTCACCACGTCGCGCGGCTTCCATAAGCTGGAGGGCCAAAAATTCCCAGGCCAGCAGGGGGACGCGAGTGTCCCAGGCGGCTGCCCAACCACGCAGGTGCCCGAGCGCGGTGCTGGCGTCCGTATAAGCGGCCCCTGGCTGGCCGGCATCGAGGTGAGCGGAGGCAAGCAGCAGCCGCGGCTCGGCACAACAGGGCACTGCCGCTACGCACTGCTCGAACAGCCAGGGCGCGCGTTCCTTGCTCGCTGTCAAACCTTGCGCGTAGTTGCGCAGCAAAGCAGTTTCTGCCGAAGTGCTGGTCGTAAGCGCCTGCGGCGGCAGCGCGACCGGCTTGAAACCGATTTCGCGGAACGCACGCACAAGCTCAGCCATGCTTGCCCCGGGGCCGTCGGAGAGCCGCTGCCTTTGGTCGACTTCGTTGGCCAGGTCGATTAGCCGCAAGACGCGGACCGTCGAGGGGGCCATCCGTACGCGGCCCGGCGCGGAATGTCGCGCTACGCGCACGCTTCCGGAACCCCACGCCGAGGGCATGGCCGCGTCCCGTATACCCTGCCGGTCGAGGACGCAGAAGGCATGCGCGAGGCCTTCTGCGCGCCTGCCGACGGCACGAGCGATGTCGCCACGCTTGTCCTCGGAAGCAATCGGAGACGGGAAATACTGAGTGGAGTAGATGCTATGGAGGGCTCCTGCGAGGCACACGTCGCGCGGTGCACCCCATGCGCGCAGGATCTCGTACGTGCCGAGCAGGTGGGCCCACAGTGTGGCGCCCGAGTGCTTCAGTGTCTTCGCGGGCGCGATAAACGCAAGCGCTGCAATCAAGCGCGAATGTTCGCCGTTGAAGTCCTCATGGCTGACATGTCGTTGCTGACCTGCGAGGCGACGGTGACTGTCCATCACGCGATCCGCTGTCGCCGGATGGCCGACGCCGACAGTCGCCGCGCCTCGCTGAAGTTATGTCCGGATCGCAGGGCCTGCACGATCTCATCGAGGCAGGTCTGCATATGCGATTCGACCGTTCTGGCAGGCGCATCGCGCGACCCAACTAGGAAAGGCTCGCGGCAACCGGGCTTTTCGGCGAGTACCTCGCGCAACTCGTCGAGCATCAAGTCGAGCACAGTGGCCCCGGTGTGGTTGAACGCCATGTTCAGCGCGATTGAGCCGCCAGCGCCCGCTTGTGCCTTGTGCCATATCCCGGGCGGAAGGCATAGCAAGTCTCCGGGATGCAGGGTCACCTTTTGCAGCTTTGTCCTGGACGCCGCTCGGCGTATCGCTGCCATGTCGTTGCGGGGCGAGTTCTCAGTCGGGAACGCAACATGTGGTTTGTCTGAATACCACCAGGTCTTGGTCCCGTCGATCTGCAGCGTCGTTGCGACGCGCGCGTCGTAGTGAATGTCGAACCCGCTGCCTGGAGGAGATAGATAGCCGCGAAAGTCCACGCGCCCGGCGTATCCGATCTCCTTCGCGATGCGCTTGGCTGCGGCACGCAACGAGGGGTGAGCACGATCGACCCCGGTGATACAGATGGTCGCGCCCGCCTCGAACATTTCACGAACGTCCGCTGGCGATATCGTCGCCTGCTTCAGTTCACCAAAGACGCAGCGGATCTCGGTGACCTTGTCTAGGCCGTGAATGAATTCGCTTGGCTTGAAGAGCTTGTCGAACTTGCCAGGAGTGCCGCGGACCAGCAAGGGTCGGGATCCGAAATAGTCCTGCAGGAATGTCTTCACCGACACGGGTTTCAACAACGCGGCAAGCATGGAAGCGAGGTCTCCTTGGGGTGGTCAGCGTGGACCGCGGTCCTGCCAGTACTCGATGCAGCGGATGAGCGCTGCGAGATCGAGTCCGTGCGCCTGCCGGAGCTCGTCGATGGAACCAGACTCGCCATGCCAGCCGGCGGGCCACCCGAGTCCTTGTACGAATAAGCGCGGGGGAGCCAGTCTGCGGAGTGCGTCGGCGAGGCCGCCGACGACGCGGTGGTCTTCTACAACAATGGCGACGCTCATGCGCGGGTGCAACTCTAGAAAGGATCGCAGCATGGAGACCGAGAGCGAAGCGATGTGGGCCCACGGCACTGGGTGTCCCCGACGCGAGAGCTCGGAAACCGCCTCCGCCGCCCAGTGCGACGCGAATCCGGTCGACAGCAGGACGACCTCCCCCGACAGGCCATTGGTCCGAATCGGGCCCGGGCCGAGCGGCAGGACGGCAGAAGGCTCGCGGCTCAGGCGGATATAGGCGGGGTGCGACGTGGCGAGGAGGTCGGCGACGGCCGCGCGCACGTCCAGCAGGTCCGCCGGCGCCCACTGCGCGATGCCACCGATAGAGCCGATCACGCCGAGGTCGCCAAGCGACGCGTGGCTGCTACCGTTGGGGCCGGTGGCCGCGCCTGCATGGGAGCCAACAAGAACTACAGGCAGCTGTTGATGTGCTACGCAAGTGCGGATCTGGTCCGCCGCCCGGTGGCACAGAAACGCGCTGAAGGAAAACACCCACGGCCGCTTCCCCGTGGTCGCCAGGCCGGCGGCGGCCGCGACCATGCTCTGTTCGGCTATGCCAGCTTGCAGGAACTGCGAAAACCGCGGGCGGCCCTCTTCGTCGAACAGACCGTACGAGTCGCCAAGATCGCCGTCTATGACCCATATGTCGCTGCGGCCCGCCGATGCGTCGACCAGCGCGTCCGCCAAATGGACGCCGAGCCGCTTCATCGGGAGCGCGCACCGGCGGTGCTGAGCTCGCTGTGGGCGAGTTCCTCCCTCATTCGCTCGAATTCCGAAGAGCTCAACGCCGTGTGATGCCGCCGAAACCGCGAGGCGGGCCCTGAGGGAGCAAGGCTCTTGCGCGTCCTGGCAAGTAGCACGGACGGGCCTGTTGCTCCGGGCCCAGCCACCTCGTCGATCCATTGCGCCAGTAGCGAAGGATCATGGCCGTCCCTCTCGGAGGTACGCCAACCAAACGCGGCCCACTTCGCCACATCGTCTGGCACCGGTCTCTGGTCGAACGAGGGCTCGTGACCCCAGCCGCACTCCTGCTCTCCGTTCGCGTCGACGATCACGTGCAGATTCGACAAGCGATACCGGGCCGCGAGCATGGCGGACTCCCAGACCATCCCTTCTTGACATTCACCGTCTCCAAGCACGACCCAGACATGCTCGCCACGGCTTTGCACGCCAAGGGCCATGCCGATGCCCGCGGCCACGCCCTGACCGAGCGAGCCGAACGAGAAATCGAGGGCGGGGAGGTGGTTCTTGTCTGGGTGTCCCTGCAGGGGTGAACCGAACGACGCGAACCGTTCGAGCGGAAGGGGCTTGGCCCCAAGAAGCGACAGGATGGCGTAGAGGGTCATGCTGGCATGACCTTTCGACAGCAGCAGCCGATCACCTTCGCCCTCGCGGCATGCCAGCGGCCGTGAGCCAAACAGTGCAAGCAGCAGTTCGACGCAGCTTCCGCATCCCCCGAAATGCCCGCCACCGTTTGCGTGGAGACTCTCGAGCACTAGGCGACGGACGTGTCTTGCTATCGCGGGAGCAAACGGGTCCGGCTCTTCCGCCGCGGCCGACGGGTGATCAGGTTTGTTCGGCACGTCATCTCCCAAGATGGCGGATTCTCGCCAGTCGGCACGTCAGCGGCAACCGCGCGGTGTGCTCATATGTCATCTTCGCCCCCCGAGTATGCGCGGTAGGAGCAGCCTCTCCACATCGCTCCTCGCGTACGTTAGGCGCTGCGTGCGCAGCCGCCTCACGACCGAACGGAAGCTCGCCTTGTTGCATTCGAAGCCGCGCAACAAGCCCAGCCATGCATTGCCCGCCGATACGTAGGCAATGTCGGTGTGTGCCGAGAACTCCAACGGGCTCCACGAGGACAGGTGCGCCTCGAATCTCTCCTGCTCCGCGTTGTCTTGCAGATACTCGAGGGGCGTGACGATCAGGATGATTTTTGTGCGGTATAGAAAGTAGTGGATAACATCGCTGCCGGTCGACTTTGGCAGGTGCTCTAGCGAGTCCCCGAAGATGCACATGTCAAAGTGCTCG
>Ga0307508_10005294_pt1 | contig 12310 bp, 7 predicted proteins | sample 9_EM_MG_FD_203089 | JGI IMG/M metagenome (GOLD analysis project Ga0307508, IMG submission 203089) | Populus trichocarpa ectomycorrhiza microbial communities from riparian zone in the Pacific Northwest, United States - 9_EM | ecosystem: Host-associated > Plants > Roots > Unclassified | place... | reverse complement strand
CGGTGTGCAGGTAGTGGTCGAGCAGCCGGTGAACAGCGGCGCGCCGGCCGGCTTCCGGATCAGTGGCCTGGGCCTGCTCGGTGGCGTAGGCGCGCAAGAGATCGTGAAAGGAGTACCGGCCGGGCCGATGCTCCTCGATCAGGTGCGCGCCGGACAACTCGGCCAGCAGCGTTCGTACCCGCGCCACGGGCAGCCCGGCGAGGCTGGCCGCCGCGGCGGCCGAGATGTCGTGGCCCGGATGCAGTCCGAGCTGCCGGAACAGGCCGGCGGCAGCGGGGCTCAGGGCCGCATAGGACCAGGAGAGGACCGCGCGTACGTCGGTCGCCGCGTCGTCGTCGGTGAGGGCGTCGAGCCGGGTCCGGACATCGGCCAGCTCGGCGGCGAGCATGGTCATCGACAAGTGCGCGTTGGTCGCCACCCGGGCGGCCACAATGGACAGGGCCAGGGGCACCCGCGCGCACGCGGTGACGATGCCGGCGGCGGCCCGCGGCTCGGCCGCCACCCGGTCGGCGCCGAGCCGGCGGCTGAGCAGGTCGTGCGCCTCGGCGACCGACGGCAGGTCCAGCAGAAGCGGATAGGCGCCGCCCCCGGAGATCAGGGCGGTGAGCCGGTTGCGGCTGGTGACCAGGACGAAGCAGCCCGGTGCGCCCGGCAGAAGTGGCCGCACTTGCGCGGCATCACGGGCGTTGTCCAGCACGATCAGCATGCGCTTGCCGGCGAGGAGACTGCGGTACAGCGCGGTCTGGCCATCCAGGTCGGCGGGAATCCGCCGGGCCGGCACGTCGAGCGCTTCGAGAAACCCGTGTACCGCGACGGTCGGCTCGAGGACGGCGCCGGTGGGCTCAAAACCGCGCAGGTTCACGTACAGCTGACCGTCCGGGAACCGGTCTCGCACGCGGTGCGCCCAGTGCAGCGCAAGCGTGGTCTTGCCGACCCCGGCCGTGCCCGACACGGCGGTGATCACCACGGCCCCGGGCCGCTCATCCGGCGCGAGCACCGCATCGAGACGCCCCAACTCCACCCGCCGCCCGGCAAAGCTATGCAGGTCGGCCGGCAACTGTGCCGGCACCGCACCCGCACCACCGACCTCAGGCGCCGAAGCCTGGCAGAACCGATCACGTTCGGCCCCGGCCAGCCCGAACGCATCGGCAAGAAGCCGAACCGTCGGCGGACGCGGCACACCAATCCGCCCAGCCTCAAGCTTGCCGATGCTCCGAACGCTCAAGCCGGTCTTCTCGGCCAACTCCTCCTGAGTCAACCCGGCGCGCCGCCGATGCATGCGCACAACATTGCCGAACACCGAGCCCTCCCAGACCAGACCCGACCACCGCACGGATTGCCGTAAACCTACCCGGCCCCACCGCGGCGGCAGGTTTCTGTAATGGCGACGGGGCGGCCGCCGTCGTTCAGGTGACCTGTTGCCGTCCGAAAGCTGGATTCCGATGTCATCCTTTCCGTCCGTCGGTCGTCGTCAGTTGCTCCTCGGGGCCGGCGCGGCCGGCGCCGTCGCTGCTCTCGGTGTCGCGGTACGGCCGGCCGCCGCTGCGGAGTCGCTGGTTCATCCCGGGATGCTGCACACCGACGCCGACCTCACCCGGATCCGCGGCAAGCTGGCCGCCGGCGACGCCACCGTCACGGCCGGTTGGCAGCGGCTGACCGCCAACGGCCGCTCGCATTCGTCGTGGACGCCGCGCCCGTTGGCCACCGTCGTGCGTGGCGGCACCGGGCAGAACTACGCACAGTTCTACTTCGACGTGCACGCCGCGTACCAGAACGCGCTGCGCTGGCGGATCAGCGGCGAGAAAGCGTACGCCGACACCGCCGCCGCCATCCTCAACGCCTGGTCATCGACGCTGACCCAGGTCACCGGGAACGCCGACCGGTTCCTCGCGGCCGGCATCTACGGATATCAACTGGCCAACGCCGCCGAGCTGATGCGCGGCTACGAGAAGTTCGATCTCGCGGGTGCGCAGCGGTTACTGAGGAACGTCTTCTACCCGCTCAACGACGACTTCCTGAACCGGCACAACGACGCCTGCATCACCAACTACTGGGCGAACTGGGATCTGTGCACCCTCGCCTCGGTGCTGGCGATCGGCATCCTGTGCGACGATCGCGCGCTGGTCGATCGCGCCGTCACGTACCTGCGGACCGGCGCCGGCAACGGCGCCATCCGCAACGCGGTGCCGATCCTGCACGGCGACCTCGGCCAGTGGCAGGAGAGCGGACGTGACCAGGGCCACACCGTCCTCGGCATCGGCCTGCTGGGCACGATCTGCGAGATGGCCTGGAACCAGGGCGTCGACCTGTACGGATACGACGACAACCGGTTCCTCAAGGGCGCCGAGTACGTGGCCCGCTACAACCTCGGCCAGGACGTGCCGTTCAGCCCGTACCACTGGGGAAACGGCACTACCTGCGCGCCGCAGACGCAGACCGTGATCTCGGCGGCCTCGCGGGGGCAACTGCGGCCGGTTTGGGAACTGGTCCTCAACCACTACGTCAAGAGGCGGGGACTGTCGGCACCGAACGTGACGGCGATGGCCGCGACCGTGCGCGCCGAGGGCGGCGGCGGGGACTACGGGTCGGACAGCGGTGGCTACGACCAGCTGGGCTTCGGCACGCTGATGTTCACCCGTGCCCCGGCGACCGCCGCCAACGCCACGACAACCTCGGCATCACTGGCCCCGGCGGCTGCGACGTCCGCAGCCGCCGCACGTGGCCACGGCTCCCGCGCGAGCCGGGCGACGACACCGCGTGCGGGCGGCACCGGTCAGCCGTCCCCGACGCCGACGGCGGCGAGCCGCGCCTTCGACCTCGCCGGCGAGCATTCCACCGCCGGCTCGGCGACCGGCGCCCTGGCGGCTGTCGGTGGGGCGGGCGCGGTGGCCGTCGCGCTGCTATTGCGCTTGCGTACCCGCCGCCGCGGCCCTGGAGGCACTGCGGGGACCGGTTCCTGAACGCGACCGGCCGCGGCTGCGTATATGAGGACAATGCTTACGCCCGGCCGGGCCTGATCATCGGCGGCACCGGTCCGCGGAACGCGGCTCCGGGCCAGGGGAGTTGATCGAGGAATATGCGCGGCTCGGAAGCGATCGTGCCGGTCGAGCGGGTGGTGGCGGCGCAGCGCGGCGACCGTGCGGCGTTGCAGCATCTGATCGCCGACCACCTCACGATGCTCTACAACGTCGCCGGGCGGGCCCTCAGTGGGCACGCCGACGTCGACGACGTCGTGCAGGAGACCTTGCTGCGCGTCGTGGAGAACATTTCTTCCGTACGCGATCCCGCCCGATTTTCCGGCTGGATCCTGGCCATCGTGCAACGTCAGATCGCCGAACGGATACGCCGCCGGCAGGCCACCACGAACCGCACCCGACCGCTGGACGACGCGCGGGAGCTCGCCGATCCGGGCGCCGACTTCGCCGAGACGACGATCCTGCGGCTCGGGCTGTCCGGCCAGCGGCGGCAGGTGGTCGAGGCGGTCCGCTGGCTCGACCCGGACGACCGGATCCTGCTGTCGCTGTGGTGGCTGGAGGTCGCCGGGACCATCACCCGCGCCGACCTGGTCACCGCGCTCGCCACCACACCCGGGCACGCCGCCGTACGAGTCAAGCGGATGCGCGACCAGCTGGAATTGTCCCGCTGCATCGTCGACGCGCTCGGCGCCGACCCGCGGTGCCCGCAACTGGCGGACGCGGCGCAGGGCTGGGACGGCCGGCCCAGCCCGGTCTGGCGCAAGCGACTCGGCCGGCACCTGCGCGGCTGCGGCGCCTGCTCGGCGTACGGGAGAAGGCTGGCGCCCCCGGAGGCGCTGCTGGCCGGCCTGGCCATGCTGCCGCTGCCGCCGTCATTGGCGGCCGCCGCCACGCACACGGCGATCGCCGCCGCGACCGCACCACTGGTCGCCGGCGCAGCAACGCAGGCCGGCGGCTGGCTGGGGGCGTCCGCACTCACGAAGGCCGTCGCCGCGACAGTCGGCGCGGCGGTCATCTCCGGCGCGGCCGTCGCCGCGGTCCACTACGGCTCCGACGCTCCGCGGGCAGCGCCGCCTCGAGCCGTGGTGACGGCCTCCGCCAAGCCCACTGCGAGCCTCCCGTCCCGGCCCCCGGCGGCACCGTCACCCACCGTCACCAGCACCCCCGCGGTTCGGTACGGCAGCGTGGTCGACGCCGTCGACAAGGCGCCGCCGAAGAACCGCCAACCGAGCCGCCTGCCCGCCCGGCCGGAGGGCACCCTCACCGTGGCGGCCGCCGGCGACAACGACCCGCGCCCCGACGTCGTCTCGATGATCCGTCGCGGCCAGTGGGTCACCTACCGCGGGCGCGGCTACCTGCGCATCGAATGGGCCGTGGCCTACACCCAGCGGGTCGGCGTCGTGACCATGCCATCCTGGACCGGGCTGACGGGCAAGATCTTCCACGTCGCCTCGGGCGGCGGCGAGCGCCTCGACGACCAGATCCCGGGCGCCGCCGCGGGCACCACGGGCATGGGCGACCCCACCCACGGCCACGCCGAGCTGCCCGGCGGCGCCCAGCAGATGTGGCACTTCGAGTACTACTACCTCGACGGCCAGGTGACTCTCACCGCCAACGAACGCGGCGCCGACTACAACATCTACCTCCACATCGTCACCCGGGCGAGCATCAACGCCGACATCCGCACCGCACCCGGCCCCGACGGCAACCCCATCCGGTACGGCTTGACCCGCGACAACGGCACGGACGCGTGCCCGGTTCCGCAGTACGTCACCCGCGCCACCCCCGCCGACCCGGCCACCGTCGCTCAGCAGAGTCGTCTGCGCTGACCAACGCCAGGGCTAAATGGTCACGGAGATGCCGACCACCGGCGCCTTCCGCAGGTGGAAGGTCTTCGCCAGCCAGTTGCCGACGCGAGAGAGCAGGTATTTGCGGGCCACGATCGCCCGGGCCGTCCGCGTGCCATCATCGTCGAGCACTTGGGCGGCGCCCTCTGCCGTCGGAGCCCCCTCGGCGATGCGGCCGCGGACGTCACAGACCGTGACACGGACCCGGCCGTCGCGACGAATACGCTTCACCTTCCACGCGTCGGCGTCGGAAACGATGTACATCCGGCCGTCGCTCGTGGCCTGCCAGACGGGGCTCGCCACGGCGGTGCCGTCCTTGCGGTAGGTGGTCAGGCTGACGTACTTGCTGCGCGCGATCTCCTCCGGCACTGGCATGACTCAACGGTAGTCGTAGCAGCACGGCGGCCTCTACTGCTACCTGCTGCCGCGCACGGGCTATGCCGCGCGGTCAGTTCACGCTCGAGGTGATGTCGAAGGTGAAGTGATCGCCGAGGTTGAGCTGGAGTGCCGCTCGTAATGCGTTGACGGGGAAACGGCAAGGACCTGGCCCCGATACCACACGTGCGTCGCGACGCCGTGCAGATGCTGGTTTCGTGGCTTGTCGGGGTGTGCTGAGCAGGCGAACCACGAGCGCGCTCAGCGCCCGAAGACCGCGCGGATCGTGTTCTTGGCCGGCCGCCAGATCTCATTGCGCACCCCGGCACCCATCCGTCGGGTTGCCCCGAACCCTGCCCGAACCAGCCAGGCGACGGCCCGCGCGGCCGGCAGCAGCACCCGGCGCCCGAGCCACGCGAGAACCAGCCCGAGCGGCCGGAGAATCCAGCGGTACGCCCCGCGCCACCCCAGTCGGATCAGATAGCCGAGCCCGCGGAGAAGCGCCCACACGACGACGGCCAGCGGCACGAGAATCCAGCGATGGAAGGCACGGGCCAGCCATCCGAGCGGTCGCAGCAGCCATCGATAGGTGGCGTGCGCGAGCCAGGCCAGGGCCAGACCGAGCGGACGCAGCACCCACCGCACGGCGGCACCCGCCAACCAGACCACCACCAGACCGAGCGGACGCAACACCCACCGAACCGCGGCACCCGCCAACCAGACCACCACCAGACCGAGCGGACGCAACACCACCGCGAAGAACCAGACCAGCACCGCCCCCGCCGGCCGCAACAGCCACCGGAGGATCGCCGCTGCGGCCCGGACCGCCAGCCACGCCACCGCCCGTCCGAAGAGGACAGCCGGCGCGACGATCAGCCAGCGCCAAGCCCACGCCACCGGCACGGCAACCAGGTAGTGCCAGACGAACACGAGCGGCACGACAACCAGGTGCCCCCAGGCCCACACGACCGGCACCGCGACCAGGTAGTGCCAGACCCAGGCAAGCGGCCGGACGACCGCGTGCCGCCAGACCGCGGCGGCGGCCCGCCGAACCAGCTTCATGCCCTCCCAAAGGAGGCGGAACGGGAGCACGACGGCGATCACGACCGCCTGAAGGGGTCGCATCCATGCAGGTGGGGGCTGGTACGGTTCCGGCGTCATCGTCCGTTCACGGTAGGTGGCGCTGTCAAAGAAAAGAAGGCACCTACCTCATCGCACCGAGCTGTGCGCAACGGCCCACCTATCGACAGCCCTCGACGTATCCGCTTCGTAATTCTTCGTCTGCGACCACGGAGCGCACAAAGGCCGCTCACCCGGACGGGTGAACGGCCTTTGACCTGCACTTCTGTGGTAGCGGGGACAGGATTTGAACCTGCGACCTCTGGGTTATGAGCCCAGCGAGCTACCGAGCTGCTCCACCCCGCGCTGCCTTGTTACATGCAAAGACTAGCGCACCCCATCCGCAGACTGCAAAACGCCCCCACAAAGATGGCCCGCCACCTTCGTGACGGGCCATCTGAGCTGCTCAAACTCTAACCAGTAGCGCTAGGTGACGGGTTCGTCGACGGCGCCGCCGGGGCCGAGGCCGACGTTGACGGCGAGGCCGTCGGGCCCGCCGTCGCCCCCGAAGCCGCCTTCTGGGCGTTCTGGAAGTTGGTCATCGCCGTGTCCAGGGCCTGCAGCGCCTGGCCGTACTTCACGAAGTCGCCGGACTTCTGCGCCGCCTTCACGTTCGCGATGGCCGCGTCCAGGTCTGCCGCCGCCTGGGCCAGCTGGCCGGTCAGCGCCGGCGGGGACGTCGGTGACGTCGGTGTGCCGGTGCCGCCCGTTGTCGGTGGGCTGGTGCCCGTGTTGGGTGTCTGACTCTTGCCGAGGGCCACCAACTCGTCCAGGCCCTGTTTCAGACTGTCCGCGAGCACGACGTAGGTGCCGCCGTCGCCGTACGACATCAGGACCTTCTGCAGCAGCGGTACCGCGTTCTCCTGGCCGCTCTTCACGTACACCGGCTCGACGTAGAGCATGCCGTCGCCGACCGGGAGCGAGATGAGGTTGCCGTAGAGCACTTGGGACTGGTTGCTGTTGGACAGCAGGGTCAGCTCGGACCGTACCGTCGCGTTGTTGGTCATCCGTTGATGGACCTGGACCGGGCCCTGGATGGCCGTCTGGTCCGGCAGCTCGAGCACTTGCAACTTGGGCTGGTTGTCCACGTACGAGCCGGAGATCAGCGCCGCCAGGTTGTCCCGGCCGTTCGGGGTCACCGCCGAGGTCAGCTGGAATCTCGTGCTGTCCTGGCCCGGCAGCTGCACGTTCAGGTAGTACGGCGGCTGTTTGACCTGCTGGTCGGGGTTGTCCGGGGCGTTCGGGACCTGCCAGAAGTCCTGGCCCGAGAAGAACTCCGCCGGGTTGGTGACGTGGAACTTGGCGAGCAGGTTGCGCTGCACCTTGAACATGTCGGCCGGGTAGCGGAAGTGCGCCGCCAGGTCGGGCGGGATGTCCGCCTTCGGGGTGATCAGGTGGCCGCCGAACGCCTTGTTCCACGCCTTCAGCACCGGGTCCTGGTCGTCGAACTGGTACAGCGTGACCGTGCCGTCGTACGCGTCGACCGTGGCCTTGACCGAGTTCCGCATGTAGTTGACGTTGTCCCGGGCCAGCGCGAACGTGCCCTGGTTGGTCAACTCGTCGCGGGTCTCGTTCTGCAAGTTCACCCGCTGCGAGTACGGATACGTCGCCGAGGTCGTGTAGCCGTCCAGGATCCACTTGATTCGGCCGTCCACCACGGCGGGATACGGGTCGCCGTCGATGGTCAGGAACGGCGCGACCTTCTCCACCCGCGAGCGGGGGTCGCGCACGTACATCAGCCGGGAGTCCTTGTTCACCGCGTCCGACAGCAGGAAGTTGCTCTCGGTGTTCTTGATCGCGAAGACCAGCCGGCGGAAGAACGAGCCGATCGGGACGCCGCCGGTGCCCTCGTAGGTGTAGCGCTCCTCGGCGGTGGCGTTGTTGGGCTGCGGCCGGTCGAACTCGACCTTCTTGTTCGAGTCGGTCTGCCCGACGATCGCGTACTCGGTCGACTGCTCGCCGTAGTAGATGCGCGGCTGGTCGACCTTGATCTCCTCGGTCGCGGACGCGCAGCCGGCCTGCTGGTTGTCGCCGAGGAAGCCGGAGACGAAGTACGGCAGGCCGCCGCAGACCACCTGGTTGGCGGGCGCCGCGACGAGGCCGTACCCGTGTGTGAAGACCGTGTGCCGGTTCAGCCAGTTCTGCTGCTGGGCGGTCAGCTGGGCGTCGTTGATCTCGCGTACGCCGACGACGTAGTCCTTGGTGCTGTTGGCGACCGTGTATCGGTCGACGTCCAGCTTGGCGCCGAAGTCGTAGAAGCCGCGGACCTGCTGCTGTTGGGTGAACGCCTCGGAGACCAACTGCGGGTCGATCAGGCGTACGTTCTGCGCGCTGGAGTCCGTGGCCAGCGTGGACGGCGGCGCCAGATTCGCCGCCGCGTACGGACTGACCTCAGTGTCCTGTAATCCGAACGCCGCTCGGGTCGCGTTGATCGACCGCGCGATGTACGGCGCCTCCTTGTCCTGCAGGCTCGGCTGAACCTGGAAGTTCTGCACCGCGAGCGGGTAGATGCCGCCGATCGCGACCGCCGAGATGCCCAGCAGCGCCAGCGAGACCCCGGGCCAGACCAGGTTGCGCATCCACGCGTTGGAGAAGACCACAATCGCTATCGCGACCACGATCGAGATGTACGCGAGAATCTCCTTGGCCGGCAGCAGCGCGTTGACGTCCGTGTAGCCGGCGCCGTAAAGCCCCGGCGACACGTCCTGCTCCAGCAGCAGCGCCCGCCGGTCGAGGATGTACGCCACCGCCTTGAGCAGCACGAAGATCGCGACCAGCGTGGTCAGGTGGGCCCGCGCGGCCGCTGTCATCCGGTCGCCGACGCCCTGCAGCCGCACGCCGCCGAAGACATAGTGCACGGCCAGCGCCCCGAGGACGGAGAGCACGACGGCGGTGAAGCCGACACCGAGCAGATAGCGCCACAGCGGGTAGTCGAAGACATAGAAGCCGATGTCCACGTTGAACTGCGGGTCCTTGACACCGAACGGCTGGGCGTTCTGGAACAGCATCCAGTCCTTCCAGCGGCTCTGCGCGCTCAGGCCGGCGAAGAAGCCGATGATCACGGTGATCACGGCGATCCAGGTGCCCAGCCGCGGGCCGATGACCATCCGGTAGCGCTCGAGCGTGGCCTGCTCGGCGGAGTGCGGGCGCAGCAACGGCCGCAGCCGGTACGCCAGATAGAGGTTGGCCGCGATGACCAGGGCCATGGCGAGCCCGACGGCGAGGAACAGCAGCAGCCGGGTCAGCAGGACGCCGGTGAAGACGTTCGTGAAATCGACCTCGTTGAACCACAAGTAGTCGGTGTACGCGTCGATGCCCCAGCCGAGCAGCGTGAAAAGAAGGAATACCCCCACCAGGACGCCCACGGTCACCCGACCGCGACGACTCATCCTCGGCAGCGGACTATTGCGCATTACCAACGTCGGCTCCAACACTCGGTCTCGCCATTTGCGGCCGTCACCGGCCGGTGCTTCACATTACGGGGTTGTGCTGGTAAGCCAGGGTCACCTGGGCCGATTGTTACGCGGCCGTGCGACGGCCCACAGAGTGGTCACAGCAAGTAGTCAGGATGCCGAGCACGGCGTGGGGGTCCCGCCACTGGTAAAGGTCGACAGCGCCTTGAGCGCGTCGTCTACGGTGGCCACCTTCGCCATCGGCAGGCCCGGGACGGCGTTACGCAGCGCTTCGGCACAGTTGTCGGCCGGCACCAGGAAGATCTGGGCGCCCGCGTCCTTGGCGCCGACCAGCTTCTGCGGGATGCCGCCGATCGGTCCGACGTTGCCGTCGTCGTCGATGGTGCCCGTACCCGCAATGATCTTGCCGCCGGTGAGGTCGGCGGGCCGCAGCTTGTCGATGATGCCCAGGGTGAACATCAGGCCGGCGCTCGGGCCGCCGATCTCATCCAAGTCGATCTTGACGGTGAACGGGTGCGGCTGCCGCTGCGCGATCGCGACGCCGATCCGCGGCACGTCGCTGTCCTTCTCGACCTTCGTGGTGATCTTGGCGGTGCCCGGCTTGCCGGCGCGGGTGTAGGCCACGGTCAGCGCGGTGCCGGTCGGCTTGGCCCGGATCAGCTCGGTCAGCTTCTGCGAGCTGATCACCGGGGTCCCGTCGACCGCGGTGATGATGTCGTCCTTCTCCAGGGCGCCCGCCGACGGACCGCCCGCTGTCACGCTGGTGACATAGGTCTCCACCGGGTAGCCCAGCTCACGCAGCGCGACGGTCTCGGCGCTGGTCTGCGAGGACTGGAACTCCTGCGCGTTCTGCTGCTCGACCTGCTTCTCGCTCTGGTCCGGCGGATAGATCAGCTCGCGCGGCACGACGGCCTGCTCGTTGCTGAACCAGCCCCGGATGGCCCAGACGAGTTCGACATCGGGCTGCACCCCGACGGTGGTCAGCCGCAGCTGCCCGGTCGAGGTGGAGGTATCCGCCTTCGTCACCTGGATCACCTCTTTGCCGTTGTCCGAGCCGAGCGTGTTCACCGTGGGACCCGGCTTCAGCACGACGTAGGGCAGAGGGGTAGCCATGACACCAATCGCAAGCAACGCGGTGATCAGGGCGCCGAGGATTACCGTGACACCGCGACGTCTCATGCGCGTGAGCTTAGCCATTCCCCCTGAGTTCACTCTGAGCTGACTCCGCCAACGGTCCCGACCTGGATTTCGCGCGTACCGTTGACCTCGTGCCTGATATTCCGTTCGGCTTCTCCCTGCCGGGCGCCCAGCCGCCCGACCCCTCCGACCCGCAGCAGATGCAGCAGTTCATGGCGCAGCTGCAGCAGATGTTCGCCGCCCCCGGCAGCGGACCGGTCAACTGGGACCTGGCGCGCCAGGTCGCGGCCAGCCAGTTGTCCGCCGCCGGTGACCCCGCGGTGACCATCGTCGAGCGCAACAACGTCGAGGAGTCCCTGCGGCTCGCCGACCTGTGGCTCGACCCGGCGTCCGCGCTGCCGTCCGGGATCCGCACCGCCGTGTCCTGGAACCGCAACGAGTGGATCTACAACACCCTCGACGTGTGGCAAAAGCTGTGCGACCCGATCGCGGGCCGCATGGTCGGCGCCATGAGCGACCTGGTGCCCGACGAGGCCAAGGCCCAGCTCGGCCCGATGCAGTCGATGGTCGCCACGCTCGGCGGCGCGCTCTTCGGCGGCCAGCTCGGCCAGGCCCTGGGCCAGCTGGCGGCGGAGGTGCTGTCGGCCGGCGACATCGGCCTCCCACTCGGCCCGGCCGGCACGGCGGCGCTCGTCCCAGCCAACATCAAGTCCTACGGCGCCGGCCTGGAGCTCCCAGAAGACCAGGTCAGGCTGTACGTGGCGCTCCGCGAGGCGGCCCACCAGCGGCTGTTCCAGCACGTGCCCTGGCTGCGCGCCCACGTGCTCAACGCGGTGGAGACCTACGCGAACGGCATCACGGTCAACCGGGAGGCGATCGAGGAGGCAATGAGCCGAGTCGACCCGTCCGACCCCGAGTCGATGCAGGCGATGGCGCTCGAGGGCATCTTCACGCCCGAGGACACCCCCCAGCAGAAGGCAAGCCTGGTCCGCCTCGAGACGGCGCTAGCGCTGATCGAGGGCTGGGTCGGCTACGTGGTCGACTCGGCGGCCGGCGACCGCTTGCCGTCGGTGGCCGCGCTGGGCGAGGCATTCCGCCGCCGCCGAGCCGCGGGCGGTCCGGCCGAGCAGACCTTCGCGGCGCTGGTGGGCCTCGAGCTGCGCCCCCGCCGCCTGCGCGAGGCCGGAGCCCTCTGGGCAGCGGTCACCGAGCAGCGCGGCATCCAGGGCCGCGACGCCCTCTGGGAGCACCCCGACCTGCTCCCGACGGAGGCCGACTTCGCCGACCCCAAGGCGTTCGCCCAGCCCCAAAGCGACTGGGACATCAGCGAGCTGGAAAACCTGGGCAAGCCGGCAACCGAAGACGACAACAAGGACGAGTAGCCCCAAAAAGGACGCACAACCAAAGATCAAATTCGTCCAGTCGTGCGTCCGTGCATGGTTGC
>Ga0307508_10005293_pt1 | contig 12313 bp, 9 predicted proteins | sample 9_EM_MG_FD_203089 | JGI IMG/M metagenome (GOLD analysis project Ga0307508, IMG submission 203089) | Populus trichocarpa ectomycorrhiza microbial communities from riparian zone in the Pacific Northwest, United States - 9_EM | ecosystem: Host-associated > Plants > Roots > Unclassified | place... | reverse complement strand
TTTCCCCCTTTCACCACCGATTCCGCCTCCCCTCTCCCTCCCCGCACGCCCGTCTTTAAAAACTCCAAATTTCCTACTCCCCTCCGTAATGCCTGACAGTCAGTCTTAAAGAAGTTCATTGGCCCTGAGAATAAACATTTCTGACGCACTCCTCAAAAATACTTTCCTCAGACGCTGACTCGCGGCCCACTTCTCCTCATGGCCCCCCTGGAGACTCACTTGCCCTGCGTGCCCTAGTCACTACGAAAGAAGCCGGCATCATCATCGGCAAGGGAGGCAAAAATGTCGCTGACCTCCGCGAACAAACTGGCGTCAAAGCCGGGGTCTCCAAGGTCGTACCTGGCGTACACGAGCGCGTGCTCAGCATCAGTGGCTCCGTCGAAAGCATTGCTAAGGTTCGCTTCATCTCAGTTAGGGTTGTCATGACGCTAACCCTGGTGGCACATTGTGCAACTTTCTTTGCAGGCATATTCACTCATTATATCCCAACTGCTTGAACCGGAGTCCACCGGAACCGCCCCTGGCGTCACTGTCGTCCCCCCATCCCATACGTCGCTTCGTCTACTCATCTCCCACAACCTCATGGGCACGATCATCGGCCGGCAAGGTCTCAAGATTAAGGCTATTCAAGATGCCTCTGGTGCTCGTATGATTGCTTCAAAGGACATGCTTCCTCAGTCTACGGAACGCATCGTGGAGGTTCAGGGCACAGCTGAAGGAATCGGACGTGCTGTTGAAGAGATCGGCCGTTGTTTATTGGAAGACTGGGAGCGTGGGCTGGGCACCGTGCTATATCATCCCAGTGCGGGGGGCAGCGGCGCACGAAGTGCTGAAGGCAAAAGAAATTTCACATCTGGCAATGCTTCAGTGGGCCCCTCACGTCGCGAGCCGGGCAGGACGGCCCCCCGCGCGCCGAATGGTACTTCAAGTGCATCTGTCGCCGCCCATTCCCCTTCTACCCCTCCTCCTTCCTCTCCTCCTACTGCATCCGCCCCAAACGGTGCGGGCAATGCCAGGAATGATATCCGTACACAAAATATTTCAATTCCGTCGGACATGGTGGGCTGCATTATTGGCCGTGGAGGCACCAAGATCACAGAAATTCGCCGGCTTTCTGGCTCAAAAATATCCATTGCCAAAACTCCTCATGACGAAACCGGCGAGCGCATGTTCACGATTATTGGAACGGCGGAGGCCAACGAAAAGGCGTTATTTTTGCTTTACAACCAACTTGAAAGCGAAAAGGAACGCCGGGTGGGCAAGGAACTTGCTGAATAGGCATTCTCCATCACATTGACATTCTGGCAAGAGACGAGTCACGTTTGCGTGCCGGACGAAAATCGGTTCTCACGTATCGTTGACAGCCTGGCGTAACACGCCGCTGTAACGTGGCTCGATACTTCCCACGTCATAACGGTATCACCACTCTCCGTCTCCTTCCGAACATTCCGACTCTTGTTCCTTCATCCTTTGACACTCCGCCTCTCCATGTTTAACTCCATTCGTTTGACCAGCGAGGAGGGAAGCTCCGCACACCACGTAGATGAATACGAGCACACCATGTGTGTATACGGCTGCGGTGCAGTTCCCCTTCCTCTATATCGCCCTGCTTGCTCTCACCTTCTGCCGCAAACTCTTATCTCATAACCCGTTCACCGTTTCCATTTTGCACCGTTTCAGCCACCCCAGCTCTCAACATCCATGTCCCCGTTCCCGACTCTTCCTGTCAACCTTTTCGCGTATCCGTCTCTGAGTCTCCTCTAGCGCGTCATTCCTGCCTATCTGGATGAAAAATACCTCCCGCTTTTTGTATTTACGCGCTATTGCTCTGCATTTGACCTAACGTTTAAGTGCTCCCTCCGTACACCACGGGGCACCGCAACAAAGGCATGTGGCGTTTTTTTGGCTTGTTTGAATTCGCCCTTCTGTTCGTTTTCACCTGCATAGTACTAGTAATAGCTTGCTAGGTCTTTTATCTTCTGAAGCAAAATATATCACATGCTCAACCTAGTGTGCTGAGGCTCTCAATCATGGCTTCAGCTCTCACGATGTGCTGGAAACATGCAGCCTGTTTGCGCGGTCCTTGCCACTGTTAAGTTGCGCAGTCTGACGCAGTAATTCAGTTGATTGCACAACAACAAACAAAATCCACGAATCTCTGTCTATCGACTTTTCCCTATACGAAAACATGAAATTCAAGACATCCACATAGAACTTATACTTTATATCTACCCATTCACACAATTTTCAGCGAAAAATTCGACAAAAAGCGCGACGAGTTTTTTTTGCCAACGATGTTGCCGCCTGCTGTGCAATTTTCTGGTAACGGGCATCCAAAAAGACACGTCGCGCTTTTTTGAAGGGAATCGTCTGAAACTTCGTTTTTGGGATAGAAGTATACTTAGTAGTAGCTTTCTGTCATTTGTGGACGGATCCAAGTGGTTGATCTGGGCCTGTAGCAAATTTAATATTTTATTGGGGCATGAATGAGGCTGGTCAAAACAAAATACAGTGAGCGCGTTTTGAGATGTATACTAATATAATATAGGTCAGAGTGGTCGGATAGTGCAACAAGAACTTGCTCTTGCGTTTAAATTCGCGCTCGTGTCCTTTGTCTTAGTGAGTGAGCATATGAATTGTATTGCAATTACTGGCGTTTCGATGTAATGCGATGGATTGCAGACAGACGCGTGTGCAGGAATGGGCATCAAAATGTTTCAATGAGAGCAATGAGAGTGAAACGTGAGAAGGGAAGAAGCGGTCAGGAGGGGGCGAACGAGCGGCATGTTATGTTGTTGACAAAGGGGTCTCGGAAGGGAAGACGATGCACATGCCCGCGACAAAGCGTATAACACGACTCCTTTTGTTCGATGCACCAGCAATCGCGTGCATCTTGGAAGGGCAAGCGAGCGCGGCGTGAACAAGCAACGACGCACAAAAGACAACAAGCGACTGGAAGTCGAAAGGCCAAGAAAGTAAAAATATCGACCATTTCACAGCCATAGCTATTAAGAAACAGGCGTGGCAGCAACCGCGCCAACCACGTCTAAGCCTAAGGCTCGTTCATATTCTCGTCTGAGAAGTAAAGCCCAAGCTGTGACAAAATACAGCACAGCAGCGGGTAATCCGCATCGCATACCCACCTCTTTCCAATCCCAGAATCGCTTCTTCATTGGACCCCCGACGCCTGTCCCACCGATACCAAATGTGACGCTGCTCGTCCATCTCCTTGTCGAGTGCGGGGTAGACTTGACGGATGAAGCAACGGACGGAGAGGCAGATACAAGGTTTGAAGTCGCCCATATTTGGATACCGCGAGAGACACATGTCGTAGTGCCGATAATGATCCAGCATATCAGAGGGCGCTGAACGTGATCAAAGACTACCAAGGTGAAGTGGGTGGCAGGCCAACATATCGCCTGCAAAGCGAGGAGACGGATAAGAGTCGGGACAAGCGGGTAGTACGCCTTCCAACGGAGGAAAAGCCCGTTTGTGAAAGCCAGGCATTGGTGGGCTGTCAGCATAGCCTAAACGTCGTAACATATGGAGACGCATCAGTTCAGTTGAGTGTGAAAAAAGATGTTGAAGGCGAACCCAAAGTAGTGCTACAAGGTAATCAAGTCGCGTATTGTGTGGAAGGTGCCGGCCTGGATCTACTATGTCCCAGATATGGAATACGCAACCCAAACTCGCCGGCACGATGGAAAGCAGACGAAAGGCGAGGATAATTGGCGGAAACATTTGTACAAGATGCGGATGTCTGCTGCGAAAAGACGATGGCCGTCGGCCGGTGTATATTGGGGATGTGGGACGTCGGAACGGCGGTGGGCGGGGCTGTAGAGAAAATGGGAACGGGAAATGTATCCACGGATACAAAATAAGGATGGATAGCAGCAAAACATCAGCGAGGTGGTGGGGTTTCATACTACAAACGTGGAGGACAAAAAGGAAGATTGAACGAACATCATCATTCCTCTCGTTCCCCAATGACGGCGCACTTCTTTTGGGTTTTGGCCTGCGGGGCATATCCAGGGCGGAATCCTCTTCCGTAGTAAAGGCCGTGTCCAAAGTTCTCCGGCGCGACATACCCATATGGGAGCGTGTATGTCCTTGATGATGATGATGATGCCTCGACGACGGTGCGGCGAATGCTAGCGCACCTCTGTCAGTGTCGTCGTCGTTGTCATCGTCGTCATCATCATCATCATCAAGGCTCCCATAATTAAATTGATCCTCCGTCTTATACTCACGGTCGTGATCATGATTCCCGGCAATTATGCCACGACGTCGAAATGAGGAATTTTGCGGGGATGATGATGTAGGGGGCGATGGGGAGGGGGAAGGGGAGCGTGTTGGAATCGGGTTGGGTGCAGTGACAGGTGGTGCTGGTGCAGAAAATGCCGGCGGAGGTGCACCGGGGGTAGGTGCGGGGCTATAGGGATATGGGTACGAGTACGGAGGTGGAGGTAAGGAAGGCTGTTCCTGATTTTGGTTTTGTTGCTGCGCCTGCACTTGTGCTTGTGCTTGAGCCTGAGCCTGAGCCTGAGCTTGTGCCTGTGCTTGTGCTTGTGCCTGGACCTGAGCTTGAGCCTGCGCTTGTCGCTGCTGTTGCACAGCAAGGTCAAACACATATGGGAGATGTGGTGACGAATACGAGCCTCGCAAACCAGACATTACAGCATCAGCCGTATCAGAAGCTCCTGCAGCCGCTGCAGCAGCGGCCGACGCAGCCATCGCATGATGATGATTATGCCCAGCAGCAGCGGTAAAGAATGGGTAAGCAAAGTATGCTCCTGGTCCGGGCCCGGCGGCGGCGGCAAACATCTGAGGTGGAGAGGTATATGAATGTTGGGGATGTGGAGGATGCGACTGGAGCTGCGTTTGGATAGATTGTAATGAAGGAGCACCGTAGCCAATGGACGCTGTTGAGTGTGACCTTACCTGAGGTGGTGAGCTGGGAAGATTTGGGTACAAAGATGATGGTGCCGGAGACGCTGTCGTGGGCGACGGAGGATGAGAACGTCTTCCAGAAGCCTCTGATTCAAGAATGGATGCCGCAGATGCAGGTGCAGATGTGGGCGCGGTGGATGAATTCGGATGAATGCCGGAGAAGGACCGAGGTGGTGGTGGTGGGGGCGCCCTACCCGACCCAGGCACACTGGGAAGATGCGTCGTCGATGATGAACCCTGCGGGTGCATTGGTTTGGGCGAGCTCGAACGCGACGATGGGTCCGAACGGGCCCGATTGGGAGCAGAAGTGCCAGATCCAAGATTATTAGAGTCGTCAGCGCCATGTACAGGACTTGAACCTTGCATTGGTGAGAATTGGCGAAGTGACTGCGATTGTGATTGCGACATTGCTCTACTGCTGCGAGAACGAGGCGGGGCGCCACCTGTCGAGCGACGCTCTGGCTGCTGAGCCGACATGGTCTCACCACCACCCACGGGCTAATACCAAAGGCATTGCGCAAGAGCAAATGTTAACATATGCGATAGTATTCTAACTGGACCGTCTCACCCGGCGTGCTCTTTTGGATGCTTCTAAAAAGCGCCCACTTCTCCCCAAGCCGATGCTTCAGCTTTATGGCGGTCGAAATAGAAAAAGCGACAAGCCGCAGAGATTTCAATACAGCATACAAATAGACGAGTTCGACGTCACTCCAAGGTGATACTTTCTCCTCTCTCTCTCTCTCTCTCCCTCACAAGCAAAGACGCGTCTTCGACTCAGAAGTAACACTCGAACGAAGAACACCTGGCAAAGACGACAAGGAGCGAAGTGGGATCCGACGTGGCAGTTGCCGAAATAGGGTTCAATTCAATGCGAATAGTGGCAAATGCCGAGCGGAGGCATCCCTGCTTTGGACACCCCGTGGTTACAATTGCGAGCAATATTTAATTAGTTTTGGGTGTCGGACTACACTCATTTCATATTGGTATGAGTCAGGATGGGACTTGACGTCGTGATTCGCGTTGAGCAAATGCCTAACGATACAAACAAACATGCCAGAACCAATCCTCACACACTCTTTCATCGTGTCCACACCTTGATATCAATGGGCGCATCGCATTGATGTTAAACGGTTCACTGGCCATAATTTGTAGGATCAAGCTGAATTATGCATGTGAAGAACAAGCATGTTTTTGCGTAGGGCGGTCACGTCAAGTAAAGTCTATCTAGTAGGAGGTCGAGGCAAATAACATAGCAGGACCCCGCATTGGGACCCTCTCTAGCATGCACTGTCGATCGGATCAGGTGCAAAACAGCAAAAATTTGAGGAATGTGTTGAATGGTGAGTGCAGCAATTAACCGCTGCGTGTACTAATTCGTAGCTCGTCCACCACCCAGTCCACTCTCACCCAATCGCGAACTCACACTGCCATCCATCTGGCGCGTGGGAACACCACGGGGGTCGCGATAAAAGACAATGTCGCCCCCATCTTCTATGAACTGGCATTGCGTAAAATTGCGGTATAACGAACGCAAGGTGTTGGTACGGTCGTAGCAGTAGTCTTCGCCGAGGACTTTCTTGATCGCTTCAGTCGCGTAGGGTGTGTGATCTGTAGGCATGTGAACCGGGACATTGCAAAGGGTTGCATCAGGAAACACAACATGAGACACCATGGGCGAAAGATGGAAACGGATGACGCACAGAAAGGCATTTGCGAGAAGAAATGATGGGCAACATGATCATGGGAGATATTATGCAAGAAATAGCGGCCCATCCAGCCAAGCAAAGGACGATCGATCGTGCATGTCGCACCGCGAAGGAAATTCCATGCACTCTTGCGGAAGTGTGGGAGGGTCGGATCCGTATGTTGCAGCTAAGACAAGAAAATTCGTACTTTGATTTCTACGGATTTGTGTGGATGTTCACTTACGAAGACGAGTGCGACAATCCAATGATTCGTGAAGGAGTATGGGATGATGTACATACGCACGAGATTGGCGAACGAGGTAAGGTGGGCATAATACCCAAGAGCCGCCATAACAGCCGCGATACCAACACTGGACATGATAATACCAAAGCCCGAGGCTTCACAAACGACAATTACGTCATTACGACTCCTGATGAATCTTTTCTGGATTAGAAAAGCTCACCTTCAGCCTTGAAAAGGGGTGAGTACAGCGTATAATGCTACAAAAAGGGAAAGTGGCGTAACCCCACCGTGTTGTAAGCTTGTGCGATGTATTGGTTTCCAACGACAGGATAACTCACGTTGGTGCCTTTGGGGTACGACTTGTTGCCAAGAGCATTCACCATTAAGTACGCGTGTAAGCCAAGGAACTGCTGGAAGAAGAGGCGAATAAGCGAAACGATAGGTGCCTCTTCTAAGACTTCAGCGTATTGAGATTGATTAGCCTCTTCCGCGGGCGGAAGACCCCAATCAGAACGAGTGGACGGGCAGAAATTCTCGTCACGCTCGATCGAATTTGTCGCCTTGTCTGCAAAGTTTGAACAAGCGAAAGCCGTCGCCGCCGATTTGTGAGAACGTCACCATCAGAAAGAGAGACGGAAGGAGGGTGTGGTGGTGAATGTTTTGACGTACGATGCATGTTGTGTGAGTAACGCCAGCCATAGTACGGAACGAGGACGAGGCAGTGGAGCGTGTATCCAATAGCGTGGTTTACCCACATATGCGGAGAGAGTGTGCTGTGCCCAGCCTAATACAGCGCAGCCACAGTGAGCGTTGATATCCCATCCGTCCACAACGGCATTATCAGTGGAGAAGTGACCCGGCGGATGGATATCGGGTGAGGACCGGAAAGCAAGCGTGGGCAAAAGATATATTCCCACGCATTATTGTGGCAGCACCGACCAACCAAAACGAGGACGTTGCAGGCAAAATAATGAAAAAAGCAACCGTGATGAGTTCCGAAAGATATCCACGTAAAAAGCTAGAACAGGCTGACCTCGTGGGCTAGCGTCCACAAACCACAACCGACGAGAGACTGCCACCACCAGTAGTTGATCCACATCGCCCACGATGCCCAGTATTGGACGCGGGGACCATACGGTGCCAAGAGTTGGACGAGAGTGGGGATGTATGTGGCGTAGGTCTAGAAGTATCCTGGTCAAATCCCCTATCACATTTCATCCATTTCGTGTGGAGTCACGTACATAAAACACCGTACCCCAGAAGAACACGCGTCCGACGTAATATAACGAGGTGAACGTCTTGCGTTCATGGGCAAACTTGGGCACGGCATCGTGGATCTCTATCAAGTTGTGCCATGGAGAGAAATACGAAGTGGTTGTGTATCCCCAACGAATACAACGAGACTCAATTTACTACCTGAGAGCACGTTCCTGTGCGACGCGCACCTTTTAGAGTGGCCTTAGGTAGCGTATAAGGCTTGGCAGAACGGGCCTTGTGTCTGTGATGACCAAACCGATGACAGGAAACATGATCAGGAAAGATTGAGCGCTTCAAGATAGGAGGATCGTACTCTGGGGAGTCGTCGAAGAGGTAGGAGAAGAAGGAAGACATGGCTCAACGCTGAAGCCCTGCAGCGAGAAGGGAGGGGAAAATGCGAGATGGCGGGAGACTTGAGAGATCGTTTGGGGCATTCCCAACTCCCAGGCGGAAGCGTGAGTCCGTCTCGAATTAATTGCAAAAACATTGACAAACTACATAAATCGTTGAAAATAAAATAAACAAAATATCGCGAGAATGCCTCCGTATTTCTAGTAGCATGGTACATGTGCACAGCGTGCCAGATCCGATCCCTTGAAAGCAACGATCGTTGATTGGCTCTTCTATTTGAGGAGGATATTGTTATTGTAGCTCATTGTCACACGGTATCAAACCTAAATCATTCGTCATGAACCCCTGGCGCAGCCATGAGCGCCTTGCGATGGGAAAAAATAAGAAAGCCCGGTGCACAGGTCCGGCCATGGCTTAAGCAAGCGCGCACGGGCTCCAATCGGAGTTTCCGTCACGAGCGAGCGTATGTGCAATACACTAAGATCGTGACAGGATGGGGTGGGAAGGAAACGTATTCCATTCCGTATCAATCGGCATGATTCAGGCGCAGTACTGTAACTACCTGATTCCCAGTGCCGGAGCAATTGGCACAGCTTGTGGATGGTGCGAGACCAGTTTCAGAAACAGATTGAACGGAAATGCGCGCATCAGCAACCTTCGTTTATACCCTCTCACTTGCAAATGCGCTGCATGTACTTATGGCAAGATCCTTTGATCAATTTTGGAACAGGGGCTTCAGTTATACCTTCTCGAGCATCCGGGATCACACCTGATATGCAATAGCAATATGAGCGGCTAATCGATGGTGGGGAGAGAGAACTGTGCACTTAAACGCACAGCTACGGCAGGAGGGGGAAAGAGTCGCCATGCCTCGTGCTTCCTTCTTCGTAACCTCCAAGCTGTTGTCAACAATATCCTGTAGCATGCTCTTGACTTGGTACTGTGAGTGTCCGGGAGCTAATAGGAGCGCAGTCCATAGTGGTGGTTGCGCAATTCCAAAAAAGCCCCGTTTTACTTTCTAGAGGTCAATGTGCGCCTACCCATAAGAGTCTGTAAGGCCAGAAGGTCGGCGCGACAGCGGATTGTGAACCTTAAAAGGCCCAATGGTAGCCAATAGATGGGTTCGATGACAGATGCATCGACGTGGTAAGTTCACGAGCCTAAGCAGAGCACGACGGTCTACCAGCTTCGTGGAAGGCCTGCCCAGATGTTGCTTCCATCAACGGCACAGACGGCACCGTTGAACCTGTTCTGCGAATTGTGCTTGATCGTGTTCCGTGACAGTGTCTCTGTGGGCAAGCGCAAGACGCTCGGGCCTGGTGGGATGTACGCTGCTGAACAGTGAGACCTACATGCAAGTGAGCACTCCGGCACAACTATTAGCAATTTGCGCACTTGCCCACATGCCCCTTTCCAACTGTAAGCATCATCCTGAAGCCGACTAGAGGAAATTTTGTTGTGGTGCCTCTTCGTGCTTCAAGGAACTAATTATACACGGTTGATTGTGTCTTGCTTGATCAAGTTCTTAGTCGGTAACTGCACCATCCGGGCCAGTTCGGCTTCCAGGCAACGTTGGTGATGATGTTTATGGTGAGGGTGGCGTCAGTGCGGATGTCTGTTGCACTAACAATGAGCAGCGCGCAACCACTCTTGAACAGTAACGCACCTGGGAAATCGACAAGAGCCACCACTCCGACAGCATGTGTAGGCTTTCAGAGTCGAGATGAACGCGGGGAGCAAGATCCTTCTGGAAGTAATTGAGCGCGCAATGGGAAGTTCCGCACCAGCAATGGCGCCCTCGACGAGTTTCTGGGCATTTCACAGCTCGAAGAACCTCAGCAACAATCAAGTCAGCGTATCTCGCATAAGGTGTCCTTGCTGTTGGAATTGATCCGAAAGCCGATGTCTCAAGCTGCCGTAGCAGTTAGAACGATAGACAGAACAAAAAAAATCAGGTTACCATCACCAGTACAGTACATCCGACAAAGTGTGTGTAATCAGTCCTCTCACTCACGGTCTTTTGATCAAAGGAATCGGAAGAGAAGGTCGACTTCACAAAATCAAATGTACAGTATACTTATGTGAGAATTGACCCAGAAGTATCCATATACACATATGTGTGGTGGACAAGGGCAAAATAATCCACCCGTGCCCTCCCTTACCCTCATGTACAGTAGCAACGAAATGACCGGCGGAACCCCATTAGAAGTCAGAAAAGCTCCAGGAATCAGACTAGACCGAACCCGAGAGCTTATCATGTGCCATGCGCAATCGCACCGATATGCCGCCATAAAATCATATGATAGCTCGCGCGAGAGCCTGATACAGCCTGCAGCTGACTCTCAGTTGATAGAACGAATCCACGAAGATACAGTATGCATTGGGAGAAACACACACACAACAAGTCGTCCGATGACCGTATCATTCACGAGGTAAAAGGGCGGGCGAGAGATAAGGGAAGTTCGCCGGCGGCGTGCTTGTCGGAAAAACGTACTAGACATCAGTGTGACATCAAGTCACAACCCCCGATAGCGCCCCAAGCCTTGCTGCGTCTTCGAAGGTAATCATTTGACACACCGATAAGAGCACATTCAAGGCGAGGTGAAGCCGAGAGACGCATGGGTTAATACATTGGTATCTTCAAGGGCTTATGCAAATTGTGAAAAAATGATAACATGCACTGATAGCAGAGGTCGTGAAAAAGAAAAAAAAAAACCCCTGAACAAGCCCAGGCGTCATCCCAAAAGTATGAAACACAAAAGAAGGTTGCTGGCCCTAAGGCGAATAGATGTCTAACTAACAACCGAAAGGCGTCAAAGACCACTCTAGACCCAACATGTATATACCGGCCTTCAGTGCTTCGGAACGCGGATAGGCATGAGAAGAAGATTGACAACCAACGCCACAATTCCGCATATCCAGGTGGCTTTTCCGAATGGGTGTGGTTGAAAACGGTACACAAGCGCGAAGAATATTCCGCCCAGGTTCCCACATGCACCAACGATGCCAGACATGAACCCGTTGGCGTCTATATGAAATAAATCACAACGCCAACATATCAGTTGGGCTCGCTCATAGAAAGAGATAAGGAGAAGGCACTGACAGGCATTGGTGTGTGGCACGAGAGAGAAGTTGGCTCCATTGGCCATTTCGTTGAACAAAGCCACGAGGCAAACAAGGCCAATGACCGTCGCCAGGTCAGGTTTTTTGTGTGAATCGATGTAATGTCCCAACACAATACACAAAACACCCTGCATGACGCCACACCCAAGGGTAACATACTTCTTCCCGGGAACCCCCCATCGCTTGTACACCAAATCTCCCACAAGTCCTCCGGCGGGGCGGGTGAAGAAGTTCAAGAGTCCGAAGATAGAAGTAATGTACCCCGCTTTCGTTTGTCCGAAAGATTTGGATTTGTAAATTGCAAACAGGATGTTAGCAAGATTGGAATCGATGGCGAGTTCGAAGCCGAATGTGGTGACGTATGCGAGCGCAGGGAGCCAAGTCAGTGGGTTGATAATGACCGCATATGCGAGTTTCAGTGTGAGAGGCGTATTGACGGCGACATCCACTTCGGACGTGACTATAATTTAGGATGAAATATCTCAGTGTTACGGCATTCGGCACGCAGAAATTCTCTACACTCACTCCTTGTGTCTTCTTCAACAGCAACGATTTTTGTTTCCACGCCTCCCTCCATATCAGCTGGCCTGGCCCTCGCGATCTTCTCGTCTCCGTGCAGGAAATGCTGCTCCATCTCAGGACTTGCCTCTTCCACGCCAGCTTCCATCAAAGGCTTGTGCCTATCCTCCCATTTACCCGCAGG
>Ga0307508_10005292_pt1 | contig 12315 bp, 12 predicted proteins | sample 9_EM_MG_FD_203089 | JGI IMG/M metagenome (GOLD analysis project Ga0307508, IMG submission 203089) | Populus trichocarpa ectomycorrhiza microbial communities from riparian zone in the Pacific Northwest, United States - 9_EM | ecosystem: Host-associated > Plants > Roots > Unclassified | place... | reverse complement strand
TAAATAATTATTTTAAAGACTTCAATTTATTATCAAGCTCCTGCTGCATGCCCGGATCCCTGAGATATTTTCTTGCGGTCTGGTACCAACGCACTGCCGCTGCTTTATCTCCCTGCCGTTCCTTCACTTCTGCCAGCATCACAATGGCTTCCAGGTTATCGGGTTCCTTACTCACCACCTTATTCAGGCGCTCTTCTGCTTTATCCAGCTGTCCCGAAACCACACCGCCAATTCCCAGCATCAGCTGGGCATACATGTTGGTGGAATCTTTTTTTGCTACAGCCAGTATTTGCTGAATTCCCTGCATCATTTCCTGCGGACTGTCGGCGCTGCTGCCAAAAATATAACAGCTGCCAAGGCCAATCCGGGAGGAGTCGTTTGCCGGGTTTATCTCCAACGCCTTCTCAAACAACTCTTTAGCCTGGTCTGCCATCCACTGCTTGATAAGCGGTGGGTTAGACCCCTGCAGAGCATTTAAAAATTGGCGGGCTGCAAAGGTGAGACTTTTTTCAGAATTTTCCAACTTGGCGGCCGATGCAATATACCAGGCATAAGGTTCAAAGTAATGGGCAGAGTCTTTCCAGAAGGCCGCCAGTTGCTGGTACACCTTGATTTGCTGCGCTTTAACATCGCCACGCACCACAGAAGATTCCAACCGGGTGGTATATTCCTGCTGGGTGGGACTTAATTTTTGTTTGGCAGCCTGTAAAATAGTGCTGAACGCTATCTTTTGAGAAGGAGCCTGCGCTCCCCCGGCCATAGCGGGAGGCGCATCCTTTTTTGGAGGAACCGTATTGCCAAAAAAATAAAGCAAAACCAACAGAACAATGCCTGACCCCACGAGAATAACTTGCTGTTTCTTCACGAATGCAAAAAATTAGAACGCAAAGTTACATCTCATCGTCGGGGTTTACCTGATCTTCTTTAACGGTTTTGAGTTTTTTTACTTCCTGTACAAACTCTTTGGCAGGTTTGAATGCAGGAATAAAATGTTCCGGTATATGCACCGCCACATTTTTCTTGATGTTACGACCAATCTTGGCCGCACGTTTCTTGGTGATAAAACTGCCGAATCCCCTGATATAGATGTTCTCACCCGCCGCCAGCGTGTCCTTTACCTCTTTAAACATTGTTTCGAGGGCTACTAATACATCCACCTTGGGGATGCCCGTTTTTTCAGCAATTTGGTTGATCAAATCAGCTTTTCTCATTTTGATAGCTTAAAGGGTTTTTTAATTCAGTACTATAAAACGTAATTTTTATGAATTTCATATCTGCTTGTTAACCAATTACGAAGTTAATATAAAAGAACTTTTTTACTATTGCAAATTCCAACGTAAAATATTGATTTTGAGGTAAGGGTGATTTTTTGCTTTAAATCGCCCTATTTTTACCTTTCCGGGGGCCCGCCCGGCCCTCCGGGGCCATCGCCCGCCGCCCTATAATCTGCCGTACCAAACCTAAGTCAACTTGCTGAAAAGCAATTAGTTAATTATGAAAGCCGACTTCACCAAAAAGCTCATGAAATGGAACCGGGATACCAACACCCGGGCCATGCCCTGGAAGGGGGAAAAAGACCCGTATAAAATCTGGCTGAGCGAAATTATTTTACAACAAACCCGTGTAGAACAGGGTCTTGCCTACTACGAACGTTTCGTAGAAGCCTTCCCCACAGTCCGGCAGCTGGCCCTCGCCCCGGAGCAAAAAGTGTTTAAACTCTGGGAGGGACTTGGCTATTATACCCGCTGCAAAAATCTTATCGCCACCGCCAAATATATTTCGGAGGAGCTAAAAGGAAGGTTTCCCGACCGTTATGAAAATATCCTCGCACTCAAAGGCATCGGGCCCTATACCGCCGCCGCCATCGCCTCTTTTGCTTACCAGCTGCCGCATGCTGTGCTGGATGGCAACGTGTTTCGCGTGCTCTCCCGCTACTTTGGCATTTCTACGCCCATCGACAGCACCGAAGGCAAACAGCTGTACGCCCAGCTGGCTGCGCAGCTGCTCGATACAAAGCAGCCCGGGCTTTACAACCAGGCCATCATGGATTTTGGCGCCACCATATGCAAGCCGCAGCAGCCGCTTTGCCAGCAGTGTGTGCAGCGGGCCGATTGCCAGGCTTTCCGGCATGGATGGACGGAGCAGTTGCCCATTAAAGAAAAACAGCTTAAACGCAAGACGCGGTGGTTATATTACTTTATCGTGCGCCTCGGCGACGATGTATTGATCCGCAAGCGCGGCGCAAAAGATATCTGGGAGAACCTGTATGAATTTGTGCTATACGAAAACGAAGCCCTTTTTATGCCGGATGAAGCCGCATTCCTGTCTGTTTTCCGGCAATGGGCGGGTAATATCCCGGTCACGCTAAAAGGTATCTCAAACAGCTTCCGCCAGCAGCTCACGCATCAAACCATCACAGGCTGCTTTATTACGGTATCCGTCAAATCCCTGCCTCCCGCGCTGGAAGGCTATGAGCGGGTTAAATGGAAGGATATCGATAAGTATCCTTTTCCGAAGTTTATTAATGCGTACTTACAGGAGGGTTAGCCTGTTCGGTCGTTTACCCCATTCGTAGCCATATGGCGCCTCCGGCGCCGGTTTTTACCACAGAGGTGCGCAGAGGTTGGGTTCACAGAGTAACACAAAGCTTTTGCTACGCAATAGGTTTGATGCAGACCGTTTCGATGCAAATGCCGTCATGCTACGCAAATGCCTCTGCGCCTCTCTGTGAACCCAACCTCTGCGCACCTCTGTGGTAAAATATACACTTATAACGCCGAAGGCGTTCAACTTCTCTAAAACGCCTAAACACAGGCCTTCCGCTCCGATGTAACCCCCAGAATCACCCCAAAAAATTCTATTTGTTTGCCGAAAAAATCTAACTTTAAAGAGGATTGGAGAGGAGATGATTCTTTAACTCAAATTATTTATCATATGCGAGGCGTTAACAGGGTGATGCTTATAGGCAATCTCGGCAAAGACCCGGATGTACAATACCTGGAAGGCAATATTGCGGTGGCGAAATTCTCCCTGGCTACAACAGAAACCTATAAAGACAGGGCTGGCAAGCTGATTTCCCAAACAGAATGGCATACCGTGGTCTTATGGCGCGGCCTGGCCGAACTGGCCCAGAAATACCTCCACAAAGGCAGCCTCGTATATATAGAAGGACGCCTGCGCACCCGCAGCTGGGAAGACAAGGAAGGAAATAAGAAATTCGCCACCGAAGTGGTGGGCGACAACCTCATTATGCTCGATAAGCGCAATGATGGCGGCGGTCACGGCGGCCACGAAGGCGGTAGCATAGACGGTCTGGCCGGCGCCGATACCCCTCCTATTGGCGAACCTTCCGGTGATTTGCCCTTCTAATCAATAATTTATTGCAAATTTGCGTTTGTATATTTACAGGGCGGGCCTTGTCTCCCTGAGCCCGTCGAATGGCGGCTTTAATTTATTATTCACGAAAAACCAGTGCTTTGGATTATCTGGCGGATTTTGTTGAAAAGACTCCCCTCTCGTCGATACTCTTGCTTGCTGCCAACACACAGGGCGTAACGCTGCTCGTGGTGGTCATCCTGTTTTTGCTGCTGGTTTCCTTTTTCCTGTCCGGCGCCGAAGTCGCTTTTTTCTCCCTCGGCCATCGCGATATCAATATGCTTAAGACCAAACAGGATGCCGGGTGGAAACGGATTGTCAACCTCATGCAGGAACCCAAGATATTGCTCGGCTCCCTGCTCATCGCCAATAGCCTGGTCAATATCGCCATCATCATCCTCTCCAATTTTTTGATAGATGTGCTGCTGCCCATCAAAAACAATTTCTGGATTGTCGACTTTATCATCAAAGTCGTCCTGGTGACCTCCTTTCTCGTGCTGTTTGGCGAAGTGCTGCCCAAAGTATGGGCAACGCAAAACAACCTGCGGTTTGCTTACAACGCGTCCTATATCGTCGAAATCATTCATTATATATTCCGCCGCATCAGCACATGGCTCGTGGGTATCTCCGACGGTCTCGAAAAATTTCTCGGTGGCCGCGCCTCTTCTTATAGTTATGAAGACATCGACCGCGATATAGACAGCTCTACCGACAGCGAAGCCACCGAAGAGGAAAAAAATATCCTGAAAGGCATCGCCAAATTCGGCAATATCACCGTGCGCCAGATTATGCGTACCCGCCTCGACGTGAGCGGTGTTAATTACAATATTGATTTTCATGAGCTCATCAGCCGCGTGGAAGAGCTGCACTATTCCCGCCTGCCCGTATACAAGGAAAACCTCGACGAGGTAGTAGGCATCGTCAATATCAAAGACCTCATTCTTTACCTCAACGAAGGGCCCGATTTCGACTGGCGACAGCTGCTGCGCCAACCCTATTTCGTGCACGAGCAAAAGCTGATAGAAGACCTGCTCACCGAGTTTAAAACCAAACGCGTCCACTTTGCCGTAGTGGTCGACGAGTTTGGCGGCACCAGCGGTATCGTTACCCTCGAAGACATACTGGAAGAAATCATCGGGGATATCAAAGATGAATTTGATGAAGAAGAAACCGGCAACGGAAAAATAGACGACCAGACCTACGCTTTCGAAGGAAAGACCATGATAAATGATGCCTGTAAGATGATGGGCCTGCCCGCCGAAACCTTTGATATGGTAAGAGGCGAAAGCGATTCGCTTGCGGGCCTTGTACTGGAGCTGGCCGGCCAGTTTCCCAAAATAGACGACAGCGTCACCAGCGGCGATTTTATGTTTACCGTGCTTGAGCTGGACCGCACCCGGATAAAAAAAGTAAAAATAACCATCAAGCCCCACCCCGCAAAAGGATAGTCCATTTATGCCCACCATCTCTTTCAAAACAATATCCGCCTTCGCCGCCGTTATCATAATAGCCGCCTGCACCTTGTCGTGCAACAATACCTATGTGCCCAAACCACGTGGTTATTATAAAATTGTATTTCCACCCCACCAATACCAGGTATTCGATAAACCCGGTTTTCCTTACCGTTTCGAATATCCCGTATATGCTTCCATTGCACAGGACAGCACCTATTTCGACGACCAGCCCGAAAATCCGTATTGGATTAATATCGACTTCCCCCGGTTCCAGGGAAAAGTATACATCAGCTATATACAAATAGGCGGCAAAAGCCGGTTCAAGGCGCGCAATGCGAAAGGGGAGTACCGGGATTCTGTTGGCGTCAACACCTTCAACGACCTCCTGCGCAGTTCCTACAGCCTCACGTATAAGCATACTTCCAAAGCATCGTCTATCGACGACAGCCTGTTTACCACCCCCCTTGGCGTAAGAGGTATTTATTTTAAAATCGGCGGCAACGCCGCTACCGCCAACCAGTTCCTGGTCACCGATTCGGTCAGGAACTTTCTGCGCGGCGCACTTTATTTCGATGCCACACCCAATGAAGATTCGCTGGCCACCGTCAATCATTTTCTGCAGGAGGATATGAAGCACCTTATCAATACGCTTACCTGGAAGGATAAATAAATGTTCAATATTCAATGCTCAATGTTCAATGCCCGGTCGGAGCGCCCATTGAAAATTGAACATTGAGCATTCGGATTATTGCCGCACTGCCAGCGTTGTATCTGCCACAACCACGGGTTTCCTTCTCTTCAAAGGCGCCCTCGAAAAAAGACCCGGTTCAATTTTTTCAAATATTATTTCTTCGTCCTTTTGCTTCTTTGAACGCACAAAGGATTTCTTTGCGGGTGCTACCGCCGGGGCGGCCACAACAGGAATGGCAGGAGCCACCAGCGCGGCGCGAGCCGCTGTCGCTTTTGCCATAGCAGGCGCCAGCTTCGCGCTGTCCGGCAGAATGTATTTTTCTTCCATTTCGGCTCTTGAATACTGTTTCAGGTTCAGCTTTTTATGTCGCCGGCGGGTAATGAGCGGTTCCGGGGTGCTGGCCGGCACTGCTTTTGGGAGCAGCACTTCGGGAATAACGGGCGCTTTTTCGGCAGGCATTGCCGCCGGTTGTACAGGAAGCGCGCCGCCGGCCGCCGGTTCATCGCTGTACATGCGTTGCAATTGTTTTTTGTCGGTGCTGAGGTAATCGGTAAAGCCATATACGATGGCGGCCGTAACCAGGCAAATGCCGGCAATGATTATTTTTTTCATTTGTTGGTGTTTTATGTTAAAGAAAAGTAGCCAGGTATGATTTCGCCCGCCTGAATATAATCCACTCCGCCGCCAGCATATTGCCGATAACACTTATCCAGAGCGATATTTCATAATTGTGCAGGTGATCCACATCCGCCAGGTAAAACAGGATATGGTACACCCGGAAGGTCACCGCCGTCATAGCCATGCTGTACGAGCGTATCATCCATTGCTTGTGCGCCAGCACATTCCGCTTCATAATGGTTTGCCATCCCCTGGCCGTAGTAAAAAACCAGTACACCGCCATAAACATAAACAGGGCCCGCTCCCAAAAGCTGCCCTTGGCGAAAAACGACATATAAAGCCCCGTAGGCGCGCCTGCCAGCAATACCACCAGCACATATATCTTGCCGCTCCATACATGAATGGGCTTTCTTTTTTTCAATATCCACGAGGAGAACTGCAGCAGCGCCGTAGTAATGCACAGCATGCCCGCGGCGATATGAACATAAAAACTGCCTTTATACAGCGAATGCGCAAACAGCATCGCTCTCTCCTCTATAAAACTGAAATGGCTGCTGAAAGAAAAATAAGGGATGGTATTACGCACCAGCAAAAGGCTAAAAAACAATACGGGTAGCCAGAACAACATCAGGAAGAAATACCGTACAGACTGCTGCAGTGTAATCCGGCGGGTGTTGACAGGCATAAAGGCAGGTTTGACAGTGGGATGCCCGCCCGGTGGCATTGCATACGAACAAATGTTAGATGATTGTTAAAGCGCCTGCAGGCGCGAACAACCCGGGCCTCCCTAAATCGGCGAACCGCTTCAAACAGATATAACTTATCTTTGCACCGGTAAACTGAAGCCATGATAGCAATAGACAATGTTTTGGTAAGCGACGATGTGGTAAAGGAGCAATTTGTATGCGATTTAAGCAAATGCAAAGGCGGCTGCTGCGAAGACGGCGATGCCGGCGCCCCCCTTACCAAAGAGGAGCTTACAATAGTAAACGAGGTATATGAGATCGTAAAGCCTTATATGTCAAAGGAAGGCATTGATCTGATTGAACGCAACGGCCGTTATGAATACGACCGCGAGTTTGGCTGGGTAACCCCCACCATCGGGGGAAAACTCTGCGCCTATGGCTTCCGTGATAAGAAAGGTGTTATCAAATGCTCGTTCGAGCAGGCGTATTACGATGGTAAGATTGCCTGGAAAAAACCTATCAGCTGCCACCTGTACCCCATCAAGATAAAATCTACCAAAGAATACGAGCTCATCAATTATGAGCCCCGTGATACCCTGTGCAGCCCTGCCTGCGCCCTGGGTAAAAAACTGAAAGTGCCTGTATATGTCTTCCTGAAGGAAGCCATTATCCGCAAATACGGCGAGGATTTTTATGGTGTGCTGGAGCAGGTGGCCGGGCAATATTATAAAGATCAGAAGGCCGGAACTAAACCATAACCCGTCCCGTTAGGGATGTTTGATGGGTAGAATCAATATTATCCAACCGCCTCTCGTCCCGTAGGGACGTTTGGTGGGTAACCGGAAAAAATTATGTCAGAATCTGCTTCCTCTTTTAACGCCCGTAGCACCGTGAGAGCCGCCGATCTGGATCACCGGCGCAAAATCAATTTCAATATCGGTCGCTATAATGCCGTCGTGCCCGCCGGCAAGCAGCAGTTTGCCGATTTGAATACCGCCCGTGAGCGCGCCAAAAACCTCAAATGGAGGGCCCTTGAGTCGCTCGATACGCAGCTGGAAGATTTTGAAGCCGCCTTTACCCGGCGCGGCGGAAAAGTTATCTGGGCCGAAGATACCCGGCAGGCGCTGGCCGAAATAAAAAAGATTTGCATCGCGAAGAATTGCAAAACGGTGGTCAAAAGCAAAAGCATGGTCACCGAAGAAATAAAGCTCAACCATTTTCTCGAAGAGCAGGGCATTGAAAGCGTGGAAACGGATCTCGGTGAATATATCCAGCAGCTCGATGGCGAGCCGCCTTATCACATCGTTACGCCCGCCATGCACAAGAGCAAGGAAGATGTGGCCAAACTGTTTTATGAAAAGCTGCATACCAAACCCAATCTCAGCCCGCAGGAGCTCACCCTTGTGGCCCGCGAAAAGCTGCGCGCCAAATACGTACAGGCAGAGATAGGTATCACCGGCGCTAATTTTATCATTGCCGATTCGGGTGCGATAGCCGTTAGCGAAAATGAAGGCAATGCCAGGCTTAGCTGTGCCTTTCCCAAAACGCACATCGTTATTGTAGGCATCGAAAAAATCATTCCCTCTATAACCGATTTAGGCCTGTTCTGGCCCCTGCTCGCTACCTATGGCACCGGGCAGAAAATAACCGTGTATAATACCATTGTGGCCGGTCCCCGCCAGCCGCAGGAAGCCGATGGTCCCGACGAAATGTATGTAATACTGCTCGACAACGGGCGTACCTCGGTGCTCAGCAATGAAAAGACCCGCGAAAGCCTGTACTGTATCCGCTGCGGCGCCTGCCTCAATGCCTGCCCCGTATACAAAAACATCGGTGGGCATGCCTATGGCACTACCTACAGCGGTCCCATCGGCGCCGTTCTCACACCCCAGCTAAAAGAGATCGGCGAGTGGAAGCATCTCAGTTATGCCTCCTCGCTTTGCGGCAACTGTACCGAAGTATGTGCTGTAAAGATCAACCTGCATGAGCTGCTGCTCGAAAACCGTCATGAGGCGGTAGAAGAGGGCGCTACCACCTGGAGTGAAAGAATTGCCTGGAAAGCCTGGAAAAAAGCCAGCCTCAGCCGGTCGCTCATGAACATGGGTAGCCGCAATATGAAGAACTGGGCGGTCAACAAACTGTTTAAAGGATGGACGGCCCATCGCGGCGACCTTGATTTTACCCCCAAAACGTTTAACGAGATGTGGAAAGAGCAAAATAAGTCGTGAAACGTGAGAGGCGATCATTCCCTTATATTTGTCCCCAGTGCTTTTACTCTACACCAATACTACCTCGCCCAGGCTACGCTATATTGTTGATTTTATCAGCAGCGAACTGTTTACCGATCCCATTACCATCACTACCGACAAAGATCAGTTTACGCGTCATACAGGCCCCCGGCTCAATTATTCGGATACCGATTTTTCGGAAGAAGAGTTTTTTATAAAAGCCACCTCCCTGCTTTTTGAAGATACCATTGTGCCGCAGCATATTGAGTGCTTCGAGCTCAACTATGCCAAAGCATTCTTCGCCACCCGTGGCGATTGTCCCTTCGACATCCTGGCCGCTTCCTTTTACCTGCTCAGCCGTTACGAGGAGTACCTGCCACATGAAAAAGACGAATACGGCCGTTATGCGCATACCAATTCCCTTGCCTGGAAGGAAAAATTCCTGCACCTGCCGCTGGTAAACAGCTGGCTGAGCGACTTTAGAAAAGCATTGCAGCTGAAATTCCCTGCGCTGCCGTTTAAACGTCCCCGTTTTGAGTTTGTTCCTTCCTATGATATCGATATTGCCTGGTCGTATCGTCACAAAGGGTGGCGGCGCAATGCCGGTGGGTTCCTGCGCTCCCTGCAAAACGGGCAATGGGCACAGGTAAAAGAACGGTGGCAGGTATTGCGGCAAAAGCAGAAGGACCCGTTTGATTCCTACGAATGGCTCGACGCGCTGCACCTGTACTGTAAGGTAAAGCCCGTTTATTTTTTCCTCGTGGCAGGTGAGCAAAAAGGGTATGATAAGAATATACCCACTTCTTCCAAAGCCTTTCGTGAGCTGGTACAATATTATGCGCAGGTATATAAAATAGGGCTGCATCCTTCCTGGCAAAGCAGTGTGGCGCCCGATACCACTATCCTGAAGGAGGAAAAGGAGTGGATGGAAGTTATTATCGACCGGCCCATAGCGCACAGCCGCCAGCATTATATAAAGTTTGAGCTGCCCGATACTTTCCGCCGCCTCATCAGCGCCGGCCTGCTAAAGGATTATTCCATGGGCTATGGCGCCATCAATGGCTTCCGCGCCTCGGTAGCCTCCAGCTTTTACTGGTTCGATTTGCAAAAGAATGAAACCACTGCGCTCAGGCTGTTTCCCTTTTGTTATATGGACGCCAATTCTTTCTATGAGCAAAAGCATACCCCGCAGCAGGCATATGAAGAGCTGGTGCATTTTTACAATACCATCAAAAAACACCATGGCCTCATGGTCACCATCTGGCACAACCATTTTCTCGGTACCGACCCCCTGTTTGCCGGCTGGAAAGAGATGTACGAAATCTTTATGAAGGAGAATGTGTACTGGGACGCGTATAGTTAGAGGCTTTTTTAATGCCTGAAATGACGCATGCCCGTTATTACCATCGCCAGGTTATGCTGCTTGCAATACTCGATTGAATCCTTATCGCGTATGGAGCCGCCGGGTTGAATAAAGGCAGTAATACCCGCCTGGTCGCCCATTGTTACGCAATCATTGAAGGGAAAAAATGCATCGCTGGCCATCACCGCGCCTTTCAGATCGAAATTGAATTGCTTTGCCTTTTCAAGCGCATGGCGCAAGGCGTCTACACGACTGGTTTGCCCGCAACCCTTGCCAATCAGCTGCTTGTTTTTTACCAGCGCGATGGCATTGCTCTTAAGGTGCTTGCATACCAGGTTGGCAAATACAAGATCGTCTTTCTCGGCCTCCGTGCTGCTGCGGCCGCCGCTTTCCTCCCAGCTGGTATAATTGCCTTCGTCGGTTTGCTGTGCCAGCACGCCGTTGAGCAACGACTTGTATTGTTGTTTTTTCTTAAAAGGCGTTTTCAGCTGCAGCAGGATACGGTTCTTTTTAGAACGCAGTACGGCCAGCGCATCTTCATCAAAAGAAGGCGCTACCAGCACTTCAAAGAAAATTTCATTGATGGCCTGCGCCGTAGCCAGGTCAACCGTGCCGTTGGTGACCAGCACGCCGCCAAAAGCGCTTTCAGGATCACCCGCCAGTGCGGCATCCCAGGCGGCTTTAACGGTAGCCCTTGCGGCAATACCGCATACATTGGTATGCTTGATGATGGCAAAGGTAATATCGCCGCTGCCCGGAACGGAGGGAGCAAACTCACCGATCAGCTCTACCGCCGCTTCTGTATCTACCAGGTTATTGTACGATAATTCTTTTCCGTTCAGCTGGTTGAAGATGGCATCGGTATCTCCATAAAACACGCCCGGCTGGTGCGGGTTCTCACCGTAGCGCATGGCTTTGGGATGCGGTATGGATTCAAGGAAATAAGGCGCGTTGGAAGGATTGAAATATTTAGCGATGGCCACATCGTAATGCGCCACAATTTCGAATGCTTTGGCGGCAAAGGCCTTGCGCTGTTCCAGCGTGGTGGCGCCGTTTTGATCTTTCAGCAGCTGCGCCAGTACGCCATAATCTTTTTTTGCCGCCAGCACCACCACGTCCTTAAAATTCTTGGCAGCGCCGCGAATCATAGAAGGACCGCCGATATCTATTTTCTCAATGATGGCTTTTTCTTCTGTTGTCGATGCCACGGTTTCCTCAAAAGGGTAGAGGTCTACCACTACCAGGTCAAGCTCGGGAATCTTGTATTGCTGCATTTCCTGCACATCGGTGGCATTGTCCCGGCGGCCCAGGATACCGCCGAATACCGATGGGTGAAGGGTTTTTACCCGTCCGCCCAATATAGAGGGATAGGTGGTCAGGTTCTCCACTGGTACCACTGGTATGCCCAGTTTTTCTATAAATGACTGTGTACCACCGGTACTGTAAATGGTAATGCCCAGCTGTTGTAATTGTTGTACAAGCACTTCCAGCCCGTCTTTGTAAAATACAGAGATGAGTGCAGATTGAATTTTCTTGTTCATGATGTGATTATTAGGCGTGCCACGGTTCATTTAAGAAGCCGCAAAGGTAATCCACGACAGGTTCACCACAAAAAAGCTCTTGATATAACCAGCCCCAGCAGGCCGCAAAGCCCCGCCAGCAGGGCTGTTTTATCTTTCCGCAGCAGCCAGCAGGCAATGCCCGCCACCACTATATACAGTAATGCCAGCTGTAAGATGTTTAATTGCAATCCCTTCCACGACGCCAGCGGCATATTTTCCATATGAGCGATAAACCGGTTCATCAGCCCGATGCAGCCCTGTAATATCCTCCCTATCGCTGCCGCCGCCACCGGCACAGGGGCCAGCGCACAAAGAATGATTTCGCCCAGCACGATAAG